>Ga0222714_10003219_pt1 | contig 16800 bp, 22 predicted proteins | sample C33_3DmetaG_FD_165048 | JGI IMG/M metagenome (GOLD analysis project Ga0222714, IMG submission 165048) | Estuarine water microbial communities from San Francisco Bay, California, United States - C33_3D | ecosystem: Environmental > Aquatic > Marine > Unclassified | place: USA: California...
ACCGCTTTGAATCTGCTGAATCTGGGCAAATTGCGCGAGAGCGTTTGGAGCCTGAATTTCAGGCTGTCTGTACGCCATAGCGATGTTGGGGTTAACAAGTGCCATGATCAGTACTCCCCTTCACCAAACGAGTAGCTGCCGCCACCAAACGCAGGGCGTGTGTAACCACCGCCATAGCCACCCCCTCGGTTACCCAACGCTTGTTGCAACAACGAGTTGGTGGCTTGGTTTTGTTGATAGCCCATGTACTGACCGATGCCGCCGCCGATGGCGTTGGCAGCGCCCATATAGCCCGATGCACGGGCTTGAGCACCAGCACCCAACGCCTCGCCCATACCCGTTGCGTAGTTTTGACCGGCTTGACCCAGCGCGTTGACCGAAGTTTGACCGACACCGGCCAGCGACTGCAACGGACCCAGACGGGCTTGACGCTCGGCTTGGTAACGGTTAAATGCGTTTTGGTATTCCTGCGAAGCCATGTTTTGGCCGAACTGCTGCAAAGCACCGCCAGTGTTGCCGCTGATTAAGCCGCCACGGGCCGCAGCACTGCGCTCCAACGCCTTTTGGCCTTGCTCGAAACGGAATCCGTAGCCGGGATCGGCTTGGAACTGAGCCATACCAAATGGCGTGTACTCCGATGCGGCTTCTAGCTTACCCAACGCACGCTCACCGGCCTGACGCCACGGGGCTTGCAATTCAACTTGACGGTCGAATTGCTCTTGTTGAAGATCGGCAGCGCGGCCTGCGGCGGATGCTTGCGCTTTTCCTGCACGGTTAGCTGAATACGCACCTATTGCGGCGCTGCCTACGATTGCTGCGGCAACAAAACTCATGATTTCACCTCGATTTGTAAGTTTTTGACCTTATTGCCGACGGCAAACATCGAATTAGGGTCGTCTTCAACTAGTTCCGATTCTACGTCTTCTACCGTATTTGATTCAACTCTGTGAAACGTCATGCAGAGCGCGTCGGTTTCGGCGTACACCGCACGCTTGGTTCCCGGTTTGCTGCACAGCAGCATTGGCCCAGTAATGGTCTGCACACCATCGTCTGTGGTCACTTTAACCGTGCCCGATACGATCATGTAAAAGTGTTCTTTTTTATGAACCTTGCCAACAATCAGGCAACCTGCTGGACGCCACACTTGACGGCAATACATACCGCCGTGAAACACATGTTCTGTTGGCGGCTCGTATTGAGGGTACTTCGACATTTCGGCCTGCAAGGCTTCCACATCCTCAATCAATACTTGAGGTTTTGCAACTTCAAACCCTTTGCCGTAGGTCACTTGCATGTTCACCTCGAAATTGCCGTGATAGTGGGCGTGCCCGAATACGTGATGGTCAGCGCGTCACCCGGTGACAAACCAAACATGCCGTAGTACGAACCCGTGTTGTACTTGGTGCCAGTGCCGCGCTGGAACTCGACCTTGCGCACACCGCCGCCGCTGATCATTATGTCAATCGGGCGCTCTGTCGTGTTGCCGTACACCAAGGGCGAACCACTCAGCGGCACTGGTGCTGGCTCGTTTGGCGGCGTGTAATCAATGTCCGACTCCAGCAGCGCCAGCAAATACCGATACCACTCACGCGAGATCAAACCAGTTCGTTCGTCAAAGAACGGAACCCTGTTTGACGGAATGTTGGTGTTGGCGTTAAGCATTTGTCGGCGATAGGATCAGTTCTGCGCCCATGATGGCGATCTTAACGGGGTCAGTACCCGACAGCTCATACACCCGGTCACGCAGCTTCATGGTCATACCCAGCCTGCGCCAGATCACCCGTTTGCCAGTCTGACCCGTTGCACCCATGTCCTTGCCGTGGTAGTTGCTCCAAGTGTGCCCACCATCGTCAGACCAGCGCAGCAGCACCACGGGCTGGGGGTTGACCGAAACACCTGTCTCGTCAATCAGGAAGTCGTAAGACTCGGTGATGATGTCGTTCTCATCCTGAGTCACCAGAAACACCGGCTGGCTGACAGGCGGCAGCGTAAACCCTACCTCGCAGTCGAGCTGCATGGAGTGCTGCGCTGTGCGCTTTAAATTGTTCTGGCCGGTGGGCAGCGCCCGCCACGAGCGAATCCACTTCTGAATACCGCCGTTGTCCGAGTAGACATCCAGATCGAATGCGTAGATGTTGGCGTTCTGGAAGTCGCCGACCAGCACTTCGCCGTTAAACACGGCGCGGCAGTTGGAGCGATGGCGAATGAACTGGTCGTTGGCCCAGCTACCGCGCTCATGCCACGCCTGTGTCGATGCGTCATACACCCATGTGGCGTTGGCCGATGGGAACGTCAGCACGTAGAAAGAGTGGCCCTCTTGCTGGTACGTGTAGGCAATCGCGTCCGAGATGTTGTCGTACTGTGCGATGGCGTACTCAACAGCGTGCGTAGACACCCGTTGGCCGGTGTAGCCGTTGGCACGGTACACGATGCCCTTGCCTCGGGCGTCAGCACCCAGCCAGAACAGCGAATTGTCCAGCTTGGCTACCGAGTACGTGGCAGCGCAGCCGATCTCGTTGAACGCGCCTTGGATGCGCTGGAAGGGCACGCCCGGTGGCGGCAGACCTGCGTCATACCAGACCTCAACCGAGTTGCCGCCAAACAGCCACAGCTCGTTGTGGTCAGCAATCAGCGACACCAGCCCGTCAGGGGAGCCTTCAGCGTTGGCAACGCTAGCGCCGTCCAGCACCGTGCCGTCATAGGACTCGGTGACCCAGAACTTCTGTGTGTTGGGTTCGTTGAAGATGAAGTACCCGTCGATGAACGTGACTGTCTGCGCCCGTGGAAACGCCGAGTTCTCGACATAGGTGTTGTCAACTGCGTTGTAGACGTAGCTCGGCCCGTTGGCTGCGATGAACAACTGGGTGCCGTTCATCGCCATTGACACGGGGCCGGTGTTGCCAACAACGCCGATGAGCGTGGCGGCGTAGTTCTGGTCCACCTTGTACAGCTCGTTGCCAGATACAACGTACAGCCATTGGCCGTACTCCAGCATCCCCCGCACGGGGCCGGTGCCCACGGTGGTCACCAGACGCAGACCGGGCGCACGGTTCAGAAACGCCGGTTCCTTGCCACCCTCGGGCACAACCTCGGGGAACAGATTGATCATCTTGTTGTCAGCAGCGTTCGTGCTGCGGGCAACGTAGCTGGAGCCAAGGATCGGCGATTTCATCAGTAGTTACCGGCGTAGATGTTGAAGCGCTGGCGTGTTGCCACGATGGCATACGGTATCGACATTACATCGTCAGGGTTGTTGATGCGCTTGAGATTGCGCTTGCTGGTCATGGCGATGCGCTGCACCTGTGGGCTTGGCTCAAGGCCGAACTCGGGTGCGATCTCCATCGCCAAGTTGTACGTGAACGCCCGCAGGTAGCCGGGTGGGAAGTACAAGACAGTCGCCAAACTAGGCGGGTTGTCCAGTTCTTGAACCGATATGAAATGCCACTCCAAGTCCTGTGTGGGACGGGGGTAGATGAACATCTCGACGTTGGGGAACGTCATGTTGGCGAAGATGACCTGCGGGTAGGTAGAGGTCACAGTCTTGACTGCGATGCCGTTGTACTGCTGTTGGTTGATGAACTTGATGCCGTACGACACGCCGTTGGGCGCTTTGAAGTATGTGGCGTCATCGAACAGAACTGGGCGGTTGCCCACAAAGTCACCAGAGGGGCCAAGGGTGCGGCTCAAAAGGCCAGACGGCCATGTAAAAACTTGGTCTTGCGTGCAGAACACAGACAGACGCTCGGTGTTCCATGAATCAATCATCTGATTCATAGCCATCAGGGCGTCTTGGGATGTTTCGGCTGACGGCGTTTCGCCTTCTGCGAGTACACCCAGCAATCGCAGTGCCCTGTTGATTTGATCGCCAGCGGTGTACGTTGCCATGTCAGACTCCTTCGGTTTCAGCCTTACGGGTATATTTGCGCTTTACCACAAGCGTGTTAGCCGCTTCTTCAGGCTCTGAAGGCGTGTCGGGATTGTAGCGCACCCAGCCATATTTTTCATCATGTTCGGCTTCCGCCTCCATTGATGCAATTTTTCGGCCATGAATGGGGTGTTGGAGGTAAATGTTCATGATGAGAACGGGGTCCGAAGACCCCGTTTGGTTTAGCCGATGACCCAGTTCGTGCCGTTGCAAAAAACGGGCACGATGTTGGAGCCGCCGCCAGCAACGGTAGCGCCTGCATTACCAGAGTATGCAGCGTTAGAGTTGCTCACAGCCGAGCGAGTGCCAGCCAAAGCAGCACTTGCAGGGGGCAGTTGAGCAACTGTGTACAGCGTAAATTGCGCTTCATCCAATGCAGGATCAGCGAATGCTACGCCAACAGGCTTTGTGTTTGACATGATTGTTTCCTTAAAAACGGGGGCCGAAACCCCCATTTAGATTTAGGCTACGCGATACAAAGTCCAAGTGCCATCGCCGGTTTTACGGGCGAGGAATCGGGCCGAGGTGCTCTCCAAAGCAACCATGTTGCCAACCAAAGTCCAACCTGTGCCAGCGGCGACAGTGACTTGGTAGGCTGCGTCAACCACAACAATCGCAAACTCGAAAGCTGCGTTGACTTTGGAAGCGCTAGAAATACTAGCTTCCAAGTCTGCCACGGTGGGCAAAGTTGCTGTGATGTCAGCAGAAGTGTCGCTGGTGAACAGACCGTTTGCCAGTTGAGCAGCGGTCAGAGTTGCTGATGCGGTCAGCGCTGTGGGAGCGCCTTGCACAAACAGTTGAGCTTCGCCTGTGTTGCCGTCACCGAGTTGGTAACCGCCTGCGCCGTTTGGAAGTGCCATGATAATTTCCTTTCAAAATTGATACGAGAACGGGGCCGAAGCCCCATTTGATTAACCCCAGATACGGCAGGCCATCTGTGGACGGATGGTGTTGTAGCCGTACAGAACGTCGATACGGCAAGGCAGGCGGTCGTTGTTGATGTCGTACTGACGAACAACGCGCAAGCTGATACCGTTGTGGACAGCACGAGCAGCCATATCAACACCTTGTGGCAACAGCAAGTCGGCTGTAGCGAAAGTGATGGCATCCTTGTGGTACACCAAGTTCTGAGCGTAGGAGGTAGAAGCAGCGCCGATGAAGGTCACAGCTTTGTTGTTACCGGGCAAAGTGTTCACGGTAGCCAGAGCGTTGGAAGCCGAGTAGATCGGAGCAACGGTCACAGACCATGTACCGGCAACAGCAGTGGAGTCAGCCAAAGCCACGAACTGGAACAAAGAACCAGTTGTCTCGCGAGTCTGTGGGTTGACAGCGTAGCAGTCAGCGATAGTGAACACATCACCAGCCTTGATGGTGGTAGTCACCGAGGCTTGCGACAGGCTCAGAGTGGACGCGCCTTCCGAGGTCACAGCAGCAGCGGTCACAGTGGAGGCAGATGCGTCACGCGAACCAGTGGTGAACTGCTTGATGGACTGAGACATGTTGATCTCGTCAAAGCCCAGCACGCCAGTGCCCATCATGCCGTTCTTGAACTGCTTGCTGATGGTGTCGGTGGGGTTGAACAGACCTTTCATGCCTTCGACCAGACCGGCGTTGGCAGCAGGGTTCACAGTGGCGTAACGTGGGGACATCACAGCAGCGTTCTCGTTCAGCTTCTGCTGGGCTTGCAACAGCACCAAAGAAGTCGAAGGAGTGGTGCCGGGGGTGCCGACCGAGTTACCGATGGTCTTGAATGCGTTGGCAACGTCAGCGTCGATGCTGGAGGCCAACTGGCTGATACGAGGCTTGAGCACACGTTCAGCAAAGTCGTCCAACTGCATGGTCAATTCAGCGGATGTGAAGTTGACACCGATGTGCTTTTGGTTGGCAACGGTCAAAGTGGTGAACTGTTCGTTGTCGTCCTGAACTTGCAGGGCGGCACCGTCAGTCACCAGAGCGCGGTCGGGCAAACGGATACGCAGTGTGGAACCGATCTTGGCACCTTCAACAGCGAAGCTGTCGTCGTACTGGCGGTTCACGTTGCGGGTGAGCACAAGGTTGTTCTCGAGGATTTCGAGAGCCTTGCGGGTGATCATGTCGATCGTGAGAATGCTGTTTGACATTTCAAAAGTCCTTTAAAAGTTTAGCGGATCATCTGTGCTTGCATCTTCTTCATCTGACGGGCGCGTTCAGCTTCAATCCACTGCGAGGCTGTCATGGTCTTGATAGACCGTGGGTCCGTAGTGTCGTGAGCTGGAGCGCCAGAGGCTCTCGCCGTAACAGGTGAAATCGGTGCAGGTGCAGATGTGGTTCGTTTTACGGGAGGTTCAGCGGCCAGTTTGGCTTCGATCTTCCCGATTTCCTTCGCCTGACCGAGTGGCGTCATGCGTGAGATGCGATCTGCTTCTTTTGGGTTGGAGCCGAGGTAGTACGCTAACTCAGGACCAATGTCGGAAGACTGGATCGTTTCGGCCATCACGTTGGTGATTGGTAGCTTGGGGTTGTAGGCGACTTGCTCGAAGTCATCGTACTTGTCCCGCGCTGCTTCTTCACGCTCTTGATAGCTCTCAAGAACGGCTGATTGCTGCTTGGCGGCTTCCCGTTTGGCGATCAGTTCTTCGGCTTTCTGGAGGGCCAGTGCTTCCGCATAGGCTTCAGGAGACTCAAACTGGTCAACGGTGGCCGTTGGTGCTGCTTTCAAGACTTGCGTTTCAGCTTGTCTTTGTGCCTGCTCTCGTTCCCACTTACGTTGCTCTCTTGCGAGGCGTTTGCCGATGGCTGCATCCAATTCTTCCTGAGTAAAGGTTTTACTCGCGGTGGTTTCGGTTGCGGTATCAGCGACTTCCGGCGTACTTTCAACAACTTCAGGTGTGGCCGTCACATCCGTGGTTGGCGCGGAGTCTACTTCCGCTAGGGCTTGGACTTCTTCAGTCATGTTTTCGATTCATAAGAATCCCTGATGGACTGCATCAGTACAGTTTGATTGGCACGTATTCCTGATTTGCCCAAGGCAGACCTGGCGTTGCCAGTTGAGGTGCGGCTTTCTTAGCCAGAAGCTCATCGGCTTCGACTTCGTAGGCACGCACTTGCTCGTTACCGAGCGCATTTTTAACCCAGCCAAGCACTTGCTCGGGGGTCAAATCTGCGTACTCAGTATACGGCGAACCCGAGTCGTACTCAAGGTTTGCCGTATTGTATATATGAACAGTATGACCATTTGCCGTGGCTGTCAAGAGCCAGTTGACCACGTAGACGACATTTTGCTTGCCGTCTACGCTGGGAAAGCATTGCATCTGCTCGATAGACCAAGTTTTCATGGCTGGCTCCAAGGCAGTGGTGGGGTCACCACGGGCGGTGCGATCTGATCTTTGATTTGCTGGTCTATATTGGCTTCAGTGGCAGCTTTGTCCACGCCCGAGGCCCAGCACCATCCCAGAACCTGATCCTGCGTCAGTTGGTCGTACGGCGTAAATGGTTCGCCGGGTTGGGAGAATCCGCAAGTGCCGTACACAGTGCCGTAGGTGTCTGCAAACATGCCGTTGCAGCGCCAGTGGGCTGTGATAACGACATCGGTCAAGCTGCCCTCAGTGGGCTTGCAGTCCATTGCTTCAATGATCCAAGTGATAGTAGTCATGATGGTTCCTTATGGGTGGGTTGCTTTGTATGCGTCAAACTCGGCTTTGAGTTCTTGCAATGCCTTCATCAGCGCATATTGCAGATCGGTCTGGTAGATGGACAGGCGCATCTTGGGTTCGTCTTGAGTGCCCCAATTGCTCTCCATGACCAACTCAGGCGCAACAGCTTGAACGTCTTGAGCCACAACACCCAGCGTCAGACCGGGGTCTTCTTCCATGTTCTGGTCGATGTAGTTGAAGGTCTGCACAGGGATAGCGCAGATGGTGTCGAGGTACGACTTGGCCGGGGCAAAGTTGGTCTTTTCGCGGCGGTCGGACAGGTTGACGTTGTTGCCAGAGAAGTTGGCAATACCGCCGTTGGAGCGAACAGTAAAACGCTCGGCGGCGCTGTCGTTGCACTGAATAAAATTATTTCCAGTTCCGTTTGGAGCAGCGCCTGTGTAGTTGATAAACGCGCCAAAAGGATTTGTCCCGGTGTGCAATATTTGAAGTGCTTGAGCGCCATTGCCTGACCGTGCAATACAGCTTCCTCCGCCGCCTTGTGTACTTGTAACCCCCACCAGCAAGTTGCCGGAGGAGTCGATACGGGCGCGTTCGGTGCTGGCTGTAAAAAAGCCAAGCGCATCGGTCGTTACGTTGTTAATGCCGTTGGCAGGCGTGCCAGTGCCAAACACGTTTAAACTGCCGCCAGCAATATTGCCGTTGACATCAAGTTTTGTGGTGGGCGAACTCGTCCCAATACCCACATTACCCGATGTATCAATCCTGACTCGCTCACTGCCTCCTGTGTAGAAGGTCAGGGGCAGGTATGTACCTGTTCCAGTGATGCCCGACTCAAATCGCGCATCAACGCTTGTTGCCAGCATTCGGGTGCGTGTTGTGTTGGTCGGGTCGTTGCCAAAATAGGCTGTCCACCCAGCAGACTGAGATGCGTTCGGTCCAAGTGCCCCGATGTCGGTAAATGTTCCTGTACTTGATTGAAACAATGTTCGACTAGCAAAAGTCGCATTGCTGAAGTCGCCAGTGATGCGGTTGCCAGTGCCTGTGAAGGTCAGGTTGCCGGAGTCGGAGATGGATGTGGCGGACACTGTGCCGCCCGACTGGTTGGTCGCTGTGGTCGCTGTGGTCGCACTGGTGGCCGAAGTAGCATTACCACTCAACGCAGCGGTAATCGTGCCCGCGCTGAAGTTACCCGAGGCATCACGGGCCACCACAGTCGATGCTGTGTTGGCCGTGGCAATGGTCTGGGTGCTGTCTTTGATGATCTTGCCTGTCGTGCCGTCAAACAGCGCCACAGCGTTGGCAGTGGCTGACGCAGGGCCAGACACATCACCGCCGCCTGCGGGGGTAGACCACACACCATCACCGCGCCAGAAAGTGCTGGCGCTGGCAGATGTGCCGCTGTTCAAATTTGTGACGGGCAAGTTGCCGGTCACACCTGTTGACAGCGGCAAACCTGTGGCGTTGGTCAGTGTGCCCGACGAGGGGGTGCCCAAAGCACCACCAGGCTCAACAAAGTCGGTTCCGGCCACGGCTGCGGTAAACGCAGATGTGCCGTTGCCCTTGAGCACGCCGGTCAAAGTGGCTGCGCCCGTGCCGCCGTTAGCCACACCCAGTGTGCCCGTCAGATCGGATGTCGGCACAGTGGCCGATGCTGACATGGCCGATGTGCCGTTGCCTTTGACGTAGCCCGTGAGCGTTGTGGCACCAGTGCCGCCGTTGGCAACATTCAGTGTGCCTGCCAGCGTAACGGTGCCCGAGCTGGTGATAGGGCCACCCGATGTGGTCAGGCCCGTAGTGCCACCAGACACATCAACGCTGGTGACTGTGCCCGCGCCCGGTGTGCTCCATGTGGTGTTGGTGCCGTCTGTAGCCAGCACTTTGCCGTTGTTGCCCGACTGTGAGGGCAGCAGAGCGTTCAAGGCAGCGTTGGCAGTGGTTTGGCCTGTGCCGCCATTGGCAATCGGCAGTGTGCCGGTCACGCCAGTGGACAGGGGCAAGCCAGTCAGGTTGGTGGCCGTGCCAGAGGACGGGGTGCCCAATGCACCACCGTTGGTCAGGTACGAGCCAGCAGGCTGCTTGCTGTTGAACGTGGTCCAGTCGGTCGATGTCAGGTAACCGTTGGTCGAGCCATTGGCCGCAGCCATGCTGATGGCTGGAGTTGTGCCGCCAGAGGACACGACTGGTGCGGTGCCCGTGACTGCGGTGACCGCTGTGGCCCGCAGTTCGTTGACCGTGACCTTTTTGGTCGTAGTACCTTGGACAATCGGCAAAACTTCCGTGCCCCCCAGAGGGGTTGTTGCCGATGGGAGCTGGGAAATTTTGACGTTTGACATAGCTTAATCGTAGTAAACGGTTGCAGAAACAGTGCCACCAATCACGACATAAATGCCTTTGTTGGTGTACAAACCCTCAACAAAGTTGTGGTTTGTGTTGGCAGTGGGCGTAAAAGTCGCCAGAACCACGGGGTCTGATGTGCTTGACGCAAACGAATCATAAACCGTGATGGTGGGTGTGCTGGATGCAGCGCTGACAAAAATGCCACGAAGTTTGCCAGCATCTCGCTTGATTTGGGTGGTCGCGGTGATTGCGGTGTAGTTAGCCATGTCAGTATCCCGTTGAGTTTTTGATCAGAACCAAAATGAACATTGATGAACAAGCGTTGTTGCTTGAGCTTCCAATTGCCGTTGCTTCGATGGTGGTTTTCTCGGGCACAGCCAATGGATACTCAAACACGTAGTCAGCCACACCGTTGTTGAGTGAGGTGATGGCCGCAGTCATCCGAATGTTGTTGGTGCCTCTGGTTAGCAACCGACCCTGAACTTGGTTAGAGCCACCAGCCTGACCAGCAGAGAACAAGCCCTGAGAGACATACGCAGTGTAATCCGCAGGGATCGTGTAGCTGCCCGTGGTCGTGGTGTTGTAGTCGAACTTGATGATGTCGTACACAGTCGCAGGCACGCCCGCAGTCACTGTGCCCGTGCCGATGTAGATGTCGCCAGCAGCGCTGTTGCCAGAGCCTGCCGTTGCCACATAGGCGTAGTTAATGCGGAGCATCGCTTTGGTCATCGTCACGGCGGTCTGGCCGTTCATGGTGACCGTTTCGCTGATCTCGTTGTAGTTGGCATCCAGCCCCTGCACAACGATTGTTCGTGCGCCAGTGCCCGCGCTGGTGTCGCTTGCGCTTGTCGAGCTGACCGTCATTTGAAGGGCAGCAGCAGGGAACGTGATCAGGCTTGGCAGCGGCCATACAGACACCTGAGTGGTGTCCACATCGGGGTTAAAGCCAAAGACAGTGACGTTCCTGTGGCCTTGAATCTGACCACGAGACACCTGCAAGGCAAAATTTTCATATTTGCCGTACTGGGTCTGCGAAACGTATGGGGTTGTCATGCCAAGAACCTCAATTTGTAGAGCGTTGACAAGTACAGACCAACGATTTCGTCAATGATATTCTGAATTGGTGTGTCGGTCTTCTCGCAGACCTCGTACCGGCATTTTTCGATCTCAGTCATCGAATCGGTCAAAAATTCAACAATGTTGTTGGTCTTTTTGGCGCTCATCAGGCTGATGGGGCCAATTAGGCCGTGCCTGCCCTGATAGGCTTCGGCAAACTTGTCGGCCAGCTCCACGATCTCGTCGTAAAAGCTGTTCAAAGCCGAGTGCTTGGAGAAGCTGCGGGTGTTCAGGTGCACAGAATGGGCCACATCCCGTGCCAAGAACAGCGTTCCTACAAAATCAGCGGCATTCATTGTGGCATTCCTTGTTGTTCAGCCATCTCAGGCATCTCGCGTGGCTCTGGGGCACCTGCAATCAGGTCACCTGTGTCCAGTGCTGCGGCAATTGTACCCATCACGATGTCCTGAATCTGCTCTGGACTCATGCTGGCCTGAACAGCGGAAATTCGCTGTGTTTCGGCCTGATATGCCTTGATTTCGGCCTCGTAATCCTTGCGCTGCAAGTCCTGCATTTCAATGGATTTGCCCACATTTTGGATCATCTGGTGCATTTGCTCCATTTCCTGACCCATCGCCTGAATCTGCATCTCTGCGGCCTGCAATTCTGGCGATTTGTCGTCATCGGCCATGATTTTGGGGTCGATGGTCTTGGCAAAACGCTTGGACATCTCTTGGGCACCGGGCCAGTCCATGTTCTTGACGAACAAATCACCTGCCACTTGCCACAATTGTGGGTTGCCTTGCAGCAACTGGGCCATTGCTTCCAGCGCTTCTTGGCGCTTGGTGGCGTAGCCGGGGCCAGTGATTGCCACAACGTCATACTTGCCAACGCCAGGGTTGTAAATCTTCTCGATCACGATGCCTTCTTCGTTCACGATCTGATTGACCGGCTCGGGCTGATCAGGATTGATCTTGATCATCTTTGTCTCGCCGTCTTCGCCGATGATTCGGGCGATGCGCTGCGTGTCGTAGATTTTGGGGATCAGATCGACCAGTTGACGGGCCACATGGCGCACGCCACGGGACAAGTTGTCGCCGTAGTGGTATGTGCCGACATCGCCTTCGCGCTGGCGGGCCAGAATAGCCTTGCCAGAGCGCTCGTTGGAACCCATGCCCAGCGATGCGTTGTATTGGCCTGTGGTGGACTTGATGTCCTCAGACGCGCCCGCTTTGGCTTGCAAGAGGCCGCTGGAGGCCATTGGAGGCTGTGCCCGCTGGGGTAGTGGCAGGGCAGCGCCTTGGCCGTCTGTAACGTCTGGATTGATCTCCAGATAGGGCCAGTTGTTGGTGTTGGCCGTCTTCCACTTTTCCTCGTAGCCTTCGAACTGACCACCGTAGCCGATGAACGGCGCTTTGGGGGCCAGAGCCAGCATCTCGGCTTCTTGCGAAACCCAGTAGTTGTACATGCGCTGGGCATCCTTGGCGTTGCGCACCAAGCCCGACACGTACAAGCGGCCATCGACCTCGAATTCGTTGCCAACAATGCGGATCACCGGGATCCACTTGCCAGCCCACTCGCGCTCTTCAAGGATTTCGTAGCCGTTGATCTTGCAGTACTTGACCTTGGGGCGGTCTGACTCGCGGCTGCGGATAGGTTTACCGTAGACAATCTTCAGCTCTCTGTCTTCGGGCGTGCCTGCAAACGCAGTCATGTTGCCGGGGTACAGGTTGAGCGTGGCTTTGTCGTAGTCGATGTAGTAGTAGTCGGCAATGCGGATCGTGTCTTCGTTTAGCCAGTTGCTGATCGACTGGTCACCCACACCCAGCGACTGAAGCGTCGAGATGGGCGTAGCGTCTGGATACAGGCGCTCGTACTCGGCCTTGGTCACATCTTCCGTGATGAAGCACCACTTGGCGTCTGAGCCGGTGGGGTCTTGGATCAGCGGGTCCATGTAGACCGAGAAGCTGTTGCGCACCCGGCCAATCTTGATGTCTTGGTCGAACGAGTTGTCGTCGCAGTACTCAGTCAGCAGGCGGATGTAGCCTTCGCCGTAGGACACTTGGTTTTCGCAGGCGGTGTCATAAGCCACATCGGCATCGCTGATGTACTCAATGTGCCGAATCATGCCGTTGAAGATGTCGGCCACGGCCACATCGGCTTTGTCATCCACGGGAATGACTTTGGCGCCGGGGCGGTTTTGCCGCATGTCGTTCGTGACTTGACGAACGTGCTGGGGCAGCTTGTTGATGGTCAGGCAGGGGCGGGCGTTGATGGTCTGACCCTGCACAGCGCCACGGGTTGCCAGCACATCGGCGGGCCACTGCCACTGGTTGTCAGGGGAGCCTGCGTAGAACCGCAGATCGTCAATCTCGTCTTCCCGTGACTCGGAAAGCGACGAAACCGCCAGATCAAGGCGGGCGCGGGCGACTGTCAGAATGTCTGACGCGCTTTTTTTGGGTTTGCCACCAGCAGCGACTGCGGCGGCGGCAACCATGCCAGTTGGGTCAGCCATCAAAGACTCCTAAAACGTGAGGCTCACGCATGACCACGTAGTCTTTACCATTATGCGTGAATTCCTGCCCTACGTCAAAGTATAGCCGATCACCCACTTTTATCGTTTTGCAGTCCGGCCCGGTGGCGGTTGCAACGCCAGTGCCCAGCTTTTCACCGGGTGGCAGGACGAACAACTCGTGCTTTTCAACGTCACGCTTAATGATGATGCAGTTTTGCAGTGCTTTCATTTCTTTTTCTTTTGTTCGGCTTCGCGCTTAACAGAGTACGCAATCGCGACTGCCTGCTTGACCGGCTTGCCTGCGGCCACTTCGGCCTTGACGTTCTTGCGGAACGCCTCGGGTGATTTTGATTTAACGAGTGGCATGTCAGGCTCCCATCCAAGAAGATGATATTGCACCGCGCTCGGAGACCGTGCGGCGCTCGGGTCGATTGTACTCACCCCGACTTGCGACGGGGTACGAAAACGTCAGCGCGATAGCGTCTGCCGCGTCTGGTGACGCTAGGCCACGGGCCTTCATGTCTTTCTTCGACTCCAGGAAGATCGACCCCTTGGAGTCCGGCTTCATCATAGGGGAGATCAGATCCGTTTTCAAGAACCTGTCGTTGGGGATGCTGGCTGACTTGAGCCACTCGCGCATGTCGCCCCATATCTGCGCCCGCATGTTGCCGTACATGGCTGGGTTGCGCGACTTCCAGCCGAAGTTGACGCCTTTGATCTTGTAGCGCTGCTCCTTGAGCCGGTCCACAATACCCGCCCCCAACCCGCCCTCGTCGATGAACACCATCGCAGGCTTGAACTCCTCAATAGCCTCGATGACGTGCCCGACCACTGTCATGGTGTCGTCGCCCCGGTGCCGGATGATGCGCACAATGTCCCGCCCTTGCCTGACTGCCAGCACGGTGGCGTCTGCTCCGAACCGCGCTGGGTCTACCCCGATCACGATGGGGGCTGACGGGTCTTTGTACTGTGGCCGCTTCATGGCGTCGTCCACCACCATGCTGGAGATGAACTGATCGTCCCCCGCGTTCGGGAACTCGCCGTACACCTCGACGTGCGCCTGGCTGGAGTCTGCCCCGTATTCATCAATGATCTGCTGGTAGACCTGCTTGTCGGTGCCCTCGACCGTGCGGGCGTCCACCACCTTGGTGGTCCAGAACTCCCGCTTGCTGTGGAATGTTTCGTAGAAGTACCCGCTGTTGCGCCGTGGGTTGGAGAACGCCAGCCAGAAGCGGTTGGGCGTGTTTTCTGTAAAGAAGCCTGCCGTCACCGCCCAGATGGCGTCGTCGATACCGCTGGCCTCATCAAATATGACCATCACACCGTCGAAGTTGTGCACCCCCGCGTAGGCGTCAGGGTTCTCGGCCGACCACAGCCTGCCCTCGACGCCCCAGTAGCGCGTGCCCTTCTTCAAGTCGCGCTCGACCAGCTCCGTCAGCCACTTGGCTGGCATCAGTCTGGTGGCGCTCACCTCGAACCAATGGCTGTTGAGCGCCATCGCCAGCCACTTGGTGATCTCGGCCCATGTGATCGAACGCAGCTGCGACTCTGAGTTAGCCGACACGATGGTCGTCGAGCCGATCCTGGTTGACAACATCCAGATCACGATCCATGACACCAGCGCCGACTTGCCGATACCGCGGCCTGACGAGACCGCTTGGCGCAGGGTGTTGAAGTCCACCTCACCCTTGTTGGCCTTGATGTGCTCGCCGATCTGCATGAGCACCTCGCGCTGCCACTTGCGTGGGCCAGTGAAGTGCTCGAGCGGCGTGCCCTTGACGCTCCACGGGAACACCAGCATCACGAACGCCAGTGGGTTGTCCTTGTACTGCGGCGCCCATAGGCGCGCCATGAGTTCTTGTTCGTCTTCGGCCGAGTAGATGGTGGTTTGCATTAGACGACTTGTTTGTGTGGTGCTTTGCGGCTGGACAGCGCTTGGCTTGGTTCGTGCGCTATGACGTCGGTGACGTCCGCCTCAACAGCCGGGGCCGCTCGGCGCTCGGCTTCGGCCAGTGCGCCCAAGATGCTGATCTGCTGGTTGACGTCTACCGTGATGGCCTGCTTGGCGACCCAGCCGTGGACGTTCTGCAAGATAGCCAGGCTGGCCTTGGCGTCGCCCTCTTCGGCTGCCTTGTGCAGTTGCTTGGATGCGAGCAGCTCGCCCTCGGCGCGTCCCTTCTGTTCGGCCAGTTGCGCCAGTGGGTCCAGCTCGCACAACTGCCGGTAGGTTCTGGGCACCATGCCTGCTGCCAGTGCCAAGTTGTCGCCCTTGAGGCCCAGCTTGGCTGCGTCGTAGATGCGGTTGAGCACCGCCTCTGTGGCGCGCACTTCATTTAAGACAAGTGGCAGTGAATGGAAACTCATATGTGTATGGCCGCGTGAATGCGTGCGCGTACTGTAACGCAAAAAATAAAAATCAAAAAATCTTTTGCAGATGGCTATAAAAATAAAAATTGTTTGCGGGCCCTACGCTACCGTTGGCCCAACCGCTCGGCCCTACCCACCCCCCTCCAGAATTGTGGACCATGTGGACTGCCCACAACAACCAGCACGCAGCCACGCAGCACACTACTGTATGCCCATCCATTACTGTATAAGCTACTGATTGTGGACAATGTGGACAGCCAGTTTGTGCATTGTCCACAATGTCCACAGCCCACAATTAGGTTAGTGGCTACTAACTTATTTTTCCCGCCAGAGTATGCGTGGCGCGAGTTGTGGACACAAACGTGGATAGCGTTGTGGATATAGTTTTTTGAGGGCATGACCCACACGCAAACCCGCATGGCTATTGGCTTTGCGACGTTTGTGGACAATGTGGGCCATGGTTTGCGTCGCGAGTCTTATACCCCCCTATAGCCATTCATATGTATACATACCAATATTAGGGTTCACTAGTTAAACATAAATAACTGTCCACATTGTCCACAAATAGCCAAAACCCGCATGTTTATTGGCTTCCCGCGTGGGTCATCGCGCCACGTTTCATAGCCCACAACTAACCCACAATGTCCACAAAAGCGCGTCTGTTACAAACTGTTACAAATATCTTTACGCGTCACCCTTGACGCTGTCAAAGAATCCCTTACAATAGATACATCACCAACCAACTAGGAAACTACTGTATGAACGACGCGATCAAATCCTACATGTATGCACGCACACAGCAAAAACTGTCGCCCATCGACGCGTGCACCGACGCTGCGCAGTATCACGGCGTCAACGTGCACGCGTTAGCCGACGCGCTGCGCGCTGCAGGCATCGACGCTGCCCGCTTGTCGATCATCTAAAAATATGAGATCTCATTTTTTGGAGCATTCAAAATGAAATAC
>Ga0222714_10003220_pt1 | contig 16794 bp, 12 predicted proteins | sample C33_3DmetaG_FD_165048 | JGI IMG/M metagenome (GOLD analysis project Ga0222714, IMG submission 165048) | Estuarine water microbial communities from San Francisco Bay, California, United States - C33_3D | ecosystem: Environmental > Aquatic > Marine > Unclassified | place: USA: California...
GCGTTTGAAATATCTCGCGGCCGCGGGGTGGCGCGCGCGCGAGGGAGCGTGGGTGGTTGGGCGTCCACCACCACCACCGGCGTCGGCGTCGGCGCTCGGCGCTCGGCGCTCGGCGTGGACGGTGCTCGAGGACGACAAAAAAAGAAGACACTCAAATCAAAATGCAATGCAAGAGAAAGATGATGAATGATGATGGCGAACGACGGCGCCCGCGGCCTCGAGCGCGCGCCGCGGTTGGTGTCGTGCAATTTGTTACGGGTAGAAATTACACGCGACGACGCGGCGCGCCTCGCCCGTGGGCGATGATCGTCACTGTGCGCGGCGCGTCACTGTTCGCGAGGCGACGCGCGTGGGGACGCGCAGCGGGCGCACGCGCGAGGGATGTATTCGTCGATTCCGAGCGCGGCGGACGTGCGACGGGCGTATGCGGCGAAGCAGCAGTACGATGCGCTCGATGCGCGATTCGACATCACCGGGCACGCGCGCGCGGCGGCGGACGTCGCCGAGCGCGCGAGGGACGGGTTGAATCGCGCCGTGCACGGGGGCGGCGTGGGCGCGGCGTCGTCTGGGTCCGCTGCGGGCGGCGCTGGGGCGATGTCGGCGTCGGGAGGCGCGGGCGCGGGCGCGGGCGAGCGGCGATGGCGGTGTCACGCGGCGAAGAAGCAAACGCCCACGGGTGGGCGCGGGAAAATGCAAGACGCGATGTTGAGACAGTCGCATGGGGTGCCTATGGTGATGCTTGAGGTGAATGGTGAGGTGGTCGATCGCATGGGGTTGCCCATGGGGAAGGATGAGCTTAAGAAAGGGGAGATGATGACGTGCGGGGAGTGGTTGGTGCGCGTGGTTGGTTTGGAAGGTGCGGTGCCGGAAGCGCCGAGGATGGTTGTGGTGCCGCCGAGCGCGGGAGAGCTTGCGGCTGCGCATGCGCCGCACGTGGCGCCGCACGTGGCGCCGCATGTTGCGCCGAGCGCGTACGGCGGGCAGCCGGCGCTCGTGACGCCGGAACCGACGCTCGCGACGCAACCGAGGTCGGGTTTACAAGCTCCTGGCGCGCATCGAGAGTATTATCGCGAGCCTAACGCGTATGGTACCAGCGCTGGTGCGCCGATGTCGCACGCGTACGCGCCGCCACCGCCGTCGCCGCCGCCGTCGCGAACGCCCAAGTATCAAATTTATGAGCCGCCGCCGCGCGTCGAGCGCGGAACTGATCCAGACACTGGCGAACGTGAACGCTGGCTCGGCGGTGGCTGGCGAGGGCGGTCTGAAGGGGAGTATCGTCCGCGCGCCGTGACCCAAGACGAAGTTGATGCCGCGCGAGAGCGGTTATTACAGCTCGAGCACGAGGCGAGGATTCGCGCTGAAGTCGCCGCGTCTGAAGCTATGGAGCGACACCGGCAAGCCGAGGAGGCTCGCATGGCGGCTGAAAGTGCGATGCATCAAATGTCTCAAGCCGAAGCCGCGAATCGTGCGGTTCGAGACGCCGAACATGCCGCTGCGGAAGCGAGGAGGCTGGCGACGTTTGCCGCCGAGCATCAACGCGAGGCGGAGAGTCAGTTCATCTCGATGCTTCCTATCGACGACGCGCGGAATAACGCCGAAGAACAAGAGCGACGTTTAGCTGAAATGCGAGACATTCAGCGTCGAATCGCCGAGCACGAGCGTGCGGCGAGCGCTGAGGCGCAGGTTGCTCCGGAGCAGCCACAATACGCGCCGCAGCAGCGGCAGCCACAGCAACAGCAACAGCAGCCACAGCAACAGCAACAGCCGTACCACCAGCAACAACAACCTCAAGTGTCGTCGCACCCGACGACGGTGCATTACACGCCGCCACCGACCGCGGCGCCGCCGTCGTCTGTGACAACGCAGCGTGCGACTGCTGAAATTGAATACACATCATCGCCATCCAACGTCAAGGATCGGGCGGCGGCGTTTGGGCACGTCACCATCAAACCAAAGCCCGCAAGTCGCGCGATTCCAAGCGAACAAACGTACTCGAGTCATGGTACGGCGACGACAACCGCCAGCGCGCACGCGCTCGCACAAGTCATGCGACAAGATCGCGCCCCACCCGCGCGCGCCACGACGACTATGTCAACACTGGCGCAGCCGCCAGACGCGGGCGAGTCTCCAGAAGAGTTGAGGCGCAAGATTGAAATTTTGGAACGCTTTGCGCAGTCGCGCGGTATGTTCAACAAGTAGCAACCATGTATGTGTACCTAGTAGTGTATATTACAGACTATTATTATTTGTTTCCTTTCGAGTGCATCATTTCTTTCCTCGCTTACCCTTGACTGGCCGCCCGCCGACGATTTTTTGCTTTCCCAAGACGCCATCCATACCGCGTCGCGAGCCGCGCGAGTGCCCCTTGGCTTGATCTTTCCAAGCGCCTTCCGCAGTCAAACCTTCTTCATCGCCATATTTATCGGAGTTCTTTGACTCGCCGAGGCGCTTCATCTTGTCCTTGTCACCAGCATCAAAGAACGCTTCGCGATTACCCGTGACGCGCGCCTGTTTCGTCTTTTCATTCGCGCGCTCCATCTTCGCGCGCTCTTTCAATGGCAAATCAGCCTTGGTGACGCGACCATCTTTGAAAGCGTTGGCGTGAAATTCGTCCTTCGCGGCGTACATTTTCGGTTCGCTCGATGTTTTCTTTTTCGTCGTCGTGACTTCTTCGACAGGCTCGTCGTCTTCGTCGCTCACCAACTCAAAGTGATCCTCGAGAATCTCCCTACGCGTGTCCTTGTGGAGCTTCGACGCATTCGGGTGAAGAACCTTATACTGCTCGTCTTCTTCGTCGATTTCAAACTCCTTCTCTTTGAACATGGCGGCGAAACGATCATCTTCGAGCAAGCTACCGCCTGGAGCAATGGTGCCGACGTCGTCGCCATCTTCGTCGACGTCGTCCACGACACCTTCGGCATCGGCGGTACCAAGACGTGCAGCGAGCAACGCGTTGACTTTTGGAGCCTTCTTTTTGACCGTGATACGGCTTTTGCGTTCTTCGTCGAGCTTTTCCTTGACCTTTTTCTTCTTGAAGTCGTCGTACGAAAACGGCTCGGCAATCGCCTTGGCTTTGCCGTACAAACGGTTGTCCATAAAGTAACCGTGCATGTACGCCCGCAACATCTTCGTGCCAATCAAGTGCGACAATCCAAGCTTGTCTAACTCTTCCACGGTGACAAAACGGTAATCGTCGTAAATTGTCTCGTTCTTTTGCTCCTCCATTTCTTCGGTAAGATTTTCGAGGAACGAGCACCATTTGGGTGCGGCGCCGAGCGTCGGCGTGAAGAACACACTCATTTCCGTGTGCTCCATAGCAAGCATCATCAAACCAGTGTTATCCCACATGCACAAATCGTTAATTTCATACCCAGGCTCGATGGACGTGTACGGATCGCCCGTACGCTCGTCCCAAATCTTGACGACTTTTTTATCCGTCGACACCAAACGCCGAACGCCATCCACCGAGTTGTGATACTTCAAGTCAATAATCGGGAATCCGTTCATTTGATCCTTCACACGCACCGGACGAGAGCTTCGCAAATCGTAAAGTCGAACGATACCGCCTTCGGAACCGACGGCGACATTCATGCCGTTCGAATCAAACCTCAACGCCGTCAACCCGCCTTCATCCGCGTCGGTGCACTGAATCAACCCGCACGACTTTCGTTGCCTCAAATCAAAACACTCTAATTCCCCATCCGCACTCGCCGCGGCGAACAACCCATGCGTGGGTGATATCCCACACACATTAAATTCTTCGCATTGCGACTCGAGTGGCGCTAAAAATCTCCCCTGTTCCAAATTTAACCGCCAAACCTCGCTCGACGAGCCGACGACGCACAAATCCCCAGTGTTCCTCGAATACACCAAATCTCGTCCCTGCTTGGGCGTGCGCGTTTGATAATAATTCCCAAATTTCGCATGAAACCTTATGCTCCGATCGGCACATATAAACGCCAATTTCGCATAATCCTCGCTCAACGCTTGAAACGTCACCACCTCGGCGTCCAAGTGCCGGCTCCACTTCATGCTCAACTGGCTCAAATCATAACACTTCACCTGCGGCGGGTGCAACCCACTGACGATTAAAAACTGCCCATCGGGTGATAATTTCGCCCTCGTGCTCGAGCTTGGAAAGTTTAAATCTTGCACGAGCTCGATGCGGCGCTGGTAATCGGCGTCTTTGCGAAGCTTGCGCTTGTTCTTCTCCTTGGCCCACTCGGGGGCGACGTGCGAGCTCGAGACTTCGTAAACCTTGACGCCGTTGAGTTCGCGCAGGCGGAGGGAGGAGGCGTCGACGGCAGCCATGGCGGCGCGCGCCGGACGAGCGTGGTGCGCGCGTGTCGCGGCGGCGGCGGCGGCGCAGAGTGACGCGGATTGGGTCCCGAGCGAGGGTGGCGGCTGAATATTTGGAGGGACTCCCCCTCTGATCACGATTGGTCGATGGTGAAACGTTTTCTAGAGAGAAATTACAGAGAGGCTAATATGTCGACAGACGACGACGAGGACGACGACGAGGACGCGAGGACGTGTGCCTAATCATCATCCATTTCTGGCAAGTCGTTACCCCAGAGCTTGGTGCCGTGGGTTTGGTATCGACGACAGGCGGCAAAGTACATGGCGTAGGCGCCGACCGCGACGACCGCGCCGAGCGTTTTAAGCGCCAATGGCGTACCAAGCACCGCTAACGGGTTCAATGTTTCCGCAGGTAAAATACCACATCCTTGCAACATTTCCTTTTCGCGCACGGTGTACTTGCCCGGCGGGAGCTTGAGTTTTACGCCGGCTTTTAACGCGCCGAGCTTCACGCCCGGGTTTAACCGCTCGACGTCGGCTTTCGAAATCTTACGCGGCGCGATGATGTCTTCGATGGTTTCACCAGCGCGCGTTGGATAAATGCGAGGTTCGTTGATCTTATCGATGCCATCGATGATGGCTTGATCGCGGCTGCTCAATTTTTCAGCCGGGAGAAGAATGGTGGTACCGGGCGCGAGCGCCGAGCCATCGCCGAGCTTCTTATTATACTTGCGCACCTCACTCACGCTCATCTTACGCTTGCTCGCAATGGTATCCAAGGTATCACCTTTACGCACGGTATACGGCCGCACGGCGGCGCGGATCACGAGCGCACCGCGAGCGCGTCGACGTCCAAGCGATCCCGGGCCGACGATGACCCGACCCCCACAACCTTCAACGCCCCGAGCGCTGCCCATCACCGCGCGCGCACCGACGCTCGTGGACGCGGTAAACATAACGCTCATATCGATCTCGCCCTGCTGTGCGTTCGCTCGCTCGACGCCGCGTGTACGCGCGCGTCAATGTGACGGAATTCATGCGCGCATGCGTGAATGTATCGTTGACCCGCACGCGGCACACCACGGCACGCTGCGCCGCGCGCGTCCCGTCGCGTCGCGCTCGCGATGGAGTCCTCCTCCGAGGACGATGGACACAGCTCGGACAGCGCGCGCGACGCCGCGAATGCGCGCAGGAGGAAGCGCACGAGGGATGAAGCCATCTATGGGACATTTCTGGATGACATGACTGGCGGCGAGGATGACGACGGTGGCGCGCGCCGTGGGGGGTTGGGGGCGTCGTCGGCGCGAGATTACAGCGCACCGATTGGGTTCGCGCGTGCGGCGTCCACGGCCGGGGTGGGCGGTGGAGGGCTCGGGTTTGTACGGGGGAAGGATTCGACGGCGGAGGCGACGGAGGCGACGGCTTCGGGACGGAGCGCCGGCGGGGGGTTAGGATACGCTGGGTTCTCGAAAGGATCGACGATGATGGGTGGAGATACGATGAGTGTGGGTCTCGGTGCGCGTGGTGCGGTTTCATCGAGCGAGGATGATGATAAAGGACGAGTAGAGGACGAAGACGAAGACGAAGACGAAGACTTGTTACCGTCGACGTTTGGACAAAGGTACGCAATGTATCGTGGATATGTGCGACGAACGGCGGTTGGTATCGATGCGACTGAACGACTGACGTGTGATTCTTGTTTCTTACATTTGCCCCTGTACAGACTCGTCGCTGGTGCGGCACAACGCGCAAAGATGGCTGAAGAAGAACGCAAACAAGCAAAGGCGAAACGCGCCGCGGAAGAAAAGGCGGCTCGCGCTCGTAATCGGGAGAACACCGAGGCGTTTGCCGGTACGAGCTCGAGAAGGGGCGGGGGAAGTGGTGTGAAAAGTAAAGCGAACGACGTCGGGTCGTTCGAAAAGCACACAAAAGGGATCGGGATGAAGCTTTTAGAGAAGATGGGATACAAGAAGGGTGAAGGTTTAGGTAAAGGCGCGAGCGGGATTACTCGCGCGCTAGAAACAACGCTTCGCCCGAAGAACATGGGTATGGGTTTCAATAACTTTAAAGAAAACGTGAACGATCCAACGAGCACGCGTGCGAAGGATGAGAGTGAAGAAGAAGCGAGTGAAGACGACATGGATGTGGACGAAGCCACACGTGCGAGAGACATCGCTAAGAAGGCGCAAGAGCAAACGATGTGGAAGAAGCGCAACGATTTACGGCGTCAAAAACGTGAGTATAAAACGGCTGAAGAATTACTTGCTGAAGAACAAGAGAATGCACGAGACGCGAAATCGGTCAAGTCGGCGACGGAAAAGTTAAATATTATTGACATGCGAGGAGCGCACGCGCAAATTGTCAACGCCAATGAACTGCACAAGTCTCGCGTCATAAGCGCAGATGATGATGATTTAATGCTTCCTGAGCTTCAACATAATTTGAAACTTATTGTTGACTTGGCCGAGAACGATATTACAAAGCTTGATGGGAAGATTCGAAGCGAGAAGGACACATTGGAAATTTTACGACGCGAAAAGATGAGATTGTCTAAACAAGCGACGGCGCACGCAGACCTTGCAGAGCGCACAAAAAGTGCTTTGAAGGTTGTTGAAGAATGCCATGGACTGAGCAAGTCGGTGAAGAATTCCGAGGACTTTAGCGCCCTCACCTCGGCTTGGGTGAACGTGGTGAAGCAGTACCCAGAGGAATTCTTCTCGCATAGATTAAATCGCTTGGCGCTCGCACACGCCGCACCCTATGTGCGCAATTTGTTCAAAGACTGGGATCCATCAAAACAACCTATGCATGGTGTGGAAGAAATCAGACCATGGCGCAAGTTACTATCGCCAGAGCGCATTCCTGATAAGTATAAAGGCGTGTTTGAGGATGATTCTTTTGACAGGCTCTTACGCGAACCTCTGCTCAAGCGTCTTCGTCCGATCATCACCTCCCAATGGGACCCAACCAGAGCGTCTGATATCTTAGATTTTATAGAAGCTTGGTCGGACGTCATGCCCGAGGCACTTTTACGCGAGCTCACGCACGCACTCATCTTGCCGAGACTTCAGCGCCGCGTCGGCGAGTGGCAACCAACGCAGGAGCGCGTTGCACTGCACAGCTGGTTCCACCCTTGGTTGCCTCTGCTGCACAAAAATCTCAAAGATTTGTATCCTTCCATTCGCCAGAAATTCACCATGGCTTTGGTGGAATGGGAAGCGAGCGACTCGAGCGCGCTTGCGTTGCTCAAACCTTGGGCTCGAGTGTTCGAGCCTAAAGACTGGTCCTCGCTCATGCGCAGATGTATCACTCCGAAGCTCGAAGACGCCTTGGCGATACTTCAAATCAACCCGTCAAATCAAGTGTTAGAACCGCTTAAATGTGTGTTAAAATGGGAGCCAATGCTCGGCTCGAGCGCTTTCATCACGTTGTTGGAGCAGCATTTTTTCCGTAAATGGCACACCGCGCTTCACGCATGGCTCAGCACCGGGTCCGCGAATTTCGACGAAGTCACGCAGTGGTATTTGGGTTGGAAAACAGTCTTCCCTGAAGAACTTTTAGCGCACGAGCGGATGCGTGTACAGCTCAATGTGGCGCTTGACATGATGAATCAAGCGGCGTCAGGTGACGTCGTCGTCATGCCCAACATCGCCGCGGCTCAACCCAACGCCGATCGCGTGACGGACGAACGTAAGCCTCATCCGATGGATGAACCACAATTCACACTCAAAGAAATGATCGAGCAGTTTGCAAACTCGCACGATATGGAATTCGTCCCGAATCCGAGCGGCCGTCGCCACGACGGCTTGGCGGTGTACACGTTTGGCGGCATCAACGTCGTCGTCGATGCCGCTCGAGAAGCCATTCGCGCGTACGTAGACGGCGAGTGGATTCCTATTAGCTTAGACCAGCTCTTAGAGCGCGCACAATCGCTTACAAAGTAGAAAACATAGCATCACTGATTGAAATTCATTTGAAGACGACTGTCGCTCAGCCGTCGCTCCGCGCTCGCGCCGACCCCACTGCTCACCACGCACTCATGGTCGACTCCGAGCCTTCGACGTCCAACGCCGTCGAAGAATCGAGCGCAAAGATACCACCCGTTCGTCGGTTTGTTCGCAATCAGGTTCGTCGCGCTCGCGCGCGCGCTGCGAACGTCGGCTAGAGCGCCAAACGCACGAAAGAGAGCTCTCGAGACTGACACGATTCATCCTTTACACCGCACGTAGATCCCCGACGAAATCGCCAACGATGAAAATCTTGCATCTGCGATGAAAGTCTTACCCGCCAATTACGATTTTGAAGTCAAGAAAACCGTGTGGCGTCTAAAACAAGCGCAAGCAAAGACGGTGGCGCTGCAGTTCCCTGAAGGATTGTTGCTCTATGCAACGACACTGGCGGATATATTTCAATCCTTTGCCGACGTACGTGACGTGGTAATTTTAGGTGACGTAACCTATGGCGCGTGCTGCGTGGACGATTACACCGCGGAGTCTCTGGGGTGTGACTTTTTAGTGCACTACGGGCACTCGTGCTTGGTCCCGGTGGACGTTACGCGTATGAAATGTTTGTACGTCTTTGTGGATATATCATTCGATGTAGGACATTTATGCGCGTGTGTAGAGCACAACTTTGCACCTGGGTCTAACTTAATTTTAGCTGGGACGATTCAGTTTGCGAGTGCGATTCAAGAGACGCGACTTCGACTCGCAGAGTCGTACCCGGCGCTCGCGGTACCGCAAGCCAAGCCGTTATCACCGGGCGAAGTCTTAGGCTGTACCGCGCCCGTGGTTGAGGATGCGAAAGGAAAAGATGCCATAGTGTTTGTCGCCGATGGACGGTTTCACTTGGAGGCGATTATGATTGCGAATCCAACGATTCCTGCGTTTCGATACGACCCATATCAACGCGTGTTGACGCGCGAAGAGTACGCCCACAAAGAGATGCGTAGCGTGCGTCGACACATGGTAGAGCGCGCGAAAGATGCAATGCGATTCGGTATCGTGCTTGGTACGCTCGGCAGGCAAGGAAATCCGGCTATTTTAGACCACTTGATGGCGTTGATGCGCGCGAAGGGCCGCGAGTACGTGATATTTTTGATTAGCGAAATGAACCCAGCAAAAATGGCTTCGTTGCATGGACTCGATGCGTTCGTACAGATTGCATGTCCAAGATTGTCAATCGACTGGGGTGAAGAGTTTGAGCGACCGGTACTGACGCCGTATGAAGCCGAAGTAGCGCTCGATAATGTGTCCCCGTGGTGGCTCGCTGTGGGCGCGGCGCCGGGCGAGGAAAATAGCCCATACCCAATGGATTACTACGCCCGCGATGGTGGAACGTGGAGCAGTAGCTATCACAAACAAACTGGTAAGAATGGTAAGACCAAGCGAACGCCAGTACAAATTGAGCAAACCGTATGACGGTTTTTAGTTACACAATAGACAGTAAAATTTTAGCAGCACAGATTCGTGATAATAAAAGTAAAAGTCATTCGTCTACACCATCATCATACATTGCAACTCTAAGACTACGCTACGTGCACGCGTTCGTGATGTATGTGTGTGTGCGCGCGCGCGCGCGTTGATTACCTCCTTATCTCCACCCACAATGTCGTGCTATCATTTTCATTCATACATTTTATTCTACACCAGTCGACGTCAACGTGTCTCTCACCCCGCTTGACTCCGCGTCGAATACCTCGCACTCGCTCCATCACTCTGCGCTTGCAAATCCCAAATTCCGACCCCTCCTCCATCGCCATCTCGAACTTCATGCACCTGTAACACCTCCTCAAACCATTTCGCGTACACGTACAACAACGGCGCCTGCCCCGTATCAGAATCTGTCACCTCGCTCACCACCAACGTCTTCGCCTCCCCGGTCTCATCATCCCTCGCACACTCATGCAACGCCGCAAGCGTCCTCGCATACGCTATTTCTCTCGACACTCGATCGCTCCCTCGCACCATGCTCCCTAAATCATCCACGATTACGCACGACGGTTGCGCCTCCGCCGGCGCCGCGTGTCGAAAACACGCCCACGCGCGCACATCCTCATCGCTCTCCACGTACTTAATCCCTATCGACCGCAAGCGCTCATTCGCAGACGGATCATTTAATATTTCATGCCGACTCCCGTGGATTTGCGCGCGTTCCATCGCCGCTCGCGTGGCGATGAAGAGCACGCGCTGATTTGGATGTTCCCGCACGAAATGCGCCGCGAAACGCAGCAACAGCGTCGTTTTCCCGCACCCAGGCGGACCGACGACGACGCAGCGCGATGGAGACGCGCATGATGTCGCGTCTCGCGCGCGCGCGGGGACGTCCGCGTCGGCGTTGAAGCCGTCGGTGAAGGCGCGCGGATGGAACATGGATTGCGCGTCACACACTGACGCGCACATTTCATCTTTAAACACCACCATGTCGCGCAATGTCACCGTCACCGTCACCGCGAACGGCGAAGAGACGACGAACGATGTCGTGATGATCGATGGCGACGACGCGCGTGGGATTGAGCGCGCGGTGCAGGCGTCAAAGGAGCAGGCGATGGGGCGATTGAATGGATTGATGCGCGCGCGAGGCGTACTCGTCGATGCCGCGCGTGAGAGCGACGGCGAGGAGAACGACGAGGAGGAGGATGGAAAGGATAGCGTATGAGCGTGTGATTTATTCGCACGGCGGTATAAGTGCGCGCCCGTGCGCGCGCACACGCGAGGAAGATTAGGATTAGGATTAGTAGACTAGCGCGCGCTTGTAACACGCGACGGCACACATCGACGCACACCTCCGAATCACACGCGCCCGCGCACGCGCACGTCGAACGCACGTGCATAGGGACGCGTCACCATGACGAATCGCGGACGGCCGTCGAGCGTGCCGCACTGGATGACTGAGGACGCGTCGACGGCTCCGCGAAGCTCAAACGTAACCGCGGCGCCTTCGAGGACGCTCGCGCCCGCGCCCGTGGTTACGGACGATCCCGAGGCGCGCGCGTGGGAAGAACACCGCGCGCCTGATGGACGGCCGTATTGGTATAACGTGAATACTAAGTCGTCGACGTATCAAAAGCCTGAATGTTTGATGACGACGCTGGAGCGAGCGGAACGCGCGACGCGTTGGACGGCGTACGATACGCCGAGCGATGAAGCCGGGCGTACACGACGGTATTACGTGCATGACGTTACGGGTGAGACCACTTGGGAGGTGCCAAAAGAAATCCAGGAAGTTCGGGAAATTGTGCGTCGGAAGACGGGATCGGGACGCGGGACGGCGCGGGCGAGCGGAGCGACCGAACTCGACGCTAAAGCCCGCGTTACGACGCATTACGCCTCGGTCGAGGACGCAAAGGAAGCGTTCAAGAAGATGCTCGCTGCGCACGGCGTTCGAGCGAACACAAAATGGGAAGAGGTGGTGAATAGAACAAAAACAGACGAGCGTTTCGACGCGCTCGCGACGACGAGTGAAAAAAAGCAATGTTTGAATGAATATCAAATGATGCAAACCAAGCTTGAACGCGAAGCAAAGCGCATGGCGGAGAAGAAAGCACGCGAAGGGTTTATGGCTCTTTTAGAAGAACGCAGAGAGGCGCTGAATATTACATCGAGCACGAGATTGACGAGAGACGACGGCATCGAAGCCGCGCTTTGCGAGGACGTTCGATGGAAGGCGGTGAGCAATAGTCGCGAGCGTGTAGAGTTATTCGAAGATTTCACCCGCGGTTTGCAACATCGTGAGGCGCGAGAGCGTAAACAAAGTAAGCTTGAGACGCAACAAGAGTTCCGCGAGTGCTTAGTTGAGGCTGGGATCGACGTCGAGACGCCGTGGCGCAAGGCGTACGAAGCCGTCAAAAACGACGAGCGCGCGGCGCGGTGCCAACCTATGGACCAGCTTGAAGTATTCGAAGCGCTCATGCGTGATCTCATGAAAGCAGAAGAAAAAGCCGTAGATGATGCTCGTCGTGCGCAGTCGCGAGAGGAGCGTAAGCGACGGGAGGCGTTTGTGGAATTGCTTCGCGAACGTCAAAGCGATGGCGTCATTCAGCCGCGCATGCCTTGGAAATCCTTCGTAGCGCGCGTCGAAAACGACGCGAGGTATCTCGACATGTGTCAAAACCTCGACGGATCTCGTCCGCGTGAGTTATTTGAAGATCTGATTAACGACATCGAGGACGAAAATGACCGATTGTTGGATGATTTTGAGGATTTGTTGCACGACGGTTACAAGGCGCGCGAGTTGTTTGGCGACACCACGTGGGAGGCGGCGGAAAAATTGTATCGATTAGACGCCGCGTGGAAACACGCGCCGAGGAAAGAAGCGCGTGAGATGTTTGACAAATTTATTAAGAAAGTTGCGCGACGCGAAAGGGAGAAAGCTGCGAAGCGTAAAGGCGAGTATAGCGACGATTCGAGGGGGAAAAGACGTCATAGCGGGCGAGACGACGACGACGACGACGACAGGTGATTGGGGATTGATTTTAGATTTGATTTTTAATTCAGTGATACGTAGAATTCAACAAGTTGTTTTTAATCGTCTTGTGAAACAAGTGTCGCTGACCATTCTGGCGGTGACCCTTCCGCGCCTTCGCTTCATCGCCCTGCGTCTGATAACGCAGCACAACTAACTAAACGGTGGTTGTTTTTTGTGCTCACTCTCCTTTCTTAAGTCATCTCTTCTTCTCCCTTTTACTTCTTCATAACACGCTGCCCATCTTGGCCGTACGTTTCTTAAAACAGATACCGTGCATTGCTTCGTTCGTTAACATCATTCTTAATCGAAGCGATCGAGCTTGATTTGCATCGGGCGGTGCTCCAACTCGACGCCGTTGAAACCTTGAATCGCGGCTTGCGCTTGTTCGCGGGTTTCAAACAACACGGTACCCCAACCCTTGGAGCGACCAGTATCGGTGTGGCACACCGCGACGGCGTTCACGACGTTACCGACTTGTTGGAACACTTGGCGAAGATCTTCGCTCGTGGTCGTCCACGGCAAGTTGCGCACGACGATTTGCAAACCGCTCGAGTTCTCCGGACGCGTCTCCACGCGCGCACCCTTGGCGCCGGCGCCCGGGCGTTCGACGCGAACGATGATCGATCGACCTTGAACATCAGAGTTGTGCATGCGCTCAATCGCGTCTTGCGCCTCCTCAGCCGTGGCGAAATCAACCAACGCCCACCCCTTGGAGCGGCCGCCGCTTTGACGAGCGACTTCGGCTTGCACCACATTCATGCCAAACCCGGTGCAGTGGGTGATCAACGTCTCCTCCGTAGTTTCCCACGCGAGGTTACCAAAGTAGCAGCGGCACCCATCACCACCAGCCGGAGCATCACTGAGCACAGCAGAGTTGAGCTTCTTACCACCAACAGCCGCCTTCGTCGGCGCCTTGTCCTCGCGCACCGTGATCGTGCGATCGCCGAGCGCGTGCCCTGCGCGTCCATCCAAACGTCAATAATCTCGTCAGTCACCACACACACACGCGCGCAAACACACCGCAGACCCATCACACCACCCATCACCACCGTCCACGCACCACCCCTCAACGACGCGCGACGACCCAACCCCACGACGAACCAATCATCCGTCGCCCGCGCCCTGACAATCCATTTTCATCGCATCCGCGATTCCGCCATCATCAATCAATCATCACGCCGACGCCCACCCATCGTCGCGCTTCATCGCGATCGCACCCGAACCCCGCACGCACATCACATCACACCACCCTCCACACGTACCATCCATGCGCGTCACCGCCGCGAGCGCCTCCTCCGTGGTGTTAAACTCCACGATCCCGTACCCGCGCGATCGGCCTTGGCGCCCGGTGGGGATGTCCACGTCGCGCACGCCCCCGCACTCGGCGAAGATGTCGCGGAGCTCATCGATCGTGGTGCTCCATGGGATGTTCCCGACGTATAATCGCGCGGGTGCGGCGGTGTCAGACATGTCTATCCGTACACGAAAGCGCGTAGAAAAGTGAAGCATCACGATTCATCCACCCATCCATGCACGCCGCCGCCGCCACGTCGGTCGTCGGTCGGTCGGTCGGTCGGTCCGTCGGTCGGTCCGTCGGTCGGTCGGTCGCTCGGGGGGGGGTTTTATGCGTCACTCGCGCGCGCATTATGTGCGTCGCCATGCCATTGTGCGATCGCGATCGCGCACATCGCGCACATCGCGTGTATTTTTTTTCTTCGCGTAGGTTCATGGCGTGCGCGCGTGCTCGACTACGCGGTTCGCGCGCGCCTGAGGGGTGGGCGATGCATCACTCGTGGGTCGCCGGATGTCCGAATGCGCGCCGGATGTCCGAATGTGGTCGGTCGGTGCGGTCGGTCGGTCGGTCGTCGGTCCCACGACGCAAACGTTGCGCGTCGCGCGCGTCGTTGAGCCGTTCGGTGTCCCGACCGCACCGTGCGTCGCGCGTGCGACGGCGTGGTGCGCGCGGGCGCGATGACGACGCGCGAGACGGCGATCGCGTGCGTCACCGCGGGCGGGCTCTACGCGTTTGGGGATTGGTTTCTCAAGAGCGCGCTGTGCGCCGAGACGCGGGACTTGATTTCCCCGCGCGTCGGGTGCACGTTTGCGACGACGTTCGCGGTGACGAGTTCGATGTTGATGTTGATGTTGTATGAGGTGGCTGGGGTGATGACGAAGGAGTTTTTGCGAGCGCACTGGGCGTTGAATTTGAGGTTGGCGACGGCGGCGTTGCTCGTCGTCGCGCCTTGGCAGATGTTTTTCGGCGCGTTTGAGGCGATGGTGGCGAGGACGGTGGATGTGACGACGGGTGGGGTTGGTGGTGTGGATGGCGTGCGTGTGCGGCGACGAGGGCGGGTGAAAGCCATGGCGCTGGCGACGGCGAGTACGGCGATTTTTGTGGTGACGTTTATATCGATGCGCGCGAGCGGGAGCGCGCACGCGCACGTCGCGCGCGATGGTACAGAGGTTGCGGGGAAGTGGACGATGATTCGCGTCGTGTCGCGGACGGCGGTGTTGGGTATTTCTTTATTAGGTGTGTTATCGGGGTTTGGTGCGGTGCATTTTCCGTACACCACGATGCGCGTGTTTAACCGCGCCATTCCAGACGCCGAGGTGTCGAGCTTGGAGCGGCGATTAGTGCAAAGCATTGAGACTATTGTAGAGCGCAAAAAGCGTGTGGTGACGTTAAAGAATGATATAGCGCGTGAGGAAAGCGGCGCGGCGGCATCGAGTGCGTCTGCATCGAGTTCGGGGAGTTTATTTGGCAAGCTCACGTCGAGCTTGCGTCTCCCCGGCCTCGCTCGAGGTCGAGCGAATCAGCTCGTCAATTTGAGCTCGGAAATCGATGCTTTGGAAACAGTGAACAAGACTTTGTTTTACGAACTTCACGACGTAAATCTTCAGCGCGAGCGGGCGAAGATCGCGAAAACGCCGTACGGAAGGTTCTTGGAGGCGTGCGGCGTCGCCATGTTTGTCGTGTGCTCGTACCGGTTTGTGTTTGGCTTGAAGCGTTTGATCACGCGTGCGGCACCGACGACGGATCCAATCACCACTGCTTTGCATTTGTTTTTGGCAAACAAATCCATCGTCATCGACCCAGAAGTCTTATCGCAATACCTCAGCTTGCTCCTCATCGCCTTTCTCGTCGGCAACTCGATGCAAAACTTTGTGCTCCAGCTCACAAAGCTCTTCTTCGCCGTCGGTGGCGGCGTCACCACAAATGCCCTCGTGCTCTTCACCACAGAAATGGTCGGTCTATATTTCTTATCCTCCGTACTCCTCGTACGCGAGCAACTCCCACAGAGTTACCGCGAAGTCGTCACCGAAGCCTTGGGCGCGGATTTAGAGTTTCGCTTCTACTCCAAATTCTACGAGCTCATCTTCATGGCATCGAGCGCGCTCACCGCGCTACTCCTCTACGCCAGGCACGTCACCGCGGTCAAGTCTGATGATTTGATCTCCTACGCCTCCGCTTCCGCATCCAATCACTCCGCCTCCCTCCCGACCAAGCGCAGCAGCGTAAAACTCTCCTAGTAGTCAAAAAAAAATCCGCCGACGTGTCTTCAATATACTGTATGTGTACTGTATACCCATAGCGAACACGTGCCCCAGACAGACAAAAAATATCTCGCCTTCGCGAGACTTCTTTTTTGTCGTAATTTTATGTCACGCATACATCGATCGCCTGATCGCGTTCTGCGTGCGTCGAATACGAGACCCCGTCGGGCGGTCGCCGTTGATCGGACATTCGGCGTCCCAGCGATCGCGCCCACCGCCGACCGCGGGCGAAAAAGCGATCGGCGATCGCGATCGCAATCGACACTTTCACGCCGCCGGTGTCACCCGAACGACGACGAGCGCCGACCCCGTGGAGTGGTTGACGCATCACACGCACACGCACGCACGCACACACGAGTACATTCCCATCGCATCACCCGCCATGGCTCCTGAATTGAAGTTTGAAACGCTGCAAGTGCACGCCGGACAAGCGCCCGATGCGGCGACGAATTCGCGCGCGGTGCCAATTTATGC
>Ga0222714_10003222_pt1 | contig 16792 bp, 12 predicted proteins | sample C33_3DmetaG_FD_165048 | JGI IMG/M metagenome (GOLD analysis project Ga0222714, IMG submission 165048) | Estuarine water microbial communities from San Francisco Bay, California, United States - C33_3D | ecosystem: Environmental > Aquatic > Marine > Unclassified | place: USA: California...
CTTTCATTGCATCATCCATAAAAAAAAACACAGGAGAATTAGTCCCCTGTGTTAAATATACCACTCCTTACTTGTTAATCAACAATAAAAAGTAAAGAGAAAATTAATAAACTAAAATACAACGGTCCATCTGAAGTGTCGCATCTAATGTTGCGAGTGTGTCCGTTCCGTAGTTAACTTCTGACCAAGCGGTCTTGGTAATCATAGTACCTTCCAAAATCCACTTTTCCACAACAACTCCTGTTGGGTCCAACATTTCGAGGTCCACATTTTTTTTGTAACCCGCTGCGTATCCCATACGACCTGTCACAGATTCTGCGTGTAAACGAACCCACTCCATAAGAGCTTGAGTTGCAGATGGTCCGATTGGGTCACGGAATTTAACACTTATAGAATTCCACTTAAATCTACCAGCAACAAATGTTGAGGTATTAAGGAAAGGGATTTCTACTGGGTTAATATCGATATTAGGTCTCCCTGATGATTCTACAAACCATTCATTAATACCGAGAGTAGAATCAAATCTCAGAATGAATCGGTTGGTTCTTTTTGGTTCATATGGAACCGGCATCTTCATTAGTAAGTCAGCCATGGTATATTTTTTTGTTTCTTTGTTTTAGTTTATTTTCATATAAATACTTTGTAGAGAAAAATTTTTGTATTGACTTTGTTTTCAGAAAAATTATATCTCTAATATCTAGTTTTTATTCCTCCTGCAGTAGAATAAGTTCTTAATGATGGTTCATCTTCAAAATGTTTTTTCATTACTTCCACATTTCTTATATCGTCATCTGAAAATCCTATTTCTGGTACAAATCTATTTTTGACATCATCTTTTAGGTATACTTTTTGTCCTAATTTTTGTGCCTCAGATTTCACGTGTGATATGAATTCTTTCATCGCGTCAACTTTTAATTCTTCAGGTCTTTGTGCAGACCCTTCTTGATTGAATGACACGGGGTAGAATCTTAATAAATCCAAATACTGACGAATCATTTCTTGAGGTTTGACGTTGTCTTCACCCACAAAGTCTCGGAATTTTCTAAGATTTTTAATTAATAAGTCTTTGTTGATACCCATATGGTTGGACGCAATCATATTGAATACGGCCTCCTTCAGGGTATTTGGGTTGTGTCCTCTTGCGGTAATTATAGAAAAAATAGAACCATTATTGACAGCTTCAATAAAATCTGCCCAAGCAGGACCTGGTTTAGCTTTCATGGAGTCCAAAAGAAATTGCTTATCTCCTTTAGTACCAAAATTTCTAAAAGGGTCTGAAGCAAACCCAACAATTGTGGTTCCTTTGTAGGAAAAGGGTTCTTTTCCAATACGACTACGATATTCCGCAAAATCTTCAGTAGACATTTCTACCTCCTTACCATTATCATCTTTTACAATAATTTTTGTTGGCATGAACATTAAATTGTCGTCCCAATCGAAAGCATAATATTTGAGCGTAGGTAAACCCACATCATCAAATCCCTCTGTTATTATTCTACTCATATTATATTAAAAGGCTAAAAGGTGGGAGTTTCCTCCCACCTTGGTTGAATTTAGATATTTTCGAAGGAAGCTCCTGTTGGAGTAATCAAGAATTCAATGTCTATGAATTCCAGAGCCTTCGTTGGTTTCAAGTATATTTTACCTGACATGGTGTTTCTATCCAAATCTTCAGGAGAATTACTTACTGTAACACGGAAATCGTAAAGACCACGGTCACGTCTGATAGCGTCAAGGATAGGATTCACAGAATCCAAGAAGTCCTGACGAACTTTAGCATCGTTTTGTTCAAACAATAATCTTACAGCTACAGCTGAAATTAATTTACGAGCTTGTAACAATAAACGTCTAACATTCAAACGGTTTAGAGCTGTATCCGCAATTTGAAGAGTTTTGTTACCCCAAATTACGGTACCAACATCCGAGAACGTTGCAATAGGATTGATACGACCCTGATAAAGAGTATCTCTTTCTTCTTGAGTCAGTTTGATACGTGCCTTAACAGCGTTTACTAAACCCCTTGTGTATCCAGCAGTTGCGAACCAAGGGAATGAAACGTTATCTGTTAAAGCTAAGTTTCTACAAACCTCGTTGGTAGGTGGTATGTAAATTTGTGTATTATTTACAGTATCTCTAACTAAAATCCAAGGGTAGTAAGTCGCGGTATAGTTCGAATCGATACCTGTTTGGTCCAATTCATCAACAATTTGTGTTGGAAGAATTAAATTATCTGTAGTGGTAGGTACATAAACGTTACAGTCAGGTGTGGTGACAATATAAATTGAGTCAGCTCTTTGAAAAGTTACCATAGAAATCGCTTCTTCAACCAAGTTGTCATTGTTCACAAAATCAATTCCAGGAGTTGCAAACACGTTAATATTTACCGCTTCAGGATTATTGAAGGTAGCAATACCCAATAGATAAGCGTAATAGTCAGTGTTCGCGAACTCAGTAAAGTTATCAACTGCAATCGGTTTGAACGCACCCCATCCAGTTGCCGCCGGATATCTCGTTGTAGGACAAGCTCCTTTTTGATAACCAGAACCTCCAATTACAAAGTTATTAGTGTTTGTTCTATATTCACGATAAATGTCCCAACCATCAAAACCATTCTGTAACAAGAAAGTGAATTTTCTAGCCTGAATTTGGTAATATGGGTTCGCTGGAGAATCAGGGTCGGATTGGAAAGTAGCATCTCCACACTCAAAAGCTGGACTACCTGCCGTTGGTCCATATGCAATAGTAACTATAGTAGCTCCTGAGTCCATATGGAAACCTTCGGTAATGTAATCCCAAGGTAATGCATCAGTCTCAACACACAAATTAAGTGGTTTTTGTTTACCCTTATACATGTAAAAATCTGGGTCATAACCAATCTGTGAAGAAATACCTAAGTAGGTAGTTCTAACTCTATCACCACTTGATTGAACCGAGTTATCGCCAGCTGTAGTACCAAAAGGAGGGTTATAAATAATTTCTCCAGGATAATTGTAAGATGTTTTATAAACAGGGAAAGGTGGTGTTGCATTCGCATATTGTCTCATAACGTATCCTTCAAAACCACAAGGAAGAGAATCAACAGCAGCGTTCTCGTTAAGTTCCAACATAATGTATTTCGAATTCAAAGCATACTCTCCGTCGGAAGTACCAACTTGAACACCAACATAGTTGTTGTTTGCAGGATTCATAGAACAATTTGTGAATTTTTCCAAGAATACAGGGTTAGAATCCGTGTCGTAGAAACTTCTAACACCTAAATCGAAAGTCAAATTGTTGAAAGAAATATTGGTGATTGATATTTTGATTTGAGCGTTTGCACTATCACCATCTGCAATTGAAATAACTTTGAAAAGTCTATCTACCTGACTACCACGAAGTTGTGAAACAACCCATGGAGAATCTGGAGACTGGTATTTTTCCAAATAGTATGCGATAGTGTCTGTGGTAGAAGCGTATCTCAAACCAGGAAGTGCGACCAAGTCACAATTCAAACCTCTCACATAACCCTTATTATATCCGTAGTTCAACATATTTTGGAATTGTTCTTCCACGAAAAGGGGAACCTCAACCCTAGGTTTAGCAAAATTGGATATACCAAATACTTTAGTAAGATAATTAGCATCCCCACTATTCATAGATGTAACAAATTCAAAATCTGCGCCGGCGGCAGTGGAACCGGAAATTGCAAATGTTGCGAAAGGATTTTGTGTTACCGCAGAATATGTTCCCGAACAATTCATCTGAACACTAGTTAAACCAGAAACCGTGTATACAGGGCCATCACTACCTGTACCATAAGTAGCAATACCTCTTGAACGTAGAGTAGCAACTACCAAGTCGTTCCAACCATCGTAAGTAAGACCCGAGTAGTTGAATACGGTTCCTGAAACAGTTCCCGAAAAACATCCTGAACCCAAATCATCTAAAGTATTCACAACTGAGAACATGGATATACCTGAATACTCATCCCCTGTAGTTGGTGTAAACAACGAGTAATACCACGCGTCATTATTTGGAGAGGTGTAATCCGCAACAGATTCAGTAACACCAGAACAACTGTAAACGTTCGTTTCATCTGTGTAAGTTGACGAAATGTCATTGTAAGAACCGTCAGCGATTGTACCATAATAGTATACAGAAGTTGCGGACAAAGAATTAACATCTACAATGTCAAGAATTTGATTATCAAAATCTGCTGCAATCGTAGTTGAGGAACCATCATTTTGAGTATAAGGTGTAGAGAACACCGAAGAAAATGCCGATGGGATAGAAGTCAAATATGTAACAGAAGTATCTCCAGTACACGCACTAAAGTTGATTGTGAAATCAGTTTCTACACCCGTTAAAACAATTGTAGTACCATCGGGGTTAGCAACAGTAGTTATAGTCCAAGATGGACCAGCATCATAACCTGAAAGACCAAGAACTCTTGTCACGAATAATTGGTTAGATTGTTGAAGGTACGATTTGGCAATATAAGCCAATTCGTATTTAGGGATTTGTGTGTTTACAAATTTTTCAGGGATTGTTCCTCCGAAAAACGCTTCGAATTCGTCATAGTTTGTGATAAACACAGGTTCGAATGCTGGTCCTGTTAATGTTTCTCCTACCAAACCAAGAGTGGTTACACCCACACTTTGAGCTACGAAACTCAAGTCCCTTTCAGAAGTGTATACACCTGGTGATACGAATATTTTATTAGATACTGCCATTTTTTATGTTCAATAAAAATTTTATTTTGTATACATAAATATTCAGAAAAAAAGTAAAAACTTTACTTCTTGCAGTCTATTTATAAAATGGGCGCCTTATTTTCTGCCTTTTTTCTACTTATGGCCAAAGAAATTAAAAACCTTAAGATATCATTACAAACACACAATATTCTTAAAACATATTGTGATAGAAAAGGAATTGTAATGTATAAATTTTTGGAAAATCTAATCAGGGAAAATTGTAAAGGAGAAACAGATATATACGGTGAATCAAATGAGTAATTTAATTCCGTATAATAACGAACTTTCTTCGGACGGATTGTCCTGAGTAATTTCAAATAGAAGAGTATCATTTGTGTTTACTTGGATTACCTCAATATCCGTCCCATAAAAATCCCCGTTAATATAAACATCATAACTTGATACATTGATAGAACCCAAAAGAGTAAAATCTCCTGTGTAATCGGCAACCAAACTTTTAGTTGTCTCACTTGGAGAAAAAACTAAATTCTTATCAAAGGTATCTTTGTTCTCGGGATACTGTTTTCTACGAGGTGGCTTGGAAGAAATATTTACTTCAAAGGAATTAAACACTCTTGAAACTGCGGGAGCCACTTCAAACTCTTCCTCATCCAAAAGAAATCCCATCATAGTAAATTCATAACTTTGAATGTAAAATTTTCTCTTTCCGATATCCATCTGAGACTCATCCGAAATGTTTGTCAAAATAATTGGAATGTAGTGACCCTCAATTTGACGATATGCTTGACGAGAGGCGAAAGTCTGAATTACATTTTTGTTGAACTCATTCAATTCTCTCATTCTATTACACATAATCTTTACACTATAGGTAATATCAACAGGAACGGGTTGGGGGATTTTATAAATGTCCATCCCCTTTATGTTACCATTCCAAGTAGGAACCGCAGCATAGAAATATTCCTTACGATTTGGAATATTATAAATAATTGCAGGATTATTACCATACTTCACCTCAGGGCTTCTGACCACGGTAATAAATGGAAGTGTTGGGTTACCATTCAAATCTTGGAAATTCCAAGTCTCAGTAAATTGAGCCCAGTTTTGAGTTGTAATAATAATATCAACAACGGGCACAATTTTTCCTGCAACAACGGTTTTCAAATCATTTACAACAAAATCCAAAAATCCTTTATCCAATTGAGGGTGTAGAAGTGTCTTAGGCAAATAAGTCCCATCTTCTTTGATATCTTGAAGAAGTTCTTCCCGACGAGCCAACAGAATCTTCTGTGGTTTTAGGTCAATTGTGGGTATTACTTTTTTTGGAAATGCCATTAGATACCTCTGAATTCATTTTCACTTACAGGAGTTGCGGTATATGAAAAATAGAACTTTCTATATCCTCCATAAGTGTGTTTATTGTCGTAGTTAGGAGAGCCAGCATCAATAATTGTATAATAACGAGCTTGGTTTTCAGTAATCCAATATCCGATGTAATCACCAAGTTCGATAGTCGTTCCCAATTGAAATAAATCTTTTTCGTAAACATGGAAAATTAAATTACCAGGTTCGTTCTGAACAACTTTGGAATTTCCTAAGAAGTTTTCTGTAGCACCTTCGATACGGACATAGGCATTAATTGATACAGGTGCCATGAATTGAATACCATCTTGTAGTACCTCACCATATACATCATCCTGAACTGTTTTGGTTCTATCAACTTTATACAAAACTATAGTGAAATTCATATCACCATCGAGCCATTCTCTACCCATGTTGATATCCAAATCGAAATCCTCCCCACCGAAGAATTTACCCAATCTTGTAATAGGAACTTGTCTTTGTGCCATCTTACTTGATAAATATACCAAAAAAGATTATCTTTTTGAACATTGGATGAACTGAACAACATATCAAACAACTCCGTAATGGAGAGAAAAGCTTTGGAACTTCTTGAATCGTATGAAGGTGCCAATAATTATATTCTGCGTTTGAAAAATAAAATGGAGAACAATCCGAAGTTTTATCCCACCAGAGCACAGGCGGAATATATTATAAACTTCAATACAAGAGTCCCGAAAATTGCAAGAAAATGGGTGGACTTAGACCCTTACTTTGCAAACAAAATTGCAAACGATAAATTGTTTACCAAAATTCCAACTCAAGTTTACATTGAAAAATTGTTGGTTGAAAAAGACACGTCATACCATATTTGGGGAAAGTTTTTTGAATCAGAAACAAATCACGATTTTTGGTTACCAAAGGTGTCGGTATTAAAAGACAATAGAGTTAAAGATGTTGTTATAGATTATTCGAAATATTCGCATCGTCCCCCACTCGACCACCAAAAAGAAGCGATTCAAAAACTTTGTGAAAACAAAAAGTTTATTTTGGCCGACGACATGGGTTTGGGAAAAACAACATCAACTATTATCGCAGCTTTAGAATCGGGTTCAAAAAAAGTTTTAATTGTTTGTCCCGCATCTTTGAAAATTAACTGGCAAAGGGAAATCCAAAATTATTCAGATAGAACAACCTCAATCATCGAAGGAAAAAAATGGGAAGATGCTGAGTTTGTAATCATAAACTACGACATCATAAAGAATTTCCACGATGAGAAAGATAAAAAGAATTCTGTTATTCTTAGCTCCAATTTTGATTTGGTGGTGGTCGACGAAGCTCACTACATCCAAAATAAACAAGCTCAAAGAACCAAACTTATAAACGACCTTGTAAGGAATATAGATAGGTTGTGGTTATTAACGGGTACCCCCATCACAAGTAGACCCATCAACTATTTCAATTTATTGAATTTAATTGATTCCCCTGTTGCTCTGAATTGGATGGCTTATGTCAAAAGATATTGCAACGGGTATCAATTCAAAGCGGGACCACGTAGAGTATGGAATGTCAGTGGAGCATCGAACTTGGAAGAACTAAGAGACCGTACCGCACCGCAGGTACTTAGACGTTTGAAAGAAAATGTCTTGGACCTTCCTGATAAGATTATCACACCAGTATATCTGAGACTCAAATCAAGATTATATGAAGAGTTAATGGGGGATTATTACGATTGGTTTGATAAAGGTGGTGAAGCCGATTCTTTAACATTACAATTCACCAAACTTACAAAAGTACGTCAAATTATCGCCGAGGAAAAAATCCCATCAACAATCGAACTTTGTGAAAACATTATTGAACAAAACAAGAAGGTTATTGTTTTCACGAATTTCACCAAAAGTTTGGATTTGCTTCTTGAACATTTTGGAAAAAAGGCGGTCAAATTGGACGGTTCTATGTCCCAAAAAGACCGTCAAGAATCTGTAGATAAATTTCAAAACGATGAAAATGTTATGGTGTTCATCGGAAATATCAAAGCCGCAGGAACTGGTATTACCCTAACAGCGGGTGAGGCGGTCGTTATGAATGACTTATCGTTTTTACCCTCAGACCACTCACAAGCTGAGGATAGAGCCTACAGATACGGGCAGAAAAATAATGTATTGGTTTATTATCCAATCTTTGATAACACTATCGAAGGAATCGTTTATGACATACTCAAAAAGAAGAAAAACATTTTTGAAATTGTCATGGGGGATAAGATTAACGAGAACCAAAATGATGGAGATATGGTGGGGGAAATTCTAAAATCCATCAATAGTCAAAGAAGATAATATTTTTTCAGGCTATTTATTATCTGTATAAACTTACAACATAGCCATAGAATGAAAAATTTAAGAAATAAGATTAGTAATCTCGAAAAACAATTACACGAACAACAACAAAAGAGGGAAAGTCTTACGGAAACAAAAAAAATAGAAGTAGAAAAATTACCATACGCATATTCAGCTCTAAAACAATTCATTGACCCCGAGACAATGAATGTTCACTACAACAGACACTATAAAGGTTATGTAGATAAATTAAATGGAGCGTTAGAAAAGGGTGATTTTGGTGATTTGGACCTGGAACAAATTATAAAAACAATTCAACGATTCAGTTCAACAATTAGAAATAATGCGGGTGGTGCATATAACCATGCGATATTTTGGAAAATGTTGTCACCCAAACCCACGAAACCCAAGGGATTAATTCTGAAAAAAATTAATACAAGATTTGGAAGTTTTGAAAGTTTTAAGGAACAATTTGAAACTCAAGCAAAAGATAGATTCGGTTCAGGTTGGGTTTGGTTGGTTTTAACCAAAAGAGGGACATTGAAAATTATGACAACACCCAATCAAGACAATCCTTTAATGAATATCATTAAAAATGGTGGACAACCTTTGTTGGGATTGGATTTATGGGAACATGCCTATTATTTGAAGTACAAAAATAAAAGGGACGAATATATCAAAAACTTTTGGAAGGTTGTCAATTGGGAATACGTGGAATCTGAACTTCAAAAGTTGACAAAGAAAAATTTGAATGAAAGTATAAGTGTCAAGGAGTTTATCATGGAATCGGTATCTGAACCTTGTACCAAACAGGAACTTTCTCAATCAAGGAATTTGTTCAACAACAATACCGAGGTTTTACTAATGTATAGTGATGCGATTATGTCAATCTTGGCAGAAATATACCCAAACAAATATTACGGTGACAACGAATATAGACCGAAGACTTCGAAAGGAATTTATGACTTGGAAAAACCTGGTAGGTCAATTATCAACTACCTTAATACGAATTTTAGTACGTTTTGTATTTTGATGAGAGATATGAATAAAGTTTTAGAAAGACATAATGTTCCTCAAATTTCATTCGTTGGAAAAAATCATGACGAACAAGTTTTGGAAATGGATAGGATGTTGGGTATCTTGAATGAATTAAAATTCCGAATTTTTAGTAACGAATCCAAGACTTTCCAAAGTATGATGAATAAAATTGGAATGACATCGCAACGTGGTTCAAATACGGAAGACATTGTTACAAAAAAATTGAAACAAAAATTTGGGGATGAAAATGTTGAAAAAGTTGGTGAGTTGGGAAGTAAGGAAGATATGATGGGAATCGACGCCAAAGTGAATTTGGACGGAAAAAAACTTACGGTTCAAATCAAACCATTCAACAAGTTGATTGAGGAAGATGGGATGTATAAAATTGTTGGTTCCGCAAATGTCAAAAAGTACAAAACGGACTGGATGATATTTTTAAGAAACGATAGTGATGCGGTTGTCTTTGATAATAAAAGAGTTTTTATCAAAAATGGTGAATATTACTTCCCATTGGATAGTCTTTTGTATCAATTATAATCATTAGATATTTATAAGAAAAAAACTGATGGCAGTAATTCCTGAACCCGAAAGAACCAGATTGTATAATCGTATCCTGAATCTACTTGGGGCACCTCTGAGAGCCGTAGAATTGGAATACGAAATGATGGACTCTTTGTTGGAATTGTCCATCGGAGATTACGCACAATACGTACAAGATTGGTTAATTGAATCTCAATGGACAACCTTGTATGGTTTGAATTTAGATACCCAATCTGTCGCTAATGCTCTGATTAGAAGAACTCTCGATTGGGAAACCCAATACACTTACGCATATTCCAAAATTGTTGGTCTGCAAAACTCAGGTCCATGGGTTTTGAAGAAAGATTATATTGATTTAGTTGCAAACCAACAAATTTACGAAATTCCTGCAGGGAGGGAACTGAACGAATTATTGTGGTATTCACCAGCCGAAGAAAATAATATGTTGTTTGACCCGTGGTCTTTTGGAGCGTTGGGTGGACCTGGTGGATTAGGTGGACCTGGTGGATTTGCTCAAGCCGGGTATGGTTCAGGTGGTTATTTCTTTTTCTCATCGTTTGATGTTATGGCACGATTGCAAGACATCAATGTTAAAAGAAGATTGATTCAACCCGACTTACAATATCGTGTCACCGCACTTCCCGATGGTAAAAGAGCTGTAATGTTGTACAACACACCTGGTGGTAAATTTGATTTTGGTGATTCTGAATTGATGAGAGGTCGTGTTTGGTATTGGTATTATGATACCACAGACGAAAACAGAGGTCTTTGTTTATCTGACAACCCTGATATTGTTAAATTGCCTTCAGACATTCCATTAGATGAAATTATGTGGGTTGACCTTAATGACCCTTCGAGAATTTGGGTAAGGAGATGGTTCACAGCATATTGTAAAGAAACTTTAGCTCGAGTGAGAGGTAAGTTCAGTGGTAATCTAAAAACACCTGATAGTGAAATTACTATGGATTATCAATCTTTACAAACCGAAGCTAAAGATGAAAAAGTAACACTACTAACGGAATTGCAAGCACGTTTGGAAAGACTTCGTCCTGAGAACCAAATGAAAAAGGAAGCAGAAATTGCAACAAACTTAAATACCCAACTTAAATTCAGAGCATTCCCTATTCCGATTCAAGCAATTTAATATGTCAATTATCAGAAGTATTCCAGTTGATAAAATTATTGCAGGAAATTTGGTAAAAACTTCCGAACTCGCAATAGTTGCAGAAAAAGAATACTCAACAAATGGTGAGTATGCGTTGGTAGTAAGAAATGTTAGTGAGTGCAAAATTATATTGGACTCAAAAACTACTGACAGAATTAAAATCAAAGCCATGACAAAGGTATCTATTTTCCCGGATAAGAATAAAATAGATGAAGATTGGGATGTTTTGGATTTAGATAGAGGGGCTTGTGTTGAGTTGGTCCACCTCAATCAGACTTGGTTCATCTTGTCCTCCGACGGATTGAAAATCTGGTAATAATTTTACTTTATTAATCCAACCTTCTTCGGCCTTTTCATACATGTACATTGGGCTCAAACCCCTCTTATCCCAATAAGAAAGTTCTTGCTCTGAAATTTTCAAAACATCATCCAAATCATCTTGGTCCCCTTGACCCAATGGTAAACCACCAACCAATTCACATTGGCTTGAGGTAAAAATTCCTCGAGATTCAGGTTCTGTAACAATCAAATTATTTCTAACCTCATCTTGGAATACAACCATTAATGGTTCTATTCTTTTATTGAAAGTATTGATTGCTCTTGCAACATTATAATCACCGGTTAAGTCTGGGTTGTTTTCCAATTCGGATTGGTCCAAGATGTAACAATTTAATCTAATCATAGAGTCCATATCTTCTTTTGGAGTTCCACCATGATTTTTCATGTAGTAATCCAAGTCATCAGGTCTCCAACCACTTTTTAATTTATTAACTTTTTGTACATCTCCATGAGATGCCTTTGTCCCATTATTGACATAAAGAATTACATCACCCAAATTGACATTCATTTTGTGGTTGATTGCAAGTTCCATATGAGCCTGTCTTGACATCAACGAGCCCGCTTTAGTTTTTTGAGTACATCTGAACTGATAATCATCTAAAGACTGTTTGACTTTAGCTCTTTGAGCAATTTTGATAAGAGGTATCTTTTTATCATAAATTTTTTGAAGATACTCGTAGTAATACTCAACAAATTGTTTCCCCTCACCTTTTAGTAACATTTTAATACCCTTATCAAGGAAGTCCTCAATGTAACCAGGTAACTTTTTTGATTTGATTGTATTCCCAACCAATTTGATTTTACCCGAGTCAGTCATAAGAGCGTAATTTTTACGGGCCAAATTGATACAGGAAGGCCAAACACCATCGTTATCCAAGGCCATTTCACCTCTCATGAAAATATCATTGTATTCTGCAATGTCTGCTGCTGCACCAACGTATTCTTTACCCTCTTTGACTTTCCAATTGAGACCTCTTCCAACGTATTTTCGATTTTCAACATCATTGGGTGCTGAAAAGTTAACACCGTCAGTATCCATTACCAATGGTTTATAACCACGGTTCATAAAGAATGCAATCATCTGTCGCAAATATTGTCGACCAGTACAAGTAATTTGTTCACCCATATACATGTCCCCCCAATGATATACTTGAGGTGCCGATAATGCACCAAACATGGAGTTAATAAAAATCTTAATAGGTAATTGTTTTCTATCGAAAGACTTTGATTTTTTTGGGTCGGATTCAGAGTATTCCTCAGCCAGTTGTTTATACAAAATACGTGTGTCTCGGAAGTACTTTAACAAACCCTTCATCGCCCCCGTAACATCACACTTAGGAAACACGTCATGAACCAATTGAATGGATGGATAAAGAGATGAAAAGTCCAACTTTAATACATTGGTCGAGTATCCAACAGTAATTAATCGGGACAGACCACCTACGAAATCCGTCTTTGATTGTTTTTCAGGAATCGCTAACTGATATTTGTAGGACCATGCCAACATAATCATTTTCCATAGAGTTGCCGTTCCCATGGTTGAAACTCTCTCATATGTGGTTGGAACCAAAGATGCCAACAAAAATGAACCTTGGTTAAATTCGTCGTCAACCCTCAAAGTTTCATCCAAGTCATCGTCAAGATATTGTTCAACTAATTGTTGACCACTTACTTTTTTGTATATCTCTGGAAACCTTGTGTCCAAATCTTTGAACTTTGGGTCATCCGCCTTTTTGTATTTACCATTTTTAATATTTAGCCAATAATCCTCTTTTTTTGCATACATTGAACCAATTTCAGTGTGGTCAATGTATACACGGTCTTCATCTTCGATTTCCAAATATTGTGTTATATACTTAAGACCGGCACTCTTAATGTTAGAATTAATCGCTTGAGCTCGTCTGACTGAGTGTAAAATATCAATAACATTATATCCCCAAATAGAAACTTGAGGGTATCTCTCAACTTCGTTAGCCAACTTCAACATTTGTTCTTTCTGAGTGATTGTTCTTTGGGTGTTGAGTGACTTACAGATTTTTTTAATATCGAGTCCTAAGGCTTTGGAACGTTCAAAAATCCAATACCAGTCGAAGTTAAATGAGTTATATCCACCAATAATCGATGGTTTGAGAAAATCTATAGTGTCAAAAAATTTTATTAACCCCTCTCTTTCTTGTTCAGGTGTTGCACATTCAATAACTTCATGGAAACCCCTATTAGTTTTCATTCCAATCATGAAAATACGACCGTCTTTGGGTTCCAACGAGGTCGTTTCCAAGTCAAATACAAATCGGGTTATGTCGTTATATTCTTCAAATCCTTTGAACAGACGTTTTTCTTTCTGAATAAGATATTGTTCAACTGGTGGTAACATCAAAAACAAATCCCTAACTTTTTCTGCCCATGGGTCTATCCCACCATCTCTGAAAAATTGGGTAAGAGCTCTATAACCAGCTAAAGATTTGACCAGAAAAGTAAGTCCATTTTCTAATCGTTCGTCTCCGTGAGTTTGTAGTTTTTCAATTACAATTTTATGTTTACTCATAGCCTCTTTTTGTAGGGCTTTTGAACCTTGGTAAAAATTCAAACCTCTAAGGTCACCAACCCAAGCAAAGGGTACAAAATGGTCTTTTTGAATTAACTTACCCTTTCCAGGTATTTCTTTAATCTTATATATGGAGTCAGTTACGTAATCAAATTCTATCGCAACTATGTGTTCCTCAGGGTCGTTACCCTCCAAGAAAGCTCTGATTTCTTCGTTTGTTGTCATTTTTAAGAATATTTACCGAGTGTCATATTTTCTTTTACCTTATGGTAAAATTTGACTTTCTCATCTACTCTATAAATATAAGGTTTTGGAACCTTACCGTCAACAACAGGCTGTGAGAGAAATAAAACTTGGTTCTACGTTGATATACAAAGCATCCCTCAGTGGTAGAATCAAATCCCCCTGTGGTCCTCCAAGTAGACCTTGGTTATATTTCACTAAAAATTGTCCTACATATCTCCCTGCGGTGTTCGTGTCTCGTGAAGTAAATCTGTAATATACATAATATTCAGGTGGAGCATTTTCATCCAAACCCACGAGTTCGACAATATATGCCGGCTTTGAAACAATTTTTGGAATTCCTGTCTCAGCATTTATCATGGTAAAGTAAATGCTGGCATCCGCCAAAGAATCCATAAAAGATTGATATTCACTTCTACCATCCCTAACTACTTGCATTTTTAACAAAGGTAGGGTTGCATTTTGAGCTATATAGAAATCCATTAATTATTTTTACAATAAATACCACTTAAGATTCTTTTCTTAAGGAACCATCGTAAAATTCGAATCGATTGTGTTCAGTTGGGGTTGCCAATAACATTGCGGGAGATAATGTTCCTTCGATAGTTTTTTGGAACATGTAACTCATCCATGTTTGTTCAAATGGATGTGCCCATTTGTCCGTTAAAAACATTTTTCTGTTTCCATGTTTTGTAACAACCTGAGGCCAGTTACAATAATAGATTTCTCCATCGATGACAGGAATATTATTGTGGACTCTAATATTTTTGAATTGACTTCTTGGAGCATTTGGGTCGGTACCCATCACAGGCAACTGTGATTTATGGGGCCAATGTTTTTCTCTAAATACTTGTGGGACATTATACCACGACCATTGAACTCCGTTATCACCATAAAATTCGGTATAATTAAATTTTAAGAAATCGTAATGGTATTTTTTTACAATTTCAATTGAATTAGTATAAATGTTTTTCAAATGCCTATTGAAACCGTTTTTACAAACTTTGTCTTCTCCCATGTAGAAGAACATATCGTCTTCAAAAAAGAAATAAAAGTCAAAACCATTTTCCTCAGCATGTTCTGCAATCCATTGTCTGCCACCACATATACCTAAATTATCCATTTTTACATGTTGATATCCAAATTTTTCACATAGTTCGGCGTATCTTTGGGTAGTGGTCAAGTCTGACGAATTATCTAATAAGAATTTTTTGGGCTTATCGATGAAATCTCTATCATATAATTCCATAGACTTCATTAAAGTTTCAAACTGATTTGGACTGTTAAATGTTATAACATAAACAGCACTGTTCTCTACATTCAAATCATCATTGAGTGGAATTAAGGAGAGTTTGTTTTTTCTTTCTAAATTTTTATTTTTCAAATCCTCAAAGAATTTTCCAAACAATCCATTACTTTCAATTTCAAAATAATCTACTAAATCCGCATGTTTGTAACACATAATTGAAAACAAAGACTCTTCAGTACCCATTAATCCTATAGACAATGTTGAAGACATTAAATTGTAATAGATTGTGTTTACGTCAGATATAGTGTCTTTCGGTCCTCCAAAAAACCCTCCTCGAGCAACCATTTGGACTTTATTACCCGAAAGTTTATTGATGGAATTAAATTCAAAACCATGAATTTCATTGTTAGCTTCATAAGGAAAACACACAAAACTAAATTTGTTTATATATTCAGGTAAGTTTCTTAAAACTTTATCATGGGTAAAGTAACCAGGATGAACGGTATTAGTTAGACCTGCATCAATCCAAAACATATATTTTGAATTGAACCCATCGATTATTTTGGCATCGTGTAATAAAAACATTTTGGACATTACCAAAGGGTTATACATGTCAAGTTTTGCCTGAGTAGATTCACTTAACCAACCCGCTTGACCAAACCAATCTGGATTTGTTCGGATTTTTTGAATTTTATCATAAAATTCATTCTTGAACCAATCTTGACTACGAGCTATAAATTGTGTGTTTTCACGACTTCTATGTTTCCAAACAAATTCCTCCAAGTCAGAGTCTCCGAATATTATCATGTTATTTTCTACTTGGAGTAATTGTGAAAATTTATCCATGTAATGTTCAAAGGAACGAGACCATCCCTCTGTCAATGATTCACGTCTAATATTCCAAAGTCCCGTTACTAACGTCAATCCTGAATCCACAACTTCACTTTTTGGTGATTCTTGTGGAATGCGTCCACCCACAATATGACGACCAACTTGTTCCACCACTTCTTCTAAATTATATTCGATATTTCGTTCTCTGAAAAAATCCCTTACCGCAGCATCAACACCCGGTAAATCATTTCTTCTGAAATCATGAAACATAATTATACCACCATCAACCATTCTATCGTAGACTTTTGATAAACTATCATAAATCGAGTCATAAAAATCCCCATCCAAGAAAGCAAAACAGATTTTTTCAGGTAAATCTTCTTCTTTAATATCTTTGAACCAACCCTTAACAATTTTCGGTTCAACAAGATTATTATTTCTAAAATTTTCGATTAAAACTTCCTGACTCGTTTTTAA
>Ga0222714_10003223_pt1 | contig 16780 bp, 14 predicted proteins | sample C33_3DmetaG_FD_165048 | JGI IMG/M metagenome (GOLD analysis project Ga0222714, IMG submission 165048) | Estuarine water microbial communities from San Francisco Bay, California, United States - C33_3D | ecosystem: Environmental > Aquatic > Marine > Unclassified | place: USA: California...
TACGGTTGCTGGATCCCGCCAGTGAACTCCACATCGAGGTGCAGAAGGTGCAACATGACAGTCGCGTGCATCTGGATATCGAGACCGATGATATCCCGGCTGAAGTAGCGCGCCTGCAGGCCTGCGGCGCCACGGTTGTTGAGCAGATGCCACGCTGGTGTGTGATGGAAGCCCCGACAGGTCAGCGTTTCTGTATCGTAAAAAATCGTTTCGCCGCCTTCGAGGAAGTCGCCCGGCAATGGTAAGGTAAGCATTCGCCCCCGGGCGAGCACAACGAGGAGACAATAATGATTAAAAACTTCCTGTTCCCTTTCGCTGTACTGCTGCTTGTGAATCAGGCTTCTGCCCAGAACTGGGAACCGCCGCGTACCGAAAACGGCCGGCCGGACCTGCAGGGCACCTGGTCCAATGCCTCCATCACGACTCTGGAGCGTTCGCCGAATTACAAGAGTCTCGTGCTGTCTGATGACGAAGTAATCCGTGCCACTACCGACCACCCGCAGAATATTCGACTCGCTACGGATGACAACCTGGTGCAGGGCGAACTGCTGGATGGCTCGGACCTGCCGAAGGGGCGGGGGTACAACGCCTTCTGGATCGATCCTGGTACCAAGTTTGGCTACATCAATGGCGAGTATCGCACCTCATGGATCGTGGATCCTGCCGATGGCCGCATTCCCTATTCCGAACAGGGCAAGGCGCTGCGTGCGCAGCTGGCGAAATTGAACGCCGGCTTCGATGGCCCGGAGGCCAGACCGCTCGCCGAGCGTTGCATCAGCACCAATATGCGCACCGGCCCGCCCATGATCAACGGCCTGTACAACAACAACTACGAGATCGTGCAAACGGCAGACTACGTTGTGCTGCGTACCGAGATGATCAGTCACGCCCGCATCGTCCCGCTCAACGCCAAGCACAAGCTGCAGGCATTACCGCCGATGTTCGGCGAGTCGGTGGGACACTGGGATGGTGACACGCTTGTGGTTGAGACGACGAACTTCAGTCCGATGCAGGAGCAGGCCAGCATCAGTCTGTCCACGAATGCACAGGTCACCGAGAAATTCACGCGCGTCTCTGACGAGCAGATCATTTATGAATTCACCATTGACGATCCCAAATATTACTCACAGCCGTGGGGCGGTGAGCTGAGTTTTCTCGCCACCGACGAGAAGGTCTATGAATTCGCCTGCCATGAGGGCAATTATGCGATGGAGGGGATTCTCGCTGGCGCACGTCGGCAGGAGATGGATGACCGTAAACCCGAGTGATTCTGTTATTGAAAACCCTTGGCCCTGACACAGGAGAGATCGTGATGAAAAGAAATACACAACTGCGTGTAATCGCGCACTTGCGATGGATGATGGCCGTGTTGCTGTTAGTGGTCACGAGTGTCGGCTCCGCGCAGAATGCGCTTACCCTGGAGCGCGTCAAGGACGGTTTGTACATGATCGTCGGCTCCGGCGGCAATGTGGGTGTGCGGGTGACGAGCGAAGGCGCGATTCTGATTGACGACAAATTTCCGCAGAACTTTGACGAGATTCAGTCACTCGTCGCCAGTGTCAGCCCACTGCCGGTTAAATATGTCATCAACACCCACAATCACGGTGATCACAGCGGCGGCAATGGTGGCTACATCAAGATCGCCGAGATCATCGCGCACCAGAATGCGCGCGATAATATGATTCGTGGCAATCAGGATGCACCGCCACGCGTCGTGTTCACCGATCAGACGGCGGTCTATCTCGGCGGTGTCGAGGTGCGCGCCCTCTATCTGGGCACGGGTCACACCAACGGCGACGCAGTGGTGTATTTTCCCGATCTGAAAACTGTCCACACCGGCGATCTGTTGCATGGTACTGCACCTTACATCGATTACGGGAATGGCGGCAGCAGTCGTGGCTGGGTCGGCACTATGAACGGGGTGCTTGCGCTCGACTGGGACACTGCCATCCCTGGCCATGGTGCGCTGATGAGTCGCCGCGATGTCGTCGGTTTCCGCAATCAGATGGAATCGGTGCGAGCCCGCATGGCCGAATTGATTCGCGGCGGACTGGTCCGCGATGATGCCGTCGCCGCAATAAAAGAGAGCAGTCTGAGTTGGACCCAGGCCGAGGAGGGCCTGTTCATGGCGCGCAGCATTCCGGGTTTGTATGACGAGATAGCGGCGGAAGTCGAGTAGGTGCAGTCGCCCTGTGAATCAGTAAATCTGTGAATCTGTGAATCTGTGAATGGGTGAAAGGGTGAACAAGAGTAACTTTGAATCGCGTAACCCTGTGCACGCAATCTGACGACCAATCTGACGAGAGACACCGTCATGTCCGGTGAGACTGATCTGATATGCCTGCTCGCTGAGCTACAACCTGAGCTGCAGGCAGACACCTATGTGTTTTGCTCCATCAGGAACGCGAGCTATCCCAGCGCCGCGGCCCTGCAACCCCTCGCCAGCTTTCAGGAGGCCGAAGGCCTGAGTCTGGTGCTGACACAGCAGGCCGCGGAGGCAGCAGGACTGGCCTGCGACTCGCTGTACCGCTGCATCACGCTGACGGTCCATTCCAGTTTCGAGGCGGTGGGGCTCACCGCAGCGGTTGCGACTCGACTCGCGCAAGCCGGAATCAGCGCCAACGTCATCGCGGCGACGCACCATGACCACGTATTCGTGCCTGCCCATCAGGCTGCTCAGGCGCTGGCGGAACTGCTGCAACTCCAGAGTGAGGCCGCTGCCTGATGGCTGTCGCGCCGGATGACGCGGGGCAGGGGCCTGGGATATAGTAAGTCGATTCCGCCAACTCCTTAATTGCCAATAGTTGCCAATTAACTTTGACACCAATTCACTCGCCCTCAAGAAGAGAATCATCATGTACAAGTCCACCATTGCCGCGGTACTGACTTTCGCCAGCATCAACCTGTGTCATGCCGTCGAGGAAGCCGATCCGGCACTGGCCGAGATTGTTAACTTCCGCCAGTACAGCGACACCTTTGCCAGCGCCGGCCAACCCACGCGTGAACAGTTCTCCGCCCTGAAGGAAAATGGCTTCGAACGCATCGTCTATATTGCCTTTACCAACAATCCCAATGCGGTCGCCGATGAAGATCAGGTGGTAAAAGGGCTTGGCATGGAATACATGCACGTACCGGTAGACTTCGCCAATCCTCTGCCAGCTGACTTCTATGCGTTTGCCGATTCCATGCGTCGCGATACCGACAAGAAGACCTTGCTGCATTGCCAGGTCAATGCCCGGGCCACCGCCTTCAGCTTTCTGTACCGCGTCATCTACGAAGGGGTTCCGGTAGCGACTGCGAAAGCCGACATGAACACGGTCTGGCAACCCAATCCGGTGTGGCGCGATTTCATCTTTGAGGTGTTGGCCCAAAACGCAATTTCACCGGATTGCGAGGATTGTGACTGGACACCACCGCCTCCGCGCGCTCAGTAACACTTCGCATTACCGCTACCCACGGTTTAAAAAAAAAGGTGAGTTCCGAAGAACTCACCCTTTGGGTATGGCGCCGAATAAGGACTTAGTCAGAGCCAGTCTGATCGGTGTATTTCCACTGATAGAAGCCCATGAACATCTCTTCCCAGCTTTGCTCACCCCAACGAACTTCAGAGTTCGGATCGGGGCTGAAGTGGTTCTGTGAGGAGTTGTCATACGCTCCAGTGGCGATGATCTGCGTGCCGGCAGGAACATGCAGCGGCTCGGCCAGCTCGTGCTTCAACTGCCAGTTGAAGGAGTACGCCGGTACGGACAGCAGCATCTCTTCACTGCCATCGGGGTACTTGGCGACGAAGCTCATGCGCTTGCCACGGAAGTGCATGTGCGGCATCAGGCTGTAGATTTCTGCGTCTTTCGGAATCGTGGTCGCGATCTGCATCTCATGATCCTTCGCCTGCGGCGGGATGCGGATGCTGAAGTCGTTACCGACACCGCCAGACATACGTTCTTCCGGAACGACACCGTCGTCATAGAAGTAGATGCCAATCTCGGTGGCGTCCACGGTTTCCTTACCGGAAGTGGTGTAGTGCATCTGCAGGTTCAATGACGAACCGGCCTTCAACAGGCCACCGACGCCGGGCGGGTTGAGGGAGACAGCATTGCCCGGCGCATAGCCGGCAACATCCGCCATGTCAGGATCAGTACCGCCACCGATGAAGGCGCCGAGGTCAACTTCGGGCAATTCGGCGAAGATGTCGGCGATATTCAGGTTGCCAGCGGCACCCGCGGAGAAAATTTTCGCACGCAGGGCCTGGGCTTTTTCCGGCGGCAATGTCGCCATGATGTCCATCAGAATCTTCTGGAAATTGGGCGGGCCTTCCGGCGGAACTACGGTGGTGATGATGTGGTGCAGTACGGCGGAATCTCCCGGTACCACTTCGCTGCCGCGAATCCACACGTCTTTATCCAGACCCAGGTCGACAGGAATGTTCATGTAATCGACAACGCCAGTGGCGGGAATCGATTGCGGCGGAATTTTTACGATCAGGTCCGGTTCGCCGAGGCTCCACTTCGTGTCGGGCCAGACCAGCGCTGTGAGGGGATCGTTCTTGCTGTCCACCTTGGAACCGGTATTGATCCAGTGCACGAGTTTTTGCATTTCCTCGTCGCTGAGGTTCATCTCGTTCTTGATCCTCTTGCCGACCTTGTTGTCGATCTGACCGGGCGGCATGCGCTTGGTCATGACGACTTCGCGAATCATCGGCGACCAGCCTTGCACGGCGAGATTGCTGTCCATGGCGAAAGGTGCGATGCCCCCTTCACGGTGGCACTGGGCGCAGTTCTCGGCGATGATCGGAGCGATGTCCTTCTCGTAGGACAGATTGCTGTGAGCGGCAACAGTACGGTATTCGATGGCTGGGCCGGAACCGGCGACTGTCTGCAGTGCCGGGCTTTCACCGTTCAGCACCTGTTGCAGGGTCTTTTCCAGCGAGGCAGCCTGAACCGGACCACGGTACAACACCTCAAAAGTCTTCGGGCTGTAAACCACAGCCTCATCGAGGCGTGTCAGGCCCAGCATCTCGGACACCAGTTGGGCGTCATCCATCAGCACAGGCAGATCCTGGCCGGCCACGGCCTGGGTGACCGCGGCGCGATCGGTTTGCAGACCCGGGTTGATGAGGAAGAAGGCGACCCCTTGCGACTCGTAGATGTCACGCAGATTCTGCAGGCCAGACAGGGCTGCAGGGTCGGACGCGTCATTGGATTGCGGCAGGATCACGATGGCACCGTGATCGTCGTACCACGCCATGTGCTGGAAAGCACCAGCGTTATCAATCAGAGCGAAATCTCCAACTCGCTCTCCGGCGACGGCGAGATTGCTGAAGAGCGCAGCAATCGCTGTCAAAACAACCAGTTTGGAATTTTTCACGGGTTCCCCTCAAGAGTAGTAATGCGAAGATGTGACAATTTGCAACCCGATAAGTGTACTCATTTCAAGAGGGATTGCAGCACTTTTCTGACTTTTTTGTTACGAACTTACACACACGGATGTAAGCCCCGAACCACGCGGCTTTGCAAGAATCAGTATGCTGCCGGGAGTAGTCAGAGCCACTCACTACGACGTCAACTCTAGTTACTGACTTCTGCAACGGGTACGACGCACCGGAATTGCGCACGCCGGGAGCGGTCGACGACGTCAGGCTTGATCACCACGCCTGGCACTGACCGATGATATGCTTGCAGCGTCGTCTCCCGAGCCAGTTTGAGGTCCCTATGGAATCCGAAAGTCTCCTGATCAACGCGCTGTATTACCTGACTGCCGCGGTGATTGCCGTACCGCTGTTCAAGAAGCTCGGGCTGGGATCGATTCTCGGGTATCTGGCGGCCGGCATGGTGCTGGGCCCCCATCTGCTCGGCATCATTCATGAGCCGGAAGAAGTGCTGCACTTTGCAGAATACGGCGTAATCCTGTTGCTCTTCATCATCGGTCTGGAACTGGCACCGGACAAGCTGTGGGAGATGCGCAGCAACGTCACGATCATCGGCGGCAGCCAGTTACTGGTATCGGCGTTTGTCATCGGTGGCGGGCTCTGGCTGCTGAAGCTAGAGGGAGCCCAGGCGCTTGTGCTGGGGCCTACGCTGGCGCTGTCGTCCACCGCCTTCGCGATTCAACTCATGAGTGAGGAACACATCCTGGCTTCACCACTCGGCCGGAAGGGATTCGCCATTCTGTTGTTGCAGGATCTGGCGGTGATTCCCATTCTGATTCTGGTGGAGATTCTCGCACAGACTTCCGGTGAAGCTGCCGCCATGCCCTGGTACATCGGCGTCGCCGCCGTGGTGCTGCTGTTTCTGTTCAACCGCTTCGGCCTGAACCAGGTGCTGAAGCTTGTTGCCCAGACCAACAACCGGGAAATCATGACGGCCGCCAGCCTGCTGATCGTTATTGGTGTGGCGACCCTGATGGAAGCAGTAGGCCTTTCCATGGGGCTCGGAGCATTCGTCGCCGGTATCATGCTGGCCAACTCCAATTTCCGGCATCAACTGCAGTCCGACATCGAACCGTTCAAGGGCATTCTGCTGGGCCTGTTCTTCATCGCCGTGGGCATGACACTGAATTTGAGTCTACTGGTCGAGTTTCCACTGCTCATGGTGGGTGGCGCGCTGGTTCTCGTGCTGATCAAGACAGGGGTCATCGCCGCCATCCTGCGCCTGCGCCAGGTGCCCTCTCGCGAGGCCTTCCAACTCGGCCTGATGCTGTCACAGGGTGGCGAATTTGCTTTTGTGGTGCTCTCCCAAGCGGCCCAACTGGGTCTGTTCCCACTCGCTATTTCCGAACGTCTGACCCTGATCGTGGGGCTATCCATGGCGTTGACCTCGCCCATCGTGGTATTGCATCGCAAGCTGTGGGGATGTCGCAGCGAGACCGTGCCAGACAACGACGCGCACTGGGATACCCATGATCCGGAGGTCATCATCGCCGGCTTCGGCCGCTTCGGCCAGATCGTCGGTCGCCTGTTGCAGGCGCGACACGTGCCATTCACCGCGATGGACAAGGATCCGGAACACGTGGAATTCGTGCAGCAGTTTGGTAACAAGCTGTATTTCGGTGACCTCGCCCGTCTGGATCTGTTGGTGTCTGCCGGTGTGGATTCAGCCAAGATTCTGGTGGTGGCGGTGGATGATGTCACCGAGTCGATGGAAATCATCAACCTGGCGCGCTCCCGAAATCCCCAGATCAGCATCGTCGCGCGGGCAATCGATCGCAGCCACGCCTATCGGTTGCATAAACTGGGGGTGAAAAGCGTTATTCGCGAGACTTTCGCAAGCAGTCTCGAAGCGGCGACCGATACGCTCAAGCACCTCGGTTACTCGGAAGGTCAGGCGCTGGAAACCGCGCTCATGTTTCGCAAGCACGACGAAGCCTTGCTGCTGCGCTCTGTGGATCATATGGATAACCTTGACGAGCTGCACAGTCTCACCAACGAGGGGCGCGTCGAACTGGAGAAGCTGTTCGAGGCGGACAGCAAGAACCCGGTTTCTGCCTAACAGTTTTGACATGGCATGTCTGGTGTTGTCGGCAACGACCCAGTTGGGCAACCGCGCGTCGGTGTGCGACTGGATTCAGTAGTGGCGGACCATGGAGCAAACTTCCGCTCACCCTCCGGGCTTAATTGCACAAGCACAAGCGGCGGCAATAGAGGTTTCGCTGCTCGGGCAGAGCGACTAGAATTCAGTTCCCGAACCGTTCAGCACAACAATAACAGCGGGGCACGACATGATGAACAACACCTCCACCCACCGCATTTCCCTCACCCGGCAGAGCCGACTCGGCGCGCAGCTGACGCTGATGGCGAGCCTGGCTCTGCCGGCATATTCCCTGGCTCAGGACACAGCCTGGTTAGGTGTGCCCCTGCCGCCGCCACTCGAAATTGGCAGTGCGCCGGCTGCGATCGGTGCGCGCGGTCCAGCACCCGCCGTGGTGCCGCTGGAGGAGAAGGGCTTCGTGGAACTGGAAGGACGTCGACTCGCCTATGACCTGGAACGCATCGTGGAGTTCTCACGCCAGAGCCGGGAACAACGGGAATTGGGTGGAGACCAGCTCTGGGGTCGGGTCAGCGGATTCTATTCCGGCGAGACCACCATTCGTTGGGCCGCCGAGCGCATGCTGGATGCTGGCATTCGCGATGTGCGCTTCCAGCGTTTCGAACAGGATCCCGGTGCCGTCTTGTGGATTCCGGAGAAGTGGGAAGTGCGCTTGCTCGGCAATCCGGTGTTTGGCGTTGGCAGTGAGGATGTGGTGCTGGAGACGGCCATGGCGCTTGCCCCCTCGGAGATTCCCGGAGGCGAATTAACGGCACCGGTGGTGTATGTCGGCAAGGGCACGCCAGCGGAATTGATGCATATCGATGTGAAGGGCAAGATCGCGATCCAACACGTCACACCCCAGGCGCACCTCGTGTTCGAACGCCGGTCGGCGGTACCGGTGGCCCAGGATCTGATGGCTCGTGGCGCGGTGGCGGTGCTGAATCTTGTCGACCAGCCGGGCAACGAGCGAGTACGGGATTTCTCCAACTGCGGTGGCCCCTGTTTCAATGTGGGTGGTCGCGACAGCTGGTTCCTGCAGCACGTGATGGATGCGGCCGCAACCGCTGGCACGTTTGCGCAATTGCGCATGCGACTCTCTCTGCAAAGCCGGGAATATTCCGGGCTGAATGCGATCAACGCCGTGGCCGTGATCCCAGGTCGTGCCAGTGCCGAGGCGATCGTCATCAATGCTCATGCCGACGCCTGGTTCGATGGTGCCGGTGACAACGCGGACGGTCTGGCTGTGTTGCTGGCGCTCGCCCGACACTTTGGCAAACCCGAGAATCAGCCGCTGCGCACGCTCGCGTTCGTCGTGAGCGCCGGCCATCACACCACCGGTCTCAATGGTCCCCGCAATGCGGTGCGCATGAATCCGGACGTGTTCGAGAATGCATTGCTGATCTTTAACATCGAGCATGTGGCGCAGCGCAACCTGGTTCCGGCACGCTTCGAATTTCCGGACGGCTATCGTGAATTTACCGCCGACTCCGGCGAAGCGATGATCGTGGCGGGCATCACCAATGAATCACCTTATCTACAGGATCTGTTCACGCAGGGAGTCGCCCGTTACGGCACCAATTTCGCCTCCAGCAACTCAACCATGGCCAGCGGCGAGGGCGGCGGTTACCGGATTGCCGGCGTGGCGATGATCACGACCATGCAAGGGCCGCCGCTGTATCATACAAGCGGTGAAGTAACCGAGGTGATCTCGGTACCGGGTCTCGAACGTATGGCTAGGTTCATGACCTTCTTTATCGAGCAAGTCGACCGGGCGGATCGAAACCAGATCAACCCGGCCAGCAAAAACTAGGCGGCGCACACGGCGTCGGTAACTGGATACACACGCTTCATGACAAAAGCAGTTCTGTTGCTCAACCTCGGCACTCCAGCCGAACCCACCACGAAAGGTTTACGGGATTTCTACAAGTATTTCTTTTCAGATCCCTTCGTCTTCGATATGAACCCGCTGGGCCGCTGGCTCCTGCGCAATCTCATCATTCAGCCTTTCCGTGCGCCGAAGACGGCGCGGGACTATGCAAAGATATGGATGGACGACGGTTCACCGTTGAAGGTCTACGCCGATCGGTTGCAGCGGAGCGTGCAACAGGCGTTCGCGGATTCCGGAGAAGACGTGCTCGTCGTCAATGGCATGGCCTATAGCGCACCGTTTATACACGACGCCATGGCCGAACTCGAGCGACGCGGAATCCGTGACATTCTCGTGCTGTCCCTGTTTCCCCAATACTCGACAGCGACTTCAGCCTCGGTATTTCACGGGGTTCGGCAAGCCGCGGCACGCTGGCAGCAGACACCCAACCTGAGTTTTGTCAATGATCTGTACGGTGAGGCAGACTTCATCGCGGCCTGGGCGGGACTCGTGCGCAAACATCTCGAGGGGCTCGCGGTGGATCACGTGATCTTCAGTTACCACGGACTGCCCGAGAAGGCGATCAAGAAGATCGATACCGCCGATGTGTGCAAATTCGGCGCGTGTTGCCAACGCGTTGGCGAACATAATCGCCTGTGTTACCGGGCACAATGTGCGGCGACCACCGAAGGCATCGTGCAGCAGCTCGGCTGGGAGCGGGATTTCTATTCGATGGCGTTTCAGTCACGCTTCGGTCGTCAGGTATGGATTCAACCCTATCTGGACCAGCACATTCAGGAGCAGGTCAAACTGGGGCACAAGCGCATCGCAATTCTGACGCCGTCCTTTGTCTCGGATTGTCTGGAGACGATTCACGAGATCGGGATCGAGTACCGGCATCAGTTCATGGAAGCTGGTGGCGAGGAATTCCATCTGGTGCCCAATCTGAATGATGACGCCGGCTGGTTCGCCGCCGTCCATGCCATCGCGCGCAAGCATCTGGCTACACTCGCCTAAAGCTGGGCCAGCATGGCGCCCCAGCCACGTTCGGTCTGGGGAATATACTCGGCCCACGCCGCGTTCATCCGATGGCAAAGCGTGGCCACGCAGCCGGTGTCGGTCTCAGTAATCGCCAGCGTTACCACCGAGGTATTTTCAGCCTCGTCCTCGGCGCTCGTGAACCAGGTAAACACCAGTTTGTGCGGGCGCTCGATTTCCAGATAGGTGCCCCAATGCACCGCTTCCCCGGCTTCACGCATATCCGACCAGGTGAAGCGACCACCGACCCGCGCATCGATCTCGACCCGGCGAATGTCACCGGGCAGCCCCATTCCCTTCAGCGAGGCCGATAGCCAGAGGCGGACCGATTCCGGTCGCAGCCAGGCATCGAAGACTGCAGTCGCCGGTTTGCTGAACGTCTGTTCCACGCGTGCCTCTACCAGATCGGTCATGACTTTTTCCTCTTGCTTGTGTGGGGTGATGGGGGTATTCCAGCGTCCAGCAGGTCTGCAATGGCTGCCAGGTTTACCTGCCAGAAATGTTGTTGGTGTGTAAGCCACTCCTGAATGGCCACTATCGCTACCGGGCGCAGACACAAAAAATGGTCGCGTCCCTGAATGCGGCGCTGAATCAGGCGGCCGCGCTCAAGCAGCCGAATGTGCTTGCTCACGGCATTGAGGGAAATCGGAAAATGGCTCGCGACCTCAGTTACCCGCGCCTCACCCCGGCTCAGGTGCGCCAGAATCTCGCGGCGCGTCGGATCGGCCAGGGCAAGCAGGGTATTGTCGAGTTCGTCGCTGTTGTGACGGTAGAGCATATATTCAACCTTTTGGATGAATATAATGGTTTCCTGGTTCCTGTCAAGGACAGGCGAACAGCGCGGGTGAATGGGGTAGCGACCAGGCGCGGCAGTGCCTTACCGAGCGAAATCCTGATATGAATCAATACGTCAAACTCGCCGGCTCGTACACTGACGGCTACTTAGTTAGAACCTGTGGAGGTTTGTTATGATAGTTGCGCAGGAAGAGGATCGTCCCAGATTGCTACCCGTGGTTGGTACCATTTTCGTAATGTATGTCTGCATCATGACGGGTGCCTATTTCATCGGTAATTACGTCCTGTAGTCTCCAGTACCCCCGGGGCAGGGTCGACTCGACGCCGACAGTGCGTGATGGGATAAAGATCAGGAGCCCCGGCGCTTGGGGCAAACAAAAAGGGGATGCGATTACTCGCATCCCCTTTTTGTTTGCACTGTTGTTTGATTCGCTGTTTGAGCGGGCCGGTTAGACCGGCCCGCATCGGGAAAGACAGGTGGAGACTGTCTTCCGTATTGGCTAGGCCGTAATAGCGCGTTTCACGAGATTCTGCATAAGCGGCATCTTGTAGCCATTGTGAGCCAGAGCGCGTGCACCTGTAGTCGCCAGTGTTGCCACAGAGGCTGCTGTTGCACTGCTGCGTGCCTGACCACGGATTGCTTCCTCTACCGCCACCAGTCGACGCGGAGTCGCCTGGACTGCGCCGCAGACGATGCGGGAATCCGAGATCGTGCCGCCGCTCACCTTGAAGGCTGCAGCGACATTCACGAGAGAGAAATCCCAGACATTACGATCAGACACTTTCTCGAAATAGAAATCCGCATTCGCCCATGTGGCAGGAATTCTGACGGCAGTCAGAATCTCACCCGGACGCAGGGCAGTGGTATTTTCGATATCGATTGCAGGGCCGACGAAATAGTCCTGTGCACTCAAGGTTCGCTCACCGGTAACACTGCGAATGACCATCGTGGCGTCGAGGGCGACGAGAGCCGGTGCGGTATCGGAGGCGCTCGCGGCAACACAGCGACTTGTCTCGAACAGTGAATGCTCGCGGTTCATGCCTTGCGGCGTATCGGCGTAGCACAGGTTGCCACCGGCGCGGTAGCAGGACAGGCCACGACGGTAGTACCAGCAGCGCACGTCTTGTGAGACGTTGCCGCCCAGCGTACCGATGTTACGAATCTGCGGACTGGCGACGACGCTGGCCGCTTTTGACAGCAGACTGTAGCGCTGCTGGATAACCGGGTTGTTGGCAACCTCGGTCAGCGTGGTAAGCGCACCGATTTCGATGCCGTCGGCAGTCTCGCGCACGCCGCGCAGGGCTTCAATTCCACTCAGGTCGATCATCGCGTCCGCAGTCTTCGCGCGGTCCTTGAGCCAACCGTAGGTGTCCTGTCCACCACCAACCAACCATCCTCGTTCGGCGAGGCGATCAGCTATTTGCAGTGCATCTTCGACCTGTACCGGTTGGTACAGTTCCATATTTGGCATTACGTCATGAGATGGCATAGTGATTTACCTCAGAATGTATTGGTTTTTAAGTGAGCAACGGGATCGAGTCCTGCCGCGTGACTGATGATCATATCTGTTGTCACCGGAGCCCGGTTAAACAGGAAGCCATCCAACGCATTCGAGATTGCACTCTGCAATGCCGCCGCTGACGCGCCTTGGGTCGGTTCACCGATGCCACGTGCGCCAACCGGGTTTTGCGGATCGGCAATGCCAACCGCGCCACTCTTCGATATAGACGGAATGTCGAGATAGGTGGGCGGTTTGCTCTGATACAGGCCGGTGTTTGCAGGCAAGCCATTCTGCGGATCGTAGACATGGCGCTCGAGATTGGCCATGCCGACACCCCACACGGCACCACCGCGCATGGCATTGGCGAAGTTCTTGGGATGCACGACGACGCCGCAGTCGGCGACTGCCGCATAGTCGAGAATCTCGAACTTGCCTGTGGCAGGTTCCAGGGCGATCTCGCAGAAACCTACGAGGATGCCCGGAGGCTCACCCTGCCCGGGGATATTGTCGCGAGCTACACCGATCAGACCAGTTCCCGCCAGACCCTGCACGGAACGCTGGGTAATGGGGTTGATGTCGTCGGGGTATTCCTGGCCGCTGAATTTGCCACCGAGTTCGATGGCACGCTGCGCGGCGGCGGCATAGGTCATGCCAACACTGGAATCCGCAGTCTTGAAGACGCGCTCACCACCGATGTCGTAATCCTCGGGGCTGCCACCGAGATCGGCGGCGGCGATTTCCTTGAGTTTGTTAACCGCATCTTCAGCCGCCAGCCAGTTGGTCTTGGTGTGGGTGAAGATCGTGTTGCTGCCGCCCTGACCGGAACTGTTCGGCAGGTGGCGGTCAGTACGACCACGCACAATCTCGCAGTTCTCCCAGGGCACTTGCAGACGCTCGGCGGCAGCACGGCAGGTGCCGGCATAGGAATACGTGCCGAGGTTACCGACACCGCTGTGAATGTAGAGCTTGCCGTCAGTGCCGATGCGCACGAGACCATCGTAGCCACGGCCGCCGGCACCGTGATAGCCGGAGCCGACGCCGATGCCGCGAATGCGACCATCGGGCAACTGCTTGGGTTGGTTCAACTTGTCTTGCCAGCCGAACAGCTCAGCACCCTGGGCGATTGCCTCACGCATGTAGGCGCTGGTCACCGGGCCGGATTGACCACCGTACCAACCGTTGTTATCGACCGCATTGCGCGCACGGAACGCGACCCGATCCATGCCAAGCTGGTTGGCAACCTTGTCCATGATCGGAGCGAGCACTGCCGCCATTTCATTCTGGCCTGGCCCACGCTGAGCTCCGCGCGGCGTCGTGTTGGTATACACAGAGATACCGCGGTAGCGCATGGACTCAGGTTGGTAACACAGGGAAACGTGGCCAGCCGAGGAGTTGCCACTGCCACCACCGGCAGAACCGCCGTCGTTGACGATCACCAGGTCCACGGCACAGACCTTGCCGTCGGGCTTGGCGCCGACCTTGATCCAGCCCTGCATGCCGGAACGGGCGGAGCCGATGTAGAACTCCTGTTCGCGGGTAATGCGCAGTTGCACCGGTCGATTGAGTACGCGGGCGAAGTTGCCTGAGATCGCCATGAACGGGTAAGGCCCGATCTTGGAGCCGAAACCACCACCGGTTGCCTCGTTGATGAAGACAAGATCAGCCGGATCGATGTTCAGCATGCGGGCGAGGCTGTTGTCGTTCGCGCTCTGGCTCTGTGAAGAACCGTGGAAGTAGCACTTGCCGTTTTCCCAGTACGCCATGCAGGTACGCGCTTCCAGTGAATGGTGCGGGTAACCGACGGTGACGAAGGGTTCTTCCACGATGACAGACGCGGCGGCGAAGCCGGCATCCAGGTCGCCAAACTGCCAGTTGTCGGTGAAGTGTTCCTCGGTGGCACCGATGGGACCTTTGCCGTTGACCAGGCCATCGATGGCTGACTGCGGCCACTTGATGTCGCGGATCTCGGCGCCGACGATGGGGGCGCCTTCCGGACCTTCTTCGCGAGTGCGCACCAGCACGTTGCCTTCCGGATAGGCGTTAGCGCCGCCGGGTGTCAGGCTGGTGAGAGGATCAACCACGAAGGGACGACGCTCGAATTCGATGCGAATGCGGTCGATCGCCGATTCGGCAATCTCTTCAGTGAGCGCGGCGACCGCCAGAATTGGCTGGCCCACATAGGTCACATAATTGGAGGCCAGGGCCGGATTGCCGGGAGGGGCGACCGGTGGCAGGTCATCGGCGGTGAAGATACCGACGACGCCATCCATGCGCAGGGCGGCAGAGGCATCGATGCTCACGACGCGGCCGCTGGGCATGGGACTGGTCAGCAGGCGAGCGAACACCATGCCTTCGCGTTTGTAATCTTCGGCGTACTTGATCTCGCCGGTCACTTTGCCTTCGATATCGGGAGGCGTGAAATCAAATCCTATATGAGTAGTCATGCTAGTTGCCCCGAGGCGCGCATCACGCCATTCAAATAGTGTTCATAGGCACCGCATCGGCACAGATTTCCAGACATGGCCTGACGCGCTTCGTCTCTGGTAGGTCGCGGGTTGCTGTTGAGCAATGCCACCGCCGACATCACCTGGCCTGGTGTACAGAAGCCACACTGTGGTGCGTTCTCGGCGATGAAGGCTTGCTGGACAGCATGCAGTGTTCCGTCGGCGGCCTTCACGCCCTCGATCGAAATCACCGCCTTGTTCTTGACGTTGTGCGTCAACACGGAACAGGAATAGTTGGGAACGCCATCGATGAGTACCGTGCACGCGCCGCACTCACCCCGGTTACAGCCAATCTTGGTGCCGGTGAGGTCGAGTTTGTAGCGGAGGGTGTAGGCCAGAGTTTCAGAAGGGAACACATCCACTGGGCGGCTGCGTCCGTTAATGTTGAGTGTTATCAAGCGTTCGGCGGCGCTTTGCCCGGACTGGGCCTGCGCGAGGTAGAACCCTGTGCCGGTTGAAGCGGCGGCACCGGAGAAAATTACCCCCTTGATAAAACGTCTGCGTGTGAGTTTGAGATTCACTGACATGGCTCCGTTTCTTATTTTTCCAGAATGCAGGTCGCGACGAAATCGACCTGCGCGTGTTTTGCAAGGATAGCTACCGGTGAGGCTATAGTTTTTGCCCCTGAAATGCAACCGATTCAGGATGTTACCCTTCCCTACAGGCCACGGAATTCGGGGCTTTGCCGCTTGGTGCGATGAAAAATCACACTCTGTTACAAAGTTTCGCCACGGCGAGACGGCATGGGGCGCAAACCACCCCGGTATCGAACTTGCGTTCGCTTCGGCAGCGGTTTACTTTGCCCCCTGATTCGGGAGTCGTGTGATTTCCAAAACCCCCTTGGTTTGTCTGGTCTTGTGGCTGCTGCCCTCTGTCGGGTGGAGTGCGGAAGGCTTACCGGCGGCCGCGCTGATGACAACCCCCGAGCGCACCGCCTACCAACGCACCTCTACCTTTGCCGAAGTTGTTGCCGTACTGGACGCCCTGCAGGCGCAGAGTCCGCTGCTGCATCGGGAGACCCTGCTGACCACGGTCGAAGGACGGGAGGTGCCGCTTGTAGTGCTGGCCAATCCGCCGGTGACGACGCCGGCGCAGGCGCAAGCCAGCGGTAAACCCGTCATCTACGTTCAGGGCAACATCCATGGTGGCGAGGTCGAGGGCAAGGAAGCCGCGCTGATGCTGATACGAGAAATCCTGCTGGGCGACAAGGGCCATCTGCTGGACTCGCAGATCCTGCTGTTCGCGCCCATCTACAATGCCGATGGCAACGATGCCATGTCCGCCGACTCGCAACCGTCTCAGGAGATGAGTCCTCTGCTGGCGGGCTCGCGCTATGCGCACGACTTCGATCTGAACCGGGATGGCATGGCGGTGGAAACGGCGGAGACGAAGGCGCTCTATCGCAATGTGATCCAGCGCTGGGATCCGGACATGTTTGTGGATCTGCACACAACGAATGGCAGTTGGCACGGTTATGCCTTGACCTGGGCTCCGTCCTATCACACCGCGGGCGAGCCGGCGACGACGGCTTACACCGCGACCGACTTGCTG
>Ga0222714_10003226_pt1 | contig 16771 bp, 25 predicted proteins | sample C33_3DmetaG_FD_165048 | JGI IMG/M metagenome (GOLD analysis project Ga0222714, IMG submission 165048) | Estuarine water microbial communities from San Francisco Bay, California, United States - C33_3D | ecosystem: Environmental > Aquatic > Marine > Unclassified | place: USA: California...
CAAAGTTCATACCATCATCGGTAGAAAAGAATTGCTTTTGTCTGTTATCGTTAGTTAATCTTCCTGCTGTTTTCTCAAAGTCTGCCCAATGTGAAGCTGCTTGCAAATCTACATCTACAGAGTTGGCATCTTCTGATATCTCAAACTGTGTAATCAATCCCTGAAAGATATTAATAGGGTCACCTATAATAGTTCCATCTGTATCTATGACAGCACGATAAATGGTTACGGATTTATTAATCCAGTCTTGATTTAAGACAATGGATATATAGGATTGCTCAACACCTGATAATCGAATATTTAAAGTATTAACATTTAAATCCCTAGTTTCTCTTGGGCTTCCTATTTCTAATAAATGGCTAGATGCTGAATAAGTATTTGAGTTGTATTCTATGTCATGAAAATAATCAGTTACTCTTACAGTTGTAGTAAAACCAAGTACCACAAGATTAGCCATTTTGATTGAGTCTGATTGTAGTGCTGTAATCGTATCAGCGTGTATTGTCCTTGCCATTAGACAACCTCTATCATATCCACTTCAAAGGTATAGTATTCGTTAGCGTTTAATGAATACTCCTGAATGTCATTGTTTAACCTCATCGTAAATGTAATGTTATCGTAGCTGACTGTTTCATCATTAGCGAGTGCAGTAGTTAAACCAGGTATGATATTGAGTGTACCAGCACCTGTTAAATCGCTAGTTACCATATAGACTTTATTATGTCCAAATTTAACAAAGTCTCCTGCTTTGATAGTCCCACTAAATCCATCGACTGAAATAGTATTATTACCTACGCTATGCGCACCATCTACTTGCATTGTGCCTGAAATATTGCCTTGAGCATCACTTATAACAGGTGGCTGAATAGTAAAAGTGCTGTTTTGTCCATCCTGACTGATAATAAAGGCATAGACTGGCATAAATTCTTCCCTTGTAAGAGGGTTATATTGCGCTGTAAACGACCATCTCTGCGTTCCTATACTCCTAGCCTGCCTACGACCAGAACGTGTCTCAGAAACGAGATTAGAGTGCCTAGAAGTGATATTTATAGCACGAAATTCAGGTGTTGTGGGATAGCTTCCACTCATACTAGATTTCTCCTACCAGAATTGTTAAGGGCTTGGTTAACCATACCTATAATCTGTCCTCTGCGTTTATTAAGTAGTTCGTCAAAGCCTGCTGTATCGTTAGCTGTGATATTAAAGGTAACATTAGCAACATTACCGGCATTATTGACTGTTTGTTGTCTTAATTGGTCATTAGGTGTAACAAATCCACCTTTACTACCCATTGTTAGTAATTCTGGACCTCTTTCACCAACTAAATATGTTTCACCACCTCTTACTTGCCCACCTAACGCTCTACCTCTAACCGACTGAGACGCAAATCTTGCGCCTTGACCTATAATAGTAGCTGCTGCTGCAGCACCTAATGCTGGACCAATAATCGGTATGCCTGCTAATGCTTCATACGCTTTCATAGCTGCTGAATAACTAGTAGATATAATTTTACCTGCGTTAGTTGATAAAAGTGCATCTTTTGCCTTAGTTGCAAAGCTAATTTCTTGACTGCTAACTTGTTGTGTCGTTTGTAATTGTTGTTGCATCATGGCATTAGTATTTGCCATAGATAAACTTCTTTGATTTTGTAAATCAGCATAAGTTTGAGTGCTTGTATTTATTTGTTGTAAGCCATCATTTAGCTGTTGTAATTGTGCATTTTGTGTTACTAGGGCTTCAGTCGTAATATTGACATTGTTTCCTAATGCTTCTTCTAGTGCATTTAATTCTGTTAACTGATTGTTAGCCTCTTGTATAGCTAATATATTTTGTTGGACTGCAACTAATTCTTCTCGTTGTGCATCTGTTAAATCACCTCTTGCTAATAGCACTCTTATTTCTTCACTAGCTGCTAATACATCTTCTATATTGCTAGGGTCTAAATTACTTAATGTTAATCCAAATGCACCTAATGCTAAATCGCTACCTTGTAAAGATACAGATGCTCGTCTAAATAATCTTTCGTATTCAGCACCTTGTTTGTCCAATGCTTCATTTGCACGATAAATTGCTTGTTCTAATTCAATCATGCCACCTGTAATTAATACTCTAGCAGCATCTCTATTAACATTAGCTAAATGTACAATTCTGTCTGAATAAGCACTAACAACGCCATTTGAGATAGTTAAAATATCATCTAATCCCTCAACTGTATCTAATAATTCTTCAAAAGCATCTTTTCCACTCATTAAGCTAGGTAATAAAGCACCTGCAACTGCACCAGCAATAGCTATAACAGCACCATAAGCAGCACCAGCAGGACCAAAGGCAGAAGCAATTTGTGGACCTTGCATACTCATAATGCGCAGAGCATCAGTTCCCATACCTGCTTGTACAGCGACATCCTGAATCTGGTAGGAAAGGTTACGCATATCAACACCTGCGCCTCTTATAGGTGCAACTGTGCCTCTTGCTGCTGTGCCAACTGCTTGTGTTGCTTGGCTAGCTTTTGTACCTGCTGTAGCGTTTTGATTAAGTGAGCGAGTATAATTATCTACATTCTTCTTAGCTTGAGAAGTTTCTGCTTGTAGTAGTAGATTAATTTGTGCCATGCTATTTCCTGTTTCGTGCTAATTCCATTATAGCCCTAATTTCCCAATCATCTAATACGATGCCTGTTAATTCCATATAATTAGAGATTTCTGTATAAGTATAATCCATAAGAGAACTATACGCATTGAAAACATAGTTTAACTCATGCCTTAATTGAGGCGCATTAGCAAGTTCTTTAGGTTTCTTGCCGGTTGATTTCTCTACTTGTTTAAATGTTTCTAAACGACTAATTTTTGAGCCTTCAGGGATGCTATTTACCCAATAACACCATTTGCCATAATCGACAAACTCATCAATTAGCCCTGAGTAAAATTTTCTCGCCTACCTACAAACTCTAATAGCTGTTGTACAATAAAAGGTGAGTTTTTATATAGATTCCTGGCATTATCTTTAGTGCAAGGATAATCCTTCTTGCCATCCTTAATGCCTTTCCAATCTATAGTACATTCAACAAGGGCTTCAATATCTAAGGCATCAAAATCTAAATCTTCTATTTTGCCAGATGCTCTAGCAGATAATAGCTTAGATGTTTGCTTTTTCTTTTGGCTTCTCCACTCCTTAGAATCGATGCCTTTTAACTTAATAAAAACATCAGTCAACTTACCATCAACAGGTGAGAGTATTTGACACTCTGCACCTGTTTCATGGTTATCGACTGTCTGCAAATCAGACAGTTCCATATTTACTCCTAATTAGGCAGCAGTCCTAGTAATGACTAACTGACTTGCGTCAGATGAGCTATATAAAGCTACAAAGTCCATTGTTACTGTTACTGAGCCTTCGCCTGATACATCTGGTTGACCAGAATTGTATTTCACATTAGGAATATCAATCTGGATATCATTACCATCAACATCAGTAAGTGTTAGTACGATTTCACTAGCAGTTTCATTTACAAACTTCTCATAGAGAGCTTTGCTGTCAAAGTATGTAGTTAAAGTGCCAGTTACTCTTGATTTTCCTATAGATGGTCTATTGGTAGTAGCAGAACCTACACTAAATAGTGGTTCTAAGCCATTCTCAACAGTCATTTCTAGGCTGGTTACAGTTGCAATGCTTGAGCCACCTTCTGTAATTGAACCTGTAAAGGAATCAAAAGGAGTATTGCCTACATCAGCAGAATAAGTAGATGATGCTACTTCAGAAGTTGCTAAAGTAATATCTTTACCTACTACGCCAAAGGTAGCCATTACCATTGCGTTAGGGCTTACTGATAAAGACATTGTATTGAATTCACAGCCTGTATGTCTGTGATATTCAGCAGTATCTAAATCAGCAAACTTTCGTTCTATGGTAAATGAGCGTCTGGTAGAGCCACTTTTAAGGACATTCGTTGTCCAAGTTCCACACATTACAGCTTCTAGTACATCGTCAAATGCACCATATTCTAATTCTGCTGTAACATCTCCACCGATTGTTTTATTACCATGTCTAAAATCTTCTACTTGCCTGTCACCACGCAATTTTTCTGACTCAATGGCATCCTTCGTTAGAGCCAAAGTCGTTCCTGTATGTGGCATTGGTGTCCAGGTAGGCGTAGAAGGAGTTGTGCCATAGCTACTTTCTGCTACGAAATGTAGGCTATGTTGTGCGCCATTTGCTATCGTCATGTTCTTGCCTCAGTATATGATTGAAAATCTATGGAAACAGGCACAAAGTACCATGCTTCCTCTCTTATGGCAGAGCCTATGCTTACGCTTCGTACTCTGACATTCACACCATTATACGACATAACTGTGCCTCTTTTGAAATGGTCTGCAATAGAATCTGGTAAAGTTGACCTACCTTCTCCTGCTGGTTGAACCACATCAATTTGTAAGATGCCATTTGTTTCGTCTTTTCCTGATGTGCCTAACGATGCCTGTAGGGTTTCTACAGGTATCATGTTAGCCCTTAAATAAGCACTACCAGTAGTAGGCTCATAGTTAATATTGGGATATGCAATATCTGGTGCGCCTGACAAAGTGCTTAACTGTGTCATTAATGCTGCCTCAATATCGTTAAAAAATGTACTCATTTAATCCTCTTAGATTGTCTATCTAACATAGATTGTAATCTTGCTATATTTTTTCTTACCATACCTTGTGGTGCTTGACCTGAATAGCCATACTCTATTCTTTCTGCGTAAGGTAAATTATTCATAAGGTAAAAGGTATGTCCTAGTCCCATTAATTGTATATCTTGTGATATTTGACCTATGGTTGAATTACCTATTTTATCTGTTCTTTTAGTGGTTCTGTTATGTCTTTTATCAACAGATGCCATCCAATTACCTCTTAAACGACCTGTGTCAACAGGCGTATCTTTAATAATAGCACTTGATAAATCAAATAAAGTTCCTCGAACTACTTCATCAGTTTGCTTGCCAAGATTAATCGTATAATTATGCATATCTTGTTTATAAGTCATTTGCGTACCTGCAATGTGCTTAATACTTTAGTACCACTAGGATTAATTTCCTCAACAGATACAACTCGATAGCTTTCTGAGTTAATGCTAACTTTATCACCTATCTGATAGCTGTATTGTTCTGCTATGACTCGTCTATCTCCTGCTTGTATAGACTCTAAGGCTCTTTCCCTATCGTTATAGTCAAAAATAGCGCAGAATTTACTAAAGTTACTTGTTGATTGGCTTGTTTTGCCGGTTGCAGGATTGTATGCACCATCTGTAGTTCTGGTAAATGTATATTCTTCCCCAAACCTTTGCAGCATCTTTAGTGCTGTGGCTTGCATTTTCTCGTAGTCAAATGCACCTTGAGCCATGTTAAGCTCTCGTTACTGTTTGAGGGGATATGATTAGTTTCTTAAGTGCGTAAGTTAATGCAGGAGTATCTGTCTTGCTACTGCTATTATTAGCATAGGTTACAGATATATCTCCTATACTTTCACTAATGGTTCTTCTATCTACTGTTGCAAGATTAGAATAACCAAGATGTTCTATATTGATTTGCTCGTAAAGGGCTATCTTTAGTTCTTTAGGGATTTCATTGGCATCGACATAATAACCATCAATAATGACATCAGTTCTAGGAAATTGTAAAGGTTGTGTTTCGTTAGCTTTTCTGCCTTGAAAGTTCTGCCTTTCTATAAAGTCCATTGCTCTCTAGATATGCTGAGTCACTTTTGCATCATTATCGTAGGTAATCCCACGCTCATCTGCCCAAGCCTTAAACTCAGCAAGTGTTACATAAGTGTTTGCGCCACTTACATTTGAACCATCTTCTACTACTAATGCCATTTATGTCCTCAAGGTTGTGAGAGGGCATATTTCAGCCCTCTCGTATAGGTTAATACTAACCAAGAAGTGTTGCAATGAAGTCAGGCTTCCATGCTTTAACACCCCATGAAGCAGCTACTTCAATCATGCTCTTTCTGTAGCCTCTGTACATTCTGACCTCGAATACGAGACCTGAATGTGGGTCAACTATAGTCATAGCATCATCAGCAGCATCGCCACCTTCTGGGACAGCAGGTGCGCGTACAGCTAATTCTAGTGCAGCTCTGTGGAATGCCACGTTTGCTGTATAGCTGTTACCAATGGTTGCTTCTACTGCATCAGCAAGTGCTGCTTGTAGTCCAGGACTACCGATAACAATATCAGCTTCAACTTCAGTTGTACCAGTATTAACAACGTATAGATTGCTATCGCCAGCAAAGGTAATAACATCACCTGATTTAATACCAGTAGTATTAACAGTACCACCATCTAAGTGAATGGTTGTATCGCCAATGCTGTAACCAGCACCTAAGTCAACATCGTAACCTGTACCTGCGCCTTTAACGTGTGATTGTACTTTAGCTGATTGTCTAACATTCATGCCAAAGATATCGCCTAAGATACCTTGTCTAAGAAGGTTAGAATCACCTGCTTCATTAACTTTAGTTAACTGAGTAAGTTTTCTAAGATTAACACCAGCAGTTGTTCCAAGCACTAATGATACTTGTCCATCTGAAGGCATACCATTATCCTCAAGTACTTTAAGGATTTGTGCGCCATCTTCTAGTGTAGAAGCAAATGGAGTAGTACCTGCTGTACCATAAGCACGTGAAGCACCTTGGTAAGCAGCTTGTGCTAAATCTTCTTCGATTTCGTTGCACAATGCTCTCATTGCTTGAGCAATTTGGTCGCCATAAACAGTTTCATAGCCGATACCATTATTTAGGTGTCTGACATCTTCTCCTGTGTATGGGATTTGTACTGCACGAGCATTAGAGATTGAAAGTGTTTTGTTATCTACAGTTTGGTCTGTTCCTTCAGGAATAGTCATGCTTTCAGATACGTTGGTAGGTGAAGCAGTTCTAGTGAAGGAAGCTCTTACTGTATCGCCTTTGGCAACTCTTTCTGAGCCATTAGCGTTAATGGTTGATGCAGGGATAAAGCCAACAAGTTCTCTACCCACAACATCTGCAGCCTTATAAATATCGCCTGCTAAGTTTGTAAGTGTATTTGCCATTATAAGTTTCCTATATATTATGCGTTAACAATTTTACCACCCTCACGAAGATATTTGGCTCGGTCATTTTGACTTAAACCATCAAATTCAGTTCGAGTGATTTCTCTTTTACTCACATCAGCCCTGCCTTGTGAGCGCGTGGCACTACCACCTGTGGCTTGACTACCATCAACCAGGAATGGATAAGATTCTTTGATTGTGTTCGTCAATTCATCAAGAGTTGCGACTGTGAGTTGACCTCTATCGTCAACAACCCTTAATTCGTTATCAACAATCTGTAGCCTCTGGCGAAATTGTTGTTCTAGTATTTTCGCCTTATTTACATCTTTAGTCAATGTTGATGCAAGTTTAGATGCCTCAGACTGTACTTTTTGTAATCTGATATTTTCTTGGAATTGGCTAAGCTGATTCTTAAGCTGCTCGGCTTCTGACTTCTGCGACTCAAAGAGTTGCTTGTAATCATTCTCTGCTTTAGCTTTATCTTCAGCTTGCTTCTGGGCTAATAGCCTCGCTTCTTCTTCTTTTTGCTGTGCTTCATCTCGTTCCTTTAACCATTTCTGCTTTTCAGCTAGTAGTTCATCATTCTTAGATTTAAGCCCTCTAACGGACTCATCTAGCTTAGCATTAAACTCCTTATCAAAAGCATCTTTTAGTTTAGTTTTAGTTTCGTCATCTATTTCTATTGTATTTAATATATCCATGCTCACCTCTAGTTTGCAAGTTGCTACTCTGTAGCGTTGTTAAAGTCCTAATTCCTCAAAAGTCATAGGTTCTAAGTTTCGTAGTTCATCTATAGTGTAGTTGCGACCAGCTTGGTCAACAAATCTACTAAGGTTTAGATTTCCCTCACGAAATAGTCGAGCCTTTGTGCTACCTAGCACCTCTTGCTGAAATGGCTCTGATTGTTGTCGAAGCCATTGCTCATAATTAGTTTCAGCAGGGACTTGTCTTGTACCTCTGCTACCTCTACTAGGTCTTGTACCTTCGCCTCGTCTAAATAGACTAAATTGGCTTTTAACGACAGGCACAATGGTTGACCTGCAACTAAAATGTGCAGGTGGTTTAGGGCTTTTAATAGGGTCATTGCCAAAAGGATATATTTGACCATCACGAGAAGCACAAATTAGACTGGTTCTAGAATCTAATGTTGCTACCCATTCATAGCCTTCAAAGATATCTTGGTTTTCTCTATATACAGCTTCTCTAGCTTGGGTTGCTATAAAGTTAGTAATCGTTCTGGCTAATGTAGATGCCTGGTTCTTTTGTAATCCAAACATATTTCTAAGAGATTGAATAATAGTTGGCGTTGTATCACCAATAATGACACCATCTGTAATTGTTTGTGTTATTTGTACTGCTTTCTTACTTGCGAATTCACCTAAAACAGCACCAATCGTATAGTTTTTAGTAGGTTCTAGTTTCATTACATTACTGTAGATAGCTGATTGAATTTGCTCTGGTGCAGGTAATGCAGTTTCACCTGCTGTTAATCTATCTAACATTCTTTTAGTAAAACCAACTTCATAATCGGTAAAGTCAATGAGTTCATCCATAATCTCATCAGCCATCTCTTTATACAGACCATTGGAAAGTTGTCTTAGGTCTAGTAATAAAGTATCGAGTCTGGCTTTACTTAACTCTGTTAAATTACCGGTAAGCCTACCCTCAATCGTTTCCATAATACGATTAATAGTATCTATTGCTTGTTGTTCTCTACCCCTTGCATATCGTTGTATAAATATTTGGTGACGAGTTAAAGCATTTATAAGCTGTTCATTGGTTGTTGCCATATCACCATTTTACTTTGTCAGACCAATAAGCTGCTGACATTTTGCCTTTTGCTATATTCTTAGCGTGTCTTGCTTTAAATGATGCTCGTCTAGCTTTATCTGCTTTGCTTTCACCCTTTCTAGCTGGGCTACCAGACACACCCTGTTGACCAAACCTAATCAGCTTGACTTCATCTCCTGATTTAGCTAAGACAACATGGCTTTTCTCAGGATGTTTAGGAGTGCGTTTAGGCTTGTTATAGCCTGCTAGATTATAACGCTCTAATCGTGGGTCTTTTGCCATATCAGACTAAAGGATTGGCTAATCCTCTCTCCTCTTTTACCATATCTAACGTACGCTCTGCATCAATTAAGCCACCTGATTTAAGTCTCTTAAAGATATCTTCCTCACCAATAATATCCCTGTCTAGTAACTGAATCATAGACATGATTAATTGTGGGTCAACACTCTTATCGTAAAACTCATCATTAAGGTCAAACTCAATATCATCTATAGGTACGCCCATAAACTCACCGCACCATTCAATGCATATTTCTATGGCTTCAGATAAGTTATGCACTAAATCACCTAATACAGAATTCTCACTAGCAAATCGTATCCTTGCGCCTTCTGCTGTCTCGTTGTTACCTCTGTCTGTAATAATCCTAGCACCTATCATTACCATTGCAGATTCTTTGGCTTTCATGGCTTCTAGGACAAGACTGTTTGGACTAGCCTGTAATAAGGTAGCTGAACCTGTTTCACCTAAGACATGACCTTCACGACTGCCTAGCTTTACACCCATAGGATTGTATTCTAGCCATTGTTCTGGGCTAAGTGAGTGGGTAATAAAAAGTGATGGCTGTCCTGTGATAAAGCAGGATTCTTCATAGTCAGCACTATTTCTATAGTGAGCTATATTCACATCTGCAATATCAGCTAAAGGACTGTCGTCAATCGTAGAATCATTATTCTTGCTACCAACGAATTGAAAGGGAATGTAATCCCATGTTGAGCCATCTGCTTTGCGTGGATATATTTCTTCAGTTACAGGCTCACCATCACGATATATTTGTTGTGTGTATCCATCAGACCGATGTCTAAGCACTCTGTATTGTGTCTTATCTTCATGCTGAAAATCATCTTCATCATCTTGGTAGGTTTCTGCTAATACAATTAGCCCTACCATTTTACGCCCAAACATATTGTGCGTTTTCCAGTTAACAATCTGTTCTGCTGTATAAGGAATAATGGAAGCTGCTAATCCATACTCTTGTACTTCCTCTGCACTAAGTCCATCTGGTGTTTCTGGATAATCTACCAGGAATCCACATCGACCAGTCTCTAGCAGATTAGATAGCTCATCCTTTGCCATTTGTGTAAGTGATAAGCCATCTCCTGTTGCATTGTATTTAAGGTATTCAAGACCTTCTGGTAATTCGATAACTGGGTCTTTACGAAAGGCTGCACCTAATAAGGCATTTTTAGTACGAGCAGTAAAGTTAGTAAATAAGGCTCTACGCAAATATTGTCTGTATCTTACTGTTTCTGTACCCTTTCTCTCATCTAATGCATTGTTATCTGGCACAGGCAAATACTTATGCTTTTTCTCTTTGACTGCAACTGAGCCTTTAACTGAATCTCTGGTTTTGTCCCAGATAGGCTTATATAACTCGTACTGTGGATGTTGAGTATCGACTGACATTAATGTTCTCTAATTAGATTCATTCTATTATATTACCTTATTACTACATCGCAAACCTAAAGTCTACATTTGCGACAGGTTTCTTGATTGGCATTAAGTATGCGATTGGATAGGTCGTTGCATCGTTCTGATGGTCATAACCTGTACTTTTATCCGGCTCGCCATTGCTATTATATGCTTGTTGTTCTAAACAATCTGCTGATTGTGGACATTTATGTGCATTTATTTTTACCCTACCTTTTTCTAGCGCATTATTCATTGCCATTACCCTATCTTTAACAGCAGGGTTTGATGCATTAGCTAATACTCTAAATCCTTCTTGCTGTAGCATAGCAATATCAGACGTTGATGCGTTAACTGTCTTTCTGCTTTTACCTGATGCATCAGGATAGATGTAAACAGGATGTCCCTTGTCATACCATTTATCTTTAATAATCCTAATCATTTCAGGCGTATCGTACATATTGTACAGTTCATCTACTGCGTGATATTCGTGTCCATTCCTTACAACATAAATAGTTGCTGCTTGCTTGGTTACGTTAAAGTCACAGCCAATGTGCAATGCTTCATAAGGTTGTATTACTTCATTGCTCATACATTTGACTCTATCGTAGCTATTGTAGACTGAGCCTGATACTAGGTTGACGAATTCACCTTCGATGTAAGAATTAAGCAAATTATCTGTGTACATATCTTGTAGGTTTTTAATGTAATCATCAGGTAGGTGAGGATTGCTATAAGTAGGTGCTTGGATAATTTCATAGCCTTCTTTCGGATTCTTCTTCCAGGTATCATAGACAAACTTAAATCCCTCAGGTGTTGTTGTTACGCCTATGGTATTTTTCCCATTAGTTTTGTACTGTCGATTCCTAGCCAGAATCTGTCTCCATGCTTTAGCTGCATCTTCTTTCTTGAGCGTATCTAATTCGTCTATATCGCTATCGCCTACCTCATAACCTACAATACGATTAACATTCTCCATAGACCTAAAGTAGATAATTCCATAACCAGCTACATTAAGTTGATTAAGTGGTGACTTAGATAATCTATAAGGTATCTCCATTTCAGTTAGTATCTCCTCGAATCGAGGAAACGCAATCATTCGTATCAAGTCATAGGTAGGCTGATAGAAAGCACGATTGATATTAGGACAAGACAATAAACCAATCACAGAGCGTAATATGGCTGCTTCTGTTTTACCTGCGCCAAAGCCTGCTACAAATGCAGGAAACTTTGCAGAAGAAGTAATGTATTTGTATTGGGGAACAGTAGGCTTAATCGATGCCATCAGGTTTCACGATATTGATAGTTACAGGCGCATGATTTAATCCCTGTAGATTATCTTGTGTCCATCCAGCTTTGCTATTCAAATAATATTTAGTGGCTTCAACATATCTTTTAGTATGCTTTAGTAAATGACCAGATACTTCATAAATGCCATTGGATTTCCCATAGGATAAAGCATCAGTAAGTTTTCCACCATCTCTGCCCTCTATTTCTCGTAATGTTGTCGGTGAAATGCGCAATAAACCTGCAATTTCGTCTTTACTCATGCCTCTTTTAGAACATTCCTCTATTACAGAATATTCTTCTGGTGTGAGTTCTCTTTGTGGTCTACCCATTGCCATTATTGATAATTTTTGATTTGCTTTTGTGTTAAGTCTAAACTATTTTGATTGCTTGATAAAGCATAGGCAATGATTTGGCTATACAGGATTAAGCCAAGATACTCGACATCCTTGTTAAGTATCGCAGATTTTATGTTTTCTGGTGTATCTTTAGATAGGATTCCATTCCTACTTAGTGATTCCCAAAGGTTAGCTTCAGTTGATAGAAACTCCTCGATGATTTCATCGACTTCAGTTTGGGCTTGTACCTCTATGCTTATCACAATCTATATCTAAATTGCGATAGTTAGCCCAATAGCCATCACAAACCATATTGGTATAAAGTTGTTCTTCATTGACTTCATCCTGATAATCAAGATTACCTATAAAGCCTAATATTACTACACTTAATGCGATTAATGTATATTTAAGCATTTTGACTCCTTATGTATGCTTCGGTGATATCACCTATGATTTTACCTTTTTCAGCTATAAGCTCATCTAACTGACCTAACCTATTAGCTTTATCTACTACTTTTTTAGCTTTAGCAAACTGTATTTCATCTAGGTTAAGACTAAAGTCTTGTGCCATAGATAAGGTTGATTGTGCCATTTCATCAGTAGGTGCTGTTATTGCTAACGAAAGTGCTAGTACAAATGCGTTGTAATTGTTATCTTCCATTATTTTAATTACTTTACTTTTTTGCGTTCCATTTTATAAATAAATGCTTGTTTGATATCTGATTCAGGCAAATCGTAAAGACAATCTTCGCACCATGTTGTTTCGTAAGACTCTAAAGAATCATTGCAGTTTTTACAATGACTGTGAATAATACCAGTTACGATTTCGTTTTTGTTTGTTGTTAGATTCATATTTACTCCTTTAAGTTAATCTACATATATATATTACTATTATTTACATAAATGTATATAACTAAATATGTAATAAAATCAAGGACTTATGTTATATTTGCTAAAAGCTATTAGGCAACTGCGTACATAATTCTGTACATCTGGGTCTATTTTGACTTCAATATGTCTTGGCACATCATTAGGATAAACGCTAAATTTCCTACGATAAACCTTTTCTGCAAATCCTTTCTTATATCCTCTAATGGATTCCAGGAGTTTTAATTGATTGTACCACCTAGCCTTTGTCTCAATACTTTCGAGGATGTTATTACGCTCAGCTTGATTAAGTTTCTTTAGCATAGTCTTATCAGTTCGTATGGCTCGTTTCATATCTATGGTATAACCACATTCACATTTAATGCCCTCAAAGATTTGACTGCATTCAGGACATACGTTTGGCTTCTTCTCTTTTTTATCTCGTTTAACTAACTTTTTTTCATTATAGGTTTCTTTGTTATGTAATTGATAAGGAACTAAATCCTCATAGAATCCAAATTGTTGCGTATTACCTGCGTGGTCAAGATAAATAGCATGAGGCTTATTCTCATGCAATCTAGTGATTCTTCCTAATCGTTGTTGATAGACAATAGTGCTTTTAGTAGGAAAGCAATCAATAAGCACAGTTGCTTCAGGATTGTCATATCCTACGCCTAGTAATCGTGAACAGCACAATACTTGTATCTCATGGGATTCATGCAAAGCATATAGCTTCTTTCTTTCACTATTATCCATATATCCATCAATGTGGGCTGCCGGTATGCCATTGTGAATAAATAGTTCTGCAAGGTATTTGCTGTGATTAATCGATGGACTAAAGGCTATAGCCATTTTACCTTCTCCATGCGCAATATAATTTTTTACGATATCGCCAGATAATTTGTCTTTATCTTTTTCAATCCTGGTAGATAGTTCTATTGGGTCATAGTCACTTCCACCTGTAGCTAATGCTCTACGCTTAATATTAGTTAAATCGACTGATGTACCACCATAATATTGTATTGGCGTTAGGAATCCTTGTTGCAATAGTTCTTTAGTCGTAATAGGAACAATCAGTTTCTTATAATAAATACCAAGACCTTTACTGTAAGGCGTTGCTGTCATACCAATAAAGATACATTTAGGGTTTAGCTTCATAGCCTTCTTTATGGTTTCGTAGTTTGTGTGAGCCTCATCAACTATAGCCAAGTCATAATCAAAGGTGTCTCGCATTCTGCGTGTCAAGGTTTGTACACTTGCTAGCTGTATTAGCTTTTCTTCATTGGTCTTATAGTGATTAGACATTTGTACGCCATAATCAATGCCAAAGCCTTCAAAGGCGTTTTCCGTTTGGTCTACTAGCTTTATCCTATCAGCGATAAAGATAGCCCTATTGCCTTTATCTTGAGCTGACTTAAGAATATGAGCAGCAGTAATGGTTTTACCAAATGCACAAGGCGCAGCTAATATCATAGACCTAGTACCTTGTCTAATTGTTTCCCTTATCTGAACTATAGCTTTAATCTGGTGCTTTCGTAATTCCATGATTTTTCCTTATTCTATATTTTTCATCTTTAGGAACTTGTCTGGTTTTCAAAACATCAACAATATATTGCTGAAATAATCTAGCACCTTTATATCCTTTATCTGGTGGATATAAAATATCTTCGTTATTCATAAAGAATATACACATCCTTGCCACATCTTCAAAAGCAACTGCATGACCATGAAATAAAAGGATTTTATCGCCCTCTTTCTTTCTGCCAATATTAATATCCCATTTCAATTCTGAATGACCACAGCTTGTACATTTTTGTTTATTTTCCATCTTTACTCCTATTTTAATTATAATACGCCTCTTTCCCTGAGATACTTAGCCCTAGACAGGTACAGCTAAATAACCCAAATCGCATTGTGCGATAAAGCCCTAAGGCTTGGTACTCGAATCGACACCTATTGTTAGATGAAGTCCCTGGCACATCCTTGTGCATCCTGTAAACTCGCTAATATTTCTACTTATTATCTCAGGTCGATGTTGACAGGCGTAGTCAGCGCACCGGTTTTTCATTAGCTTGTTTTTCCCTTACGGAGTAGCATTTTAAGTCTGCACTTGACATGGTTCTTATTTGTTTAGACAGGTAAGCATACATATACAACCCTGTGTATCTTTTGACGGGATTTGTAGTTACAATGAACATTGTGCAGGTGCTGTTTCACTCCTTTCAGCTTTACCACAGTTCCCGTCAAATTTTGACTGTGGACTGCACACTTAATTATGATAGATATAATGAATTTTTGCATTCATTTATTTTCTTCTCTAATCGCCTTGCTTTTTTATTAAATATCCTTTTTAGGCGTTGCAGATAATCAATCGTGAATTTATGTTCTTCTCTAAAGTTATCCTGTATCCAATCTACCTTTTCTTTGCCTATCCTAGCTATTAGATTGCTACGATATTCTAATAATTCACCATACCCATATCGATTGCACTTGACGCATTGCAAGTTAATATTCCACAGGTTAAATCTTGTCTTTGGATTTTTACGACTAATAAGATGCCCTGCATCCCAATTATATTTATTGCCATCGTATGTCTTCTTACAACTAATGCAGTCATAACCTTTGTAGATATCTCGCATCCTTACATATTTGTTGACTGCTGCTTGGGCTTCCTTAATGTAATCCTTTTTAGTCTTTAGTTTTTCTTTCTCTCGCCTTTCTGATACTGCTATTTGTCTCTTAATATGCGTTTGACCTTGTTCACTTCTCATGTATTGCTTTAAATGCTCAAAGCTACAAAATGACTTTAAATGAAACATTGATGCATCTTCTTTCTTTACTCGTTTCCTACATAGCTTACATTTTCTGTAAGTCGTCATGTCCTGGATTTCCATTCGACATGGATACCATAGCGTTCACCTATTTCTAGGTTAATGACATCATAGGTCTCTATAATCTCTGCTTTGGTGGCTTTGCTGGTTTTAGCATTCTTAGTAATAGCTTTCTGTACAGGCTTCCAGATATTCTCTTTTATCATGTCCATAGTCCACTTAATCTTAAATCCTTTCCTAAAGAAATGCTGTGGCAGAATACCGGCATCATTAAATGCATCTGCTAAATCTTGGCAATAGGCGTGTAAGGAATTGTTTTGCTTAAGTGTTCTAACATCATCCCTACGCATTTGTACTTCTATCCATTGACTTTTATTGTATTGTTCAGTCAAGGTTTTAAATAAGTTCTGTAATTGGTCAGGCGTTTCAGCCCTGTAATATTTGCCTTGTAACAGGCTATTTAATGTATTGTCGTCTGCTTTTTTTGGCATAGTTAAAAAAAAGGGCAAGCCATCACCATATATATCTAGGGGAAAATGTCGGTAGTAACGACTTGCCCATAAAATTATAGATTGAAAGGAAAGTCCTCATTATCAGAATGATTGCTTTCATTCATCCAACCATTAAGCCAGTAATATTTACCTTTAAGGCGAATATGACCAGTTAAATTAGGATGTCTTTCTGATTTTGGATTTTCCTCTTTCCATAAAGCACCTTTACCATCCTCGTCTTTTTCGTGAGGTGTGTGCTTCTCTTTTTCTTTGCCTATTACGACATTTATCATTGGTTTTGCCATGTTATCTCCTGTATTAAATTAACCAATTTGCATTTTGTTGAAAGATAACCCTGATAGGTGACATATCTTCTATGTCCTTATCAGCATTTTCTTTAACCCAATCAT
>Ga0222714_10003227_pt1 | contig 16743 bp, 21 predicted proteins | sample C33_3DmetaG_FD_165048 | JGI IMG/M metagenome (GOLD analysis project Ga0222714, IMG submission 165048) | Estuarine water microbial communities from San Francisco Bay, California, United States - C33_3D | ecosystem: Environmental > Aquatic > Marine > Unclassified | place: USA: California...
CTCATTGTTGTTCTGGTTATATTCCGGGAAATTATTTTGATGGAAAGTCATATAGTCGACAAATCTACGCACATAGAACTCCGCAATCTTCCTCTCCTTCTCGATTAGAAAATCAACTTCTGTCTTGTCTACACTTACCGAGTTCTCGCTCTGATGCTTATACACACCCCCATTGGCAATCGTATATGCCGCAAAAGGCAAGTACTCCATCATCGCAAAATGAATGAGCATAGGTTGAATGTAAGAATTAACCAGGGATAGGTAGTTTCCAGAAAGAGTACTTCCAATGATATCCGAAGAGATCTTGTCATAAAGTTTCGTGCCAAGGTAGTTCTGGATATGAATCTCCTGGGCAATCTTTACGAACTGAATGAATTTGTCCGTATCTACATTCCCCCCCAATGCGGTGTTCCGCACCAAATCCTCTCGCTTAATGAATAGAGCCGTTGCCATTTGTTATTTGTATTTAAGAGATCCTCGTGAGGGAGTATCAATTGGTGCCGTAGATGCCGTAGACCATCCCGATGGAAATAGTTTGTCCGAAGGGAATCCGGCCGCAGATGCTTCTCCTACGGAAATTTGTTTGTCATTCTCCAATCCCATCTCTGGTAAAAATTGTCCTTTGGAATTTCTCTTGCGGAAATAGACCAATCTGCGCCAATGGTGGTGGCAATAAACGCCACCCTTCCATTTCCAAATTGAATAAACGCTTTGACCTTTGGGGGCAAATTGTCCATTCTCTCCAGAGAAACTCATCATATCAATATCCTCCTTGCGGAATACAATTCCGTTTTGAGCCGCATTCACCATCTCAACGCAGAAATCTCTTGAGTTTGCGCTAATGTTCTCGGTATATGCATATCGCACCTTGTACAATCCCCCATCAAGTCGGGAATCTGAATCCGAATTTGAATAATCCTCAACAGAGAAATTCATCTTCTTCAAGTGGGAATCTTCATTATCTGGGTCGTTGACTACCTCATCGCTGATGAGTTCCCATTCATTTAAATCAACGACCTCACCCTTTCCCCGCAATTCTTCAATCCAAGCAGATTCTTGTTCCTTTGAAAAAGTGGGTGTTTTGGGTTTTTGAGATTTCAATTCACTAATGACGGCCGAAGATGTTCCATCAAATAATGCTTTAGCAACTGCCGGATCAAATTGAAGCATCTGAACCAGGAATGTGATTGCTTGATCCATCGACAAAGTACCATCCTTAACCCCTTGCATAATCTGCAAAGAAGATGCAATCTGTGCACCATTATAGGATGCCTCTTTTTGAATGAGTTCCTCTTGTGCCTGGCTATCAATCGGATTTGTATCTTTCTCAATTCCTTTGATACCCGTCTCTTGCTCGATTGTTGCCTTGTCCATAACCTTCGTGTCCGTGAACTCGATAGGTTGAAGGGTTTTGAAATACAGATCCAAAGAGATGTCATTGTAAGCCAAAACCTTGTCAATACCATCCAGGATAGTTTCTTGCATCGGTCGGATCACAATATTGTCAAACAACTGCGAGGCAGTCATCAACTCATCCGCATTGTTCCCCAATCCGCTTTGGTCTTTGATCCCCAATAGCATCGGAGAGGTAACCCGGTGAGATACCATAATCTTCCGCATTGACTCATCAGCGAGGAACTGATATTGTTGAGAGGCATCATTCAATTGAACCGGCTCGATAGAAGCCGCCAATTCTTTGTTGTCATTGAATGCAAGAATAAACTTTCCCGCATTCGAAGATCCAGAGAATTTCTCCGCAACCTTATTCTCAATGATATATCTCTCCTCCTCTGTTGGAACGCCATTGTTAAAGTTGATCAACATCGAGGGGCTCATCCCATTCTTGATGTTATTGAGGTGGTAATTCGCTACCTCCTCCTCTAACTCGCAATATTGCAAACCTCCCTGGTAATCAACCGGAGAGTAGTAATAGAATCCCGCTCGGTAAGGTTTGATGTATAGGATCTCAATTCCTTCATTCGAAAAACCAAATGCGGGGATCCGTGTTGGGGTTTCCTTGTTTGCATTTACATCTGCCCAGGACTTTGCATAGTAGTACCCTTCAATCTCTCCATCTTCATTGCATTTCTCTGCCCGGAGGGTTTCGATAGGCATATGGTACACCTCATTGATCATCTGATGATCTTGAGAGTATATCACCTGGAATGCACATTGCCCCATCATCTTGAAGTCGCTTGTTGCTTTGCGTAAGCACTCCTTCTTGAATAGAGCCTTCATTTGGGCATATTGCTCGGGTTTTCTTCCAGAATCAGTAGCATCCAACCCTTTTCCGTAGATCAGTTCGGAGATGCCATTGATGATAGCATTATTAGTAGGAGAGCCATTGTACCGATCAATCAGAAATTGAAAATAGTCATTGTCCTCTCCATAGGATACCCACTCTCGGTTGTTGTATTCCTTGATCTCTGGAGTCGTGTAACTCGATAGGTTTACAATATGGATGTTGCTCATATGATCACAAATTCATTGTTGTATGATGTTTCCTCCGTATACACTCCACTATTTTCGGTGTATTTGTCGAATTCCGTTTGTGAAGTTACGAAAACTCTATCCCGATAAATCAGCGTAGAGCCATCAAAAACCTTCAACCCATAGAATCTACCATCTACCAGGGAGAAAACCCCGGAAAGAGTCATAAAACCATCTGCAGAGGACACGCTTACCGAAGGGGTTGCGGTAGTATTTGTGGATTCATCAATCAATTGTAAAGTAACACTACCCGGAAAAGATCGGGGAATGACAACAATGCTTTGCGATGATCCGGATTCTTGAAGTATATGCATCTCAATTAAATAACCGCACCTCGCAACTTTATTCCAAAAAGAAAGGGGGCATAGCCCCCTCTCCTAACCAAAAAATAAATCTGGATTAAGGTACAATCGTAACGGTTGCACTTGACATTCCAGCAAATACCTCATCGGCATTTGTCAAATCTACACCTGCAATAAAGTTTGCGGGTTTCAATTCTTGAGCCGTCAAAGTTAATGTATATCCGGACAAATCACCCATAGCGGCACCGGTAACAATCGTTCCACCCGTAACCTCTGATCCGTGTTCGGCACCCATCAAGAAGGCATTGTCATTATAGTCCAGGACAACAACTTGTGGGCGTCCATAGGCCATCAATTTCAATTCTTTGTTGTCTTCCTTCGTTAACTTGCTGAATTGCAAATTCAAGGTTTGCTCGAAGAAAGTCGTACCATTCTCACGGCTTGAATTGAATGATTGCTCAAAAGAAGAATTTCCCTTGAGGTCATATTTGTAAGCAGAGAATGTACCAGTCATATTGGTAACCTCATCTGCCGTTTCTGTGATCGTACCCAGATCCCCAAAATTCACGAAGTAGACGGCTTTAATTCCACCAACTACATCCTTGCAAGGGATTGTCCGACCGGCTGTAAGTAAACAACTCATATCTGTTAAAAATAAAAAAGGGGGCGGGGTAAAACCCTCACCCCGTTGAGGTTAATCAATTCAAAGAATTAGGCGTAGTAAACGATATCTGCACCAACTCCGTGCTGAACACCGGCAGTAAATCGCATTACAACGCGAATATTGTCGGATCCATCAAGGTTTTGCATATCGAGAACCTTCACCTCGTTGCGGTCGGAAGCCAAACCAGAACCAAAGAACAAGTTTGAAGATTGTGCGGCAACCATTTTGTTAGATGCCAAACCATTCACCATAGCAACGCGGATTCCATCGAAGTACAAGGGCTCGGAGCCGTACCACATAGTGCCTTTGTTCTCAACACCATTAGCACCCAAACCAGAAGCACCGAATCCACCCAAAGCACGAACGTAAGCCTTCGCAACATTCTGGGGAACATAGATGGTCAAGTCCTCCTTGCCGTACAAAGCGGCAGGGATCGCATCAACTACTTTGCCCAATTCCGTGATGACATTAGCGGCAGTAACTGAAGTACCAACAACATCAACAACATCACCATCAGCGGCGAGAAGGGTTTGGAAGCCGTCGAATTGACCGGCAGTAGCGTTAACACCTTGCCAGATATTCGTTTCGATGCGTTGAGCAACCTTTGAAGCAACGTGTGCAATCAAAAACTCGCTGAAATCAGCGGGAAGAGAATCGTAAACGGAATAACCCATTTGAGCACCTTGCCAAGTAGACAAAAAGTCCTTACGGCAAAGTTGCAAGTTCACCTGGAATTCCTCAACAGTCAAGACACGCTCGGAGAGGGTCAAAGTAGAGGTGGGGGTGAAATCACAAGTAGCATCTTTTACGATGTCATCAGTTCCAACCTTTTGGATCACTTGCTTGTAGTGAACATTAGGCATAACCTCAATGAGGCCTTTCTCGATCGTGTCTGCACTCAAAAGGGCAGCAGCGATGTACTTACCTGCAAATTCGCCAGCGTAAGTAGTAGTGATAGAAGTAGTAGTAGCCATTTCTAATTAAGTAAAAAAATTTATTTCAGTTTAGCCAATACACGATCCATAGCGGTAGGAACACGCTTGGATGCTAATTTGACATTGGTTTCGTTCTTTGTGCCAGGGGCGTGTTTAATTGCTTTAGCGGCAGATTGAGAAGAGAATTTCTTTTCGATTGCAGACATTTCGGCTTTGTAAGCCGCCATCTCCTCACGCATTTTCTTCATCTCTTCTGCTACTTGCTCAACAACCGGAACGAGGGCTTCAGCAACTGCAACCTCAATAGCGGCAGATACTTCTTCCGTAATCGCTTCAGCCGCCTCATCAGCAACTTCAGATGCTACCTCTTCGGCAACCGCTACGGCTTCCTCTGATTGCATTTCAACCTCCTCAACGGCGGCTTCTTCCTTGATCTCTGCAATGATCCCTTCCTCAATGATTACCAGGATTTTGCCATCTTCAAGTTTGTGTTCTCCCACGGGTGCGGGGATGCGCTCCTCTCCGGAGATAATGAATACCTCGTTTTCGGGTGCGAATTCTTCTGCTTCAAGAATGGTTCCATTCTCCAAAGCCATTTGAGCGAACTCTACCTTGCGGATTTGTGCGAGTTCTGTCAAAATTTTGTTTAATACACTCTGTGCCTTCATAATAGAATTGCTTTCAATTAAATGACCGCTTGGGTCTTGATTGTTACATTTTTACTATATATTTTCCCAACCTTTGTTGATGTCATTCCAACGAGTGGCGGTTATTTCTTCCCAATTTTCATTGTAATTGAGTATAACTGTAACGCCAATACCCTGCGCTCTCAAAGATCCATCGCAACACTTCTTTGAGTATGTTCCTTTATCCCAACACAAGCAACCTCGTTTTGATCCCTTTGGAGATGATCTTGATGGAGTAGGTTCTCTCTTCATAATTTGCCCAATTCTTTCAATTTAGATTCTGCCCATCTCTTTCCGGCTTTGCCTCCCCATAGCAAGTAAGAGATCGTACCACAAGCCGAAGAATCTGATTCATCATAGTACTCCTCTGCCCTTGAGAGATAGGAGTACATCCGTTTGATGGTTTCTACGCTGATGGCTTTTCCTTGTGCAAGTTGTTGTCCTCGGATCTTACCCACATCCGTAGCACACTTGTTATTGTTCTTCTCATTCAATTCAATGCCACGCTTTGCATTGTTCTTGACTGCATCCGGGTAATCCGTGTAAGATTCCATCTCAACCCTTTTCCCCTTCTTCAATCTCTTATCACTCTTTATGATCCCAACAATAGAAGAGAGGATCAATGCCGCTTCTTGTTCCTCGATATCCTCCAAACCTTCGCGGCTCATATTAACCTTGTCCACGAAGTATCCCTCAATCGAAAATCCCTTGACCTTTCCGCTTTTAACATATCCCTCCCAGATATCCGGATTGTTTACCTTCATAGAAACCATCCAAGTTCCAATCGGCAGATCAAGCCCATATTTTCTGCTCTTGTCATATTCCTCATCCTCGATGATCCAAGATTCCACCACGCTCAATCCCTGGAGGTCGACTTCGTGTTCAAGGGTGGAATTGTTCTGGTTTCCATTCTGGAAAAACATCTCCGATGCTCTGCGGATTGTCTCCTTTGTAAAGTATACATAGAACTCATCCTCCCCATTCTTCCGATAAATGGGTTTGTTAGGAACGAGAGCCGCACCCATTAGGATGCGCTTTTCTTCACTCTGTGTAGCGAACTCTACTTTCTTCGCTGAATTCAATGCAACAAAATCCTCTTCAATAGCCGGGTATTCTACCAGGGAGATCGCATTGATCCCGGAGAGTAATTCATTTTCATCAATAATTAGTTCGATCAGTTTCATTATCCAAATGTTGCGGTTCTTATTCTACGGCGTTGAAGTTCATCATATCCCATCACATCAGATCCGACCACATAAGCCCGGAGGGGCTGTTGGAACTGCCCTCCAATGCCCTGGGCTAATTGATTGATCCCACTCGTTCCAACAATATTGAAATTGGTTTGCAGAGATCTTCCCTGGGCGGGAGTTGTTGTGCTTGGCAAAGATGGTGAGGAAAAAGATGAATTCTTGATATCATTGATGGCCTTATTCGATGCAAGAGCAATTGCAGCGACTTGGGCTGCTCCAAGTATCGGGCCCAATACGGGTCCAAATTGTTGAGCAGATCCATATGCCTCAAAAGATGATTGTATTGCAGATGTAACAACCGATGCGATCTTGTACTTCTTTGCACTCTCAAACGCAGATGCGGAAGAAACATCTTGAGCATCCGCAAGGACTTTTGTAAATTCAGCGGCAGTACCCAAAGCACCTTTTATCGCCTTTCCTTGTTCCCCCTCATAAAAAGCCCTTGTATTGGCATTTAACTTTTTGAGGTGATCCGCAAAGGTTGATGCATTATTCTCATATGCTTGTCCAACTACCCTTGCTTGTTTCTGAACTCTTCCAGAAACATTCTCTCCAAACTTCTCAATCTGTTTGTTAAGTCCTTCTTTTCCTCCGAACAGAACCTCCAAAAGAATCTCTGCTTCTTGACGAATAGAATTGTAATAAGCGGGGATGTTTACCAATTCCGCTTTGAACTTGTCATCTATTTTCTTTTGTTCCTCAAAGAAATCGAGTATCTCTTTCTTCCTTCCCGCTACTTGTGCAATGGTTAAATCAAGAGCATTGATTTGACTTTGGATTGCCGTAATCTGTTGAGCATTCCCTTGTTTTACCGCTTCTGCCAATAGCCCCTCTTGTTCAGCCCTTTGTGCTTGGATGTTTTTGAGCATCCCAGAAGCCGCGGCTAACTCGTTGACCTTTTTAACGCCCTCTGCCGTCTTTAGGTTGTTTTCATCAATATTGATTCCCAACTCTGCAAGACCGGCAATGTATTGACTCTGGGAGATTGTTCCCGCCTTGTATGCATTACTTAATCCGTAAACGCTTTGAGCATTTGCGATGATACTTGCATTCGACAATTTGAATTGTTCATTGAGGTTTTTAATTGCCTCCTCTAATTCTTTTGCCTTTTGTTTAGATTTAACGAATGCCTCAACAAGGAATCCAATAGCCGCAATAGCCGCACCGATTCCGGTAGCGGCAAGAGCCAATCTGAATCCCTTCAATCCAAAAGATGCAGATTGTATCGCCTTATACGCTTGGAAGAATCCATCTGAAATGCCACCCGTTAATTGGCTGACCAATCCTTTGATGGGTCCAAGGATTCCGCGCATCTTGCCCATCTCCTTCGATACATCTCCCGTAGCATTCCCTAAATCCTCAAAAGATTCGGTCGCTTTCTCCGCCGCTTCAACAATTCCCTCCGTTGCTGATTCAATATTTGAAAGAGCCGGGTTCTCTGTTGTGGTGATGTTGATTATTACATCTACTTGTTCAGCCATTGTCTGCGTATTATTCTTTTACCCTCTTTCCAGGATGAAGGCAGATAGTATTTTCCTTTTGCGATTTCAATGTTATTCGATTCTTTGATGTACTCATCTGCATTGAGCATCTCAATCAAATAACCGATGTAACTCTTCTTCATACCTCGTTGAGTAATTCAAGTCGTACTCTTCCCGTTGCGAGATTCAAATCCACATTGTTGATCTTAAACTTTTGATTGTTCCAGATCACCAGATTGTTCAAATCCAAATTCAAGATCTTTCCGATAGGTAGAACCGCTTCAACCTGGAAAACCCTTTTGTTCTTCGAATACAAATCGGTGATGTAATCACTCCAATAGGTATTGTAAAGAGAGTTAGGAATCGAACTCAAGTAATAGGGATCTATGTCAGCACCCCAGGTCAATGAATACGCCAATCCCGTTCCAAGAGATGTGCTTGATGTGTTTGCATACCACACTTGTAGGCATTCGGTCTCATTAGGTGGATCTGCTTCATCAACAAATCCAATTGGGTTCGAATCTATCTCGTAAGGGAATTCTCCGTAAATCAAAATAGGCGCACCGACATACTTTTGGTAGCGATTGTCATAATTCGTATCTGGTTCTCTCGTTTGGGATTTGTAGACCAGGATATTTGTTTTGCTTACCGGATCATCGCCATTGTCGTAATCATCCAGGATCTCAAAGAGAGGGCATTCAAATGGTAATTCAATTTTGAATTCATCCCCATCAAATTGAAAATCAGAATTCAGATCACCAAATCCAACCTTGTTTGTTTTCTTGTATTGATATCCGAGTATTTGCTCTGTGTCTTGGTAATCAAATTCAATCCTCCGGAATAGGTCGGGTCTCTTAACCTCCACCTCTTCAATGTCGATGAATTCTTGCAGATCAAGATCGGATCCGGCGGCATACCAATCATCCAAGGTGTAGAAGGTGAATGCCGTGTTGGATGATGGAATGATCACAAGGTTATGCATCTTAACAATCCCAGAAAGAAAATCTGCAACCTTGATCTCCGGCATCAAATCACTCATCTTCAATTCAAAATTGTACGATGAAGAAAGAGATTGATCAACCTCAAACTTTTTGTCCAATGAGGAATCAATCGCTTCATAGTCCGAGCATTGATATGTCATTGATGAAGGGGCAATCGCTCCTTGAGGTCTGATGTACAATTTCACCTCATCTCCCGCATAAAATCCAAAACTCGTACCCTCCCAGGTAGTCGTGTAAGATGATGCGGGATGTTGATCGACCAAATTAGATGCAAAGAGTTGACCATTGACAAAAAGCCCCAATTCATAATCAACAGAGGCATTGTCAATCGTTACATTGATTTCATAGTAATCTGTTGTTACAACAGTCCAGGTGTCGGTAGTGAGGTTGAATTCTGTTCCTCCACCCGTGCTTCGGTTCATATTGATGATGCCCCACTCGATAGTAGTACCTGGTTCATACAGATATCCTTCATATCGATGTGCCCATAAGTATAGTTTTTGGAATGTTGCATCACTCAAAAAAGATCCGGAAAAGGTGATTTGATACTTACTCTCTATCGCTTCCAGAATTTTTGCAACTTTCAATGCGGGTTTTAACTCGTAATAGTTTACCCCGTGATGGTGTCCAGAATGTCCGGTGAGGAATTGAATATCATCCTCGTGTGCAGGGCTACTTGATCCAACATTGTAAACCCAATTTCGCACCGGACTCATCAAAGGGTAAAATACATTCCCTCCGAGTAATGCTTCTGAATTGAATCCCTGGAGGATCGTGTTACCATCATATGAATGGTTGTAATCGGAGAGATCTAAATCATAGAGGTAATCTTCACCAAATAGATCTGTTAGATTGACCAGGTATCCGTAGAATGTCAAGGTGTAGGCATAGGGTTCCGTTCCCCTCATCAATACATCCTCAATCTGAATGACTCCATCCCGGAAGAGCAATGAATTGATTTCGATTCTTGCAGTTGGGCGTAATCTTCCATCAAATGTATTTGCTTCGGATGTTGATGAACTCCCGGCATCCCAAATGATGTCCATTGAATCCCAATATTGCACCAAGTCATCCCAATTCGAATAACCACCCGAACTGCTTTCCGTTATTCTTGATGCGACTACATCTGTACGATAGTAATGAGCAAAGATCTCATTATTCCTACCCGTTGCGGGAATAGTAAATGACTGCGTAAAATCCGTGAAGATCTTGTCAAGTTCCTTGTAATTCTGAATGGATAGGTTGATAGTGATCTCCTCATCATCGAAGAGATCAAGTCGACTATTTCCAATGTAAATATCTACCTGGTTCATCGAATAAGGGTTCTCTCGTTGAATGCAATGTCAAATGTCAATTGGTAATTGATCACCTTTTGGTTCACCTCTTTTTGGTAATCTATTGATCCCCTTTGTGGATTCGCTGAAACCCAATTCCCATCCAGGAGAATCGCAACGCTCTCACTCATCAAAATATCCTCAATGACCTCATCATAGTTTTCATCTACCCAACCCGTGTTGAGTCGAAGAGTATTCCTTGAATTGATATTGTAAGATTGGTATTGAGCATTTTGAAGAGATGGAGTCGTGAACCCATCATTGTAAATACTCTTCTTGTACTGCTCATTGGTGAAAGTACCTTGTTCTGTGCTTGTCTTGAAGAAGGTGATGAAATCAGCCACCCCATAGCGGTTAACAAAAGAAACCTGGTAAGGAGTATATTTTGGTTCACAAACGAGGGTGTATCTAATTTGTGCAAGTTCAACATCTGAAGAATTGTAAAGAACTATATCGTAAAAATCTCCATCCGAATGACTGCTTGGTTTTACTGATGGATGTAATCCGCTATTGTTTTCAAGGTTTGCGGGGCCGACTCCCGCGTAAATAACAAGGTCTTGCGTATTTCCGCTTGTTGGATTCGGTGGGGCAATGGTTACACCATCCGTGTCAGTTAAGTTTCTTCGGGCACCATTATTCCAAGAAATAAGAATATAACCCAAATTATTTGCAACGCTATTGTAGATTGCAAGACTCTCGTAGTTAGAAGATAGCACTTGGCGGTTACGGCTAACGGCAAGAACGGGGCTTGTTACTGCGGGGTTTGTTGGGTTGAATTTATCTGCCCACCCTTGAGTAGCCAAGAACTTGTTTGCCGTAGTGTTTGACCATATTCCCGTTGCCGGGGCTGCACCATTATCCGAATAAATCCAATCACCCGTGCCATTAACCCAAAGCACCTCATTCAATGGGCTTTGTTCATAAAATATTGTATTGTAAATACCAAAGTCGTGTTGGAATTCTGAATTGATCAGATCAGAGATTTCGAAATTGATCACCTCATTAACCGAATATGTTTTGCTCAATTCGTAATTGTTAGGTGTTGGTGCAGATGTTCCGCTCCAAATCTTCAGATTCAAAGTCATTGCATTCAACTCATCATTGGTGAGGGTATTATTCTTTCCCGTATAGAAGATAGGGCTTCTCGCCATCTTCAAAGAACTTGGATAGGATAGTGATGGTGTGCTCATTATTGTGCTTTCTTAACTGAATTGTCCAATGTGAACCGGAGGAAATCAGCGACATCCAAAGCATACGCTTGTCCTAACTCCTCTGGTAATGTTTCAAATGCTAAACGAAAAGGTGTGGTAAAAAAATAAGTGGGCTTTGTTCCCTCTTTCTTGATCTTATTGGCTATTGCAAACGCAACGGAATCAACCTTGCTTTCTGTCATCTTCACAAAAGATCCCGTTTTCAGATCTCTCAATCTCAAGGGTTTTTGTCTGATCCACTTCTTGATTGCATCAGTAGGAGGCATCTTTCCTGGCTTCCTTCCCTTGTCTACAACATAACCATATGTTTGCCATTCTTCATTCTCTTCGAAAAATTTCAAAGACAAAGAATTCGGCATCAACTTCAAAGAATATGATCCAGGAAGTGATGTTCTCAATCTTCCACTTGAATCAATACGCCTCCGTTTGCCATCCTCTGTGCGGTATGCCCCAAGTTCTAACTGCGCTTGTTGCAATACCCTTTGAGCAAAGGCATTTAAATATGCTTCTGTATTTGATGCGGTTAGCATACCGAAATCTCCGTGTTTGCCGTAATAATATCAAAAGTGCAATTCCATCCCGCCAACAAGTTTTCAAACCGATCAGAAAAGGGAAGGCATTGGGGAACTCCTTGCAATTGGTATTTGTCAAAATGCAGATCTCCCTTCTCCAATTCTTTGATCAGAGCGTTGCAAACCGCAAGTTGGGTATTGAGTATGTCTTGCGTGTTGTTCGTGCCGTAGAATGGCTCATTTTGATCCCTGGGGTTCTCTTTCGTTTCATCTACGATGTCAATCGCCAAAACGGAGATGTTAAAGCGAATAACCGGCCCTTCAAGATTCGCAGAATTGATGATGATATGCGACAAAGGGAAGATGGTCTGCTTGTTGAGATCCACATCAAAGATATCTCCCGTGGTTACAACATTGACTTGCGAATGTCCTTCCAGGAATGTTTTGATCTTTTCAAGTACGAGGTAAAAGTTTCTCATTTGAATTTCTTGTTGAGTATTTTGTTTTCTGCTTCGTTTCGGTCTTTTTCAAATGCTAAAAATGAGAAGGCGAAGGATGCGGGGAGTTTGGATGCTTGATCAAATTTTGTTGCATCACCTCCGGCGAGAGTATAGAATAGGGGAAACCATCCCCATCGTTGAGCGAATTGCCCTTCAACGGAATAGTCGTGATCCCCTCTTGTTTCGCCAAATAGCGAAGGAAAGCCGCTGATAAATCGATCCCTAAATTGCAAAAAAAAACCACCGATCCCATCACAACATCCATCGGCATCTGCTTCATAGTTTCAGCGAGATCCATCTTTCCATCCCATTCCTTAATCCGATACCTCTTTCCTATCTTCTGCTCTATGGGGCGAAATAATACACACATCGCCTCATTCATTCTCTGCCAATCACTAATCGTTTGATCCAGATCGTGCAATTCTCCGAATGTCAAATCCTCCAGGATCGGGATGAATCCAAATTCTTGATCATTGATCTTGAATGTTGGTTTGAATTCCGCTTTCTCTTGCAACATTGTTGAGAGGATCTTGGAGATCTTCGAGATGGATGAAACCTTCATCTTGTGAATCAAATCCATTTTCAGACCGCAAAAGATCTCAATCATCTTCTTCGCCAAGAATTCCTCATCTCCCTCCAATCGGAGAAAGTGCTGGTATTGCCCCAGGTTTATCTCGCTTAAGTGATTCGGTACGATTACATTCATCTCATTCAAATAACTTTTGTTTCCTATCGTATGGCATACTGCCCATAGTTCGGTCGGCTCAATCTGTTGTAGGTAGCATATCTCACCGCATCAATTCCGTGGTTGAAGGAGTCAATCGGTCTGTTCAAAAGGTTTCCATTCTTGTCCTCTTGCCACTTGTAATTCTGCAATTCCTTGATCAGATTCTTTGAGTTCTTCGTTACAAAGATCTTGTACCTTTTCAGAATATCAATTCCCGCCATAATAGAATCTTTGCCCTTTGTGGTGGGTTTTACATTCCATCCCATCCGATGCAATTCTTCGATTGATTTTGGCTCTGCACTATCTGCCCAGATCTCATCGTATCTGGTCAATCCTAAATCTTGCAATTTGTCTGATATATCTCTGTTAGTGAGGTTCGTGTGATATAGCATCTCCTCAAGATATAGATTCCCTCCCTCCTCCGTTACCCGGACTAATGCCGTAGGATCATTCGTGAAGCCAAAGTCCATACCCATTGCAATAACCTTCCCCCTTGGTTCATCTGCAATGTCGAATTGAAATATAGTTGCTCTCGATCTTCCCCTCTCTCCCAGACCATAGATGCGCCAATAGTCCTCATCCGTATCTCTCAATCTTTCGATCTCCTGCTTGATTGTATGATCCAGGAAGGGGTTGTCCTTGTATGTCGTTTGAAAGAATTCCGCATCATCCCTGGGGATCACCTTGTCGTATATCCAATGGAATGAATCAGAGGGATTGTAGTCGAGTATGATCTTCCCATCCGTTCGAAAAACGAGTTGTTGCCAGTCATCGAAAAATAATTCATTTGCCTCATTGATGTAGAGGAGATTCCTTTTTCTTCCTCGGATCTTGTCCGGCTGATCAATCGAAATGAATTCAACAAGGTTTCCATTGAGGTAGTATTCACTTGAGGATTTATTGTGATACTGCTCTCGGTATAGATCATAACTCCGGAGGATCTCAAAGAAATCTCTCATCACAGATGCCCGGAGAGAAGGGAATGTCTTACGGCAGATCGTTATTATCTGCCCCTTGTTTTTTCTTGTATAGTAAAATATGATCCAGAGCAAGATGTTATATGTCTTGCCGGATCGCGTTCCACCTTGTTCAATTGTGATCCTTTTATCTGATCGAAGAAGGTGTCCGAATACTTTATTCGTTTTCAGTTCCCTCGCCAAGTATCTGGATATTGAATAGGTTATCCCCCGTATTGTGGATCTCTTGTCTTTCTATGTATCCCCGATTCTTGCCCTTCGTTTTCAGAAAGAAGATTGTTGCCGTAGAATTTCCATCTCGGATCTGTTTATGTAATTGGCTCTCCGCAAAATCCAACGCCACATCAATCAACCCCTCAACCTTCTCCTTGTACTCTGGATCTTCTTTGAGCCATCGGTAGTGTGTTTCCCTGGAGATCCCGACAATCTTACAAGCCGTAGTTACAACCCCAAGAGATTGCTCAAGGGCTTCAATCATCGCTCCTTTTTTTATGTCACTATTTGTCATACGCCTTTTCTTGGTGATATCATTTTCACGAAGTTCTTGTTGTTCTGTAATTTGACAACCTTCCTCCCCCATTTCTGCACCAGGACATTGTACGCTTCCATCTCCGTATCCTTCGTGCGATACGAAACACATCCCCCCTCATTGGTTAGGTGTACAACATCAATGCCGTATTTCATACAACGCAAAACCCCTTTGTATTTGGCTATATGTTGCATTGAGTAGTCGTAGTCCTCTTTTACTTTCAATCTTTCATCAAATCGAATCTCGTTCTTGATGATCCCAATGATATTCGCACCAATAACTCCCTGGGTTGAAAAAGGCGTGTACTCTCGGTAGAATTTGTAATCAGCCGCCAAAGAGAATCCCCACGCCTTCAATCCCCAATCATCACACAATTGGAATTGGTTATCAATGATTTCGTGAATCTTCTCCGCATCGATGAATTTCCGCATCTTCCCTTCCTCGAACATATGGAACGAGAGAGCATCATCATCAACCTGGATCATCCATTCATCATCCATATTGTTCAAGATCCAATTGCGAGTCTTTGTGATTCCCTTCACATCATCCGGAACTCCAATCACATTTTCGTGGTGTTCCTTGTATAGATCAACCTCACTATCCGGACAGATGATTGTTGAATCCAGGAAAAGGTTGTGGGTTGTTACCTTCCCGGCTCTTCCCTTGCTTGGTATGTATACTTTGTATCTCATTTCTTGCTAATAAGATCCAGGAGTTTCTTGCCCGATTGTACTCTTCCGATTCCCTTCTGTTGGTAGGTTTCTGTGAATCCGGGCTTTGTTACCGTGTTGATCCCGAATGTTTCTTTCACCACTTGCCAATCCAATTTGTTGTCAAAAGTGAACACCACATAGTTATGCTCTTCCAAGATCTCCTCCGTGATTTCAATCTCTGGATCTGATCCTTTGATCGGTTGGAGGGATTCATTCAAAATCGGCACATCCAATCCCCAATCATTGAGGTTCTTGGTATCCCATTCGTTTGCGAGTACATCCCAATCCCACTCACCGAATGATGCATTGTCTTTGATGATGAATTGCTCTTGTTGCTCTGGGGTTAGATTGTCTGCAATCAAGATCGGCACTTCCTTCAATCCCGCCTCAATACACGCCTTCAATCGCATATTCCCACCAAGCACGACCATATCCGCATCCACTACAATAGGGCGAATGTCTAACATCTCCGGGAATTCCTGGATTGACTTGACCAACTTCCGGAATTTATCATCCCGAATGAAACGAGGATTGTTCGGGTTTGATTTGATCTTTGAAATCTGAATCTTCATCTCTTAAGTAACTTTTTTTCGTGAATCCTTTTTAGCCACTCCTTATGTTGTTTTATGTCTCCGTACTGAATGTGGCAATTTCTGCATAGAGCCATTAGGTTTTGAATTACATCGGCTTCCTTGTTTCCTCCCATACCTCTCGCCTCTATGTGATGAATATCAACGGCACGGCCTCCACAAACCTCACAAGGGATGAAATCCGTTTCATCGAACCCCATCCCTTGCAGATAAACCTTTGTATGTTTCTTCATAAATGCATCCCATTCTTTTTGACTATTGTAATTCCCCACCATAGCCATCCGAAAGATACGGCTCTTTCGCAAATATCCGAATCGTAGCATATTGTTACGAATGGGATCACCTGGATGCTTCCCACATACTTGAATGTTTCAATAGTCATTTTTGGGTGGTGGTATTTGTTTTAGAGTCTTGGTGTCAATTGTGATATGCGTGAAATAGGATTCAGCATTCTTGCCATAGGCATATCGCTTTCTTTCTTCGCTTGTCATATTAGCCAAAGCAAATCCTTCGGTTATTCTTCCCATTATAGTTCATACATTTTGACATTAGCGGTGTAAGCACTATGCTCACAATCCCTTGCGAAGGTGATTGCCTCCTTCTTTTCCTTGAATGTCTTTCGGGCGTTTAGTAGCCAAGTGCTATTCTCAACGAACTTATCATAAACTACTACATATCCCATTTCTCTTTGGTGTTAAAGGTTTCTTCAAAGTATTCTTCGGCAGTCCATCTTGATTCAACTGCTCCGTGTTGTGCATCACTAAAGGCGTTGCAGATGATTTCTTTCTCTTTCTTAAGTAGTTCCTCTGCTAATCGTTTAGCGTTTCTTACGCCTCCACGA
>Ga0222714_10003228_pt1 | contig 16742 bp, 16 predicted proteins | sample C33_3DmetaG_FD_165048 | JGI IMG/M metagenome (GOLD analysis project Ga0222714, IMG submission 165048) | Estuarine water microbial communities from San Francisco Bay, California, United States - C33_3D | ecosystem: Environmental > Aquatic > Marine > Unclassified | place: USA: California...
GCACCGTAGACGGGTTTTACTTCAATCGCTGATCCGTCTGCTAATTTCATTGTACTAATATTCATTTCAGTCATCATGGTAGGAATGATTTCTCCTGAAAGAGTATCAGCTTGTTGTTTAAGTCGTTTTAAATTTTCTTCTGCAATTTTTATATCATCTTCCAAGTTTCTTAATTTAATTACCTGGTCGGATAAGGCCTTAGCGTCATTAGCCTGATAAATAGATTCAGTTGAATCTGCTTCAAAATTAATAGTCATATTTTTCTATCTCCTTTGTTAATGTTACTATTTCTTTCTGTGCTTTTTTTAAAATATAAAAAGCTTTAAACCTTATATAATAAAATCCTAGAACTATGTCAAGTCCTGTTATAAATAATTTTATAACATCAATAATAAATTCTAAAGTTGTTTCATCTTCACGTTTTTTAAACAAAGTAAAATTATTTAAATGTTCGTAATGTTCTTTTGTGTATCTTATAAATCTTTCTAATTGTGCCTTTTTTTCTTTCATTTGATACAGTTTATTCTGTATTTCCCATTCTTGTTTATCCATCTTCCGCTGCTCCTCTTTCATATAAATTAATTTCTATAGGGTAGTATGTATGTTCTTGTCGGTCCCATTTCAAGAGGTTGTATTTTCCTCCTGTCATATCTGCGGCAATTGAGCACGCTACACCTATAATTGCAGGATCACCTGTTAATAATAAATAATCTTTTTCAGTATAATCCTTTAATAATTTTCTTAATTTAAATATTAAAGGACCTGGTGACAAAATAATTTGACTAAATTCAGGCAATAATGTGACAATTTTGCCATATTTTGCAGCACCTATAATATTAAATTTTGGATTACCTGATCTTGTACCAGGTAATTCTTGAATGACATAAACTATAGAACCTTCATTATTCATATGATAAATTTTTACTTTCCAATGGGCTTGACAAGTAAGTATACATTATTATATAAAATGTCAATAGAAAGATACAAATAAATAATTTTATGGATTATAAATTTAAAACTAAACCTTATGCACATCAAATAACTGCATTAGAAAAGTCGTGGAATAAAGAAGTATTTGCCTATTTTATGGAAATGGGTACTGGTAAATCAAAAGTATTAATTGATAATATTTCTATGCTTTATGATAAAGGTAAAATAAATGGGGCATTAATTATAGCACCAAAAGGTGTCTATCAAAACTGGTATGATACAGAAATTCCAAATCATATGGCTTCTCATGTTGAAAAGGATGTGGTATTATGGCGCGCTTTAATTAATCAAAAACAACAAAATCAATTAAATCTTTTATTTCAATCTACAGAAAAACTTCATATTCTTATTATGAATGTAGAAGCTTTTTCTACTAAAAAAGGTCTTGATTTTGCTGCTAAATTTTTACGAACTCATAATACTTTAATGGCGGTAGATGAATCTACTACTATTAAAAATCCAGATGCTAAAAGAACAAAAAATATTGTAGGTTTAGGTAAGCATGCTAGATACCGAAGAATATTAACAGGGTCTCCTGTAACTAAATCACCATTAGATTTATATAAACAATGTGAATTTTTAGATGAATATTTACTAGAATACTCTTCTTATTATGCATTTAGAACTAGATATGCTGTTATGCGTTCAGCAAATTTTGGTGGTCGTTCAGTTCAAATAGTGGTTGGTTATAAAAATTTAGGGGAACTATCTTCTAAACTAGAACCTTTTTCTTATCGTTGTTTAAAAGAAGATTGTTTAGATTTACCTGACTATACTTATACTAAAAGAGTTATTCAATTAACTCCTGAACAAAAGAAATTATATCAACAAATGAAAATTTTAGCTTTAGCAGAATTAGATGGAAAGCAAATGACTACACAATCTGCTATGGTTCAATTAATGAGACTTCATCAAATTACTTGTGGTCATTTTACTGCTGATGATGGAAGTATTAAAAATATTAAGAATGAAAGATTAGATGCATTAATTGATATATTAGAAGAAGTAGAAAACAAAGCTGTCATTTGGGCCCACTATAGACATGATATTGCAGCTATTATTAATGCCGTAGAAACAAAATTTGGTAAAGATACTTACGTGACTTATTATGGTGATACTACTAATGAAGAAAGACAAAATGCAATTAAACAAATTCAAGATCCAAATAGTAAAGTTAGATTTATTATTGGTACACCTCAAACAGGAGGATATGGAATTACATTAACCGGAGCGAATACTATGATTTATTACGCAAATGGATATGATTATGAAAAAAGAATTCAATCCGAAGCTAGAATTAATAGAGCAGGTCAAACTAGAAAAATGACTTATATTGATATTATTGCTGAAGATACAGTAGATGAAAAAATAGTAAAAGCTCTTCGTAGTAAAATGAATATAGCTACTAAAATAACGGGAGATGAATTAAGAGAATGGATTTAAAAATAATTAGTATTATTTTTATTTTGTCTAATACAGATGTTTACGTAGAAAATAGAATAATATTTAAATCTTGTCAGGATTGGTGGAAAGAAAACACCATCATATTACCTAAAACAAATCATAAACGTATGGAAAATAGATACGTTATTTTAATAAATCATCGTCCCGTTATGGGATACATTTGTAGGGGATGAAAGAGCGGGAAATAAATTCCCACTCTTCCATTGTATAAGGGAACATTATTTTATTTCAATGTCCTTAGCTTTAATTTCTTTTGGTTCGTTAACACCTAGTTTAACTGTTAATACACCATCTTCCATTTTCGCTTCGTCCACGATTACATCGTTTCTTAATTGAAATTGTTTGAAGAATTTTCTAGCTGCAAGTCCTTTTTCAATGTATTCTTTTTCCTTGTCATCTACTTGACCAGAAACAGTTAATACACCGTCTTTGTACTCTACTTTGATATTCTTTTTGTTGAAACCAGCAAGACCTAGTTCAATTCCATACTCACCTTTTCCATATTTTACTACATTGTAAAATGGAAACGATTGTACTTTTGATAAATTCATAAACATTTCGTCAAATGAATCACCAAATAGTGCGTTGGATTTGTCCCAAAAATCTTTTTGGATTTTATTAATTAAATCTAAACCTGTCATATAAACCTCCTTGTTAATAATTAAGCAAAGTCTAGTGGCCAGCCAAATTGCTGCACCTGCGTTATATATAAGAGGTACCTGAGTATTGTCAAGGGGTGATTTCGTGCGTCTACGTTGAAATATGAAAGACTTTTTTATAAATTTTTAGCTGCAATTTGAATATGAGCCAGTTTTTTTCCTTTATTGGATCCATGCTTAATAGTATAGCCAGGGCCGTCTTTATTAATATCCACTTCTTTTCTGGTTCTTAATAGTAATTTTTCTTTTGCTTCTTTTTCTTTTTGTTCATGATTTTTTGCAACTAAATCTTTTAATCTATCCTTATAAACATGGTATCCACCACCTACATCTGTTAAATCATTTTCTCTATCTAAAAATTTATAATCTATTTTAGTAATATCAAAATCTCTTTGTATTAATCTACAAATTCTTTCTGGATCAAATTCACCACAACTATATACATCAAACTGCATTAACGCTGGTGATGGTTCATCCCAAACATGCATAACAATATGTGAAGTTTCAATAATAGCTGCACCGGTAATTCCTCTGTTTCCTGGTACATCATGATATACAACATAAGGTCCCATTAATACTTTCATATTAATAAATCCAATAAATGCTTTTAACCAACTTGTTAAAAATTCAGTATTCATCGGAGGACTTACTGCTTCGGCGCGAATGATTAAATGTTTATGAACTAATACTTCACCCGCCATATATTTCTTCTTTATTTAAAACTCATTAAGCCAATGATGGCAATGATTAAAGCGGATAATCCACCGACTACCCACCAAGTAGTGGTACCAAAGTTTCTATCTAATTTTTTATGTAAGTCAACTATATGACCTTCAAATTTATCTAATTTAGTTTCTACTCTACAAATATCTTTAGCAAACTCGTCATGACCTTTTTTTAAACCCTCTATGTGACCATAGATAGCTATAATGTGTTCGCCTTCAGTTTCTGGGTTTTTTCCATTAGCCATAATAATTTCCTAATAAACTAATTAGTCCTCCTTGTAAATAATTAACTCTTCCACCATCTGCAAAAGATCCCATGCTATCTGAACCACCAGGAGCACTTGCATTAGAATTATCTCCTCCAGGGCTTTCAGCGCCTTCACTAGCCTCAGCATTACCATAGGCTGCACTATATCCCATTCCAGCAATACTAGTATCACCGAGTCCGGTATCAGCTGTATCAACAGCTCCTGATCTATTAGATGCACCATAAGACATTCCTGGGCCACCTTCACCCCAACCAGTTAAAGCTCCAAGTGCATAACCAACATCTGGATACCCCATTGCTTTAGCTGCTATATTACTTATACCACCAAAAATATCCATAAACCCTATTGGATAGGGACTAGTGTACATAGATTTTGCCTGAGGATTTCCCATAAATTGATTGGAATAATTACTCATTTGAGTTGTTTGATCCCCACCATCCACTTCTGATATAAGTTTTTTTGGTATAAGAGTTTCAATACCTTGAGTCTGTTCTACTGGTGCAACACCAAGAACTGGGTTAGTAAAACCTCCTGCCACGTAACTTTGAAATATTTCATTAAATGTTGCCATAATTATCTACCAAATAATAAATCTATCTTCTGTTGCGTCGGAAGTAAATTAAATTGTTGACCTAAAGTAGGTTGTTGTTGTGTAATAATTGTTTGATTAGGTTGTACTCCAGTTATTCCTGTTGGTAAAGAAACTGGTCCTTGATTCGCGCTTACAGATCCTAAGTCAAGAATAGGTTGTCTTGTAGGCAGTCTTCTTATGGAAGGTAATAAAGGAGCAAAGATTCTATCTATTCTATCTGAAATAAAGTCTGGTGATTTATTTAATGGCTCAAAAGCTAATTCTAATTTAGTCTCATTAAAAGCCTCTTTAATGCTATCTAAGTTTCTCTCTAATCTTCTTGCAGATGCAGGATCTTCATTTTCAATTCGTCTAATTAATGATTGAAATCTTTCCTCAGAATAGTTAGGTACTTTAAATTCACCATTAACTAATCTTGATGTTTCTGTTTTGTTTTTTAATCGATCTTGTATTAATGTTTTTAATTCAAAATCATCAACACCTAGATTCTGTGCATCTTTATATGTTCTATACATTTTAGTTTGAGAATCATAAGACTCCATTACATAAGTTTTCCAAGCAGATAATACTTGTTCAGGTGTGTTTGCTGCATTATATGCTTCTCTTGAAAACTTACCACCAATGTTTTGTTTATCTTTAGCGTAAGAAGATAAAATAAATGGCATACTTGCCAATGGTTTAACTTCTTGTACACGAATACCTGACATTAACGCAGTAATCTCATCTAAAGTATTTCTTGCTGTACCCGCGTCCGTAAAAGTTCCTGTTGCACCTTCCCATACTCTTCTTGCTGAAGTAAATGCTCCTGGTTCTAACCCACCAATAATGTGATTTAAACTTTTATTAATTCTAACACCAATTGGATCTTGTGGATTATAGACAACAGACCCATTAGCCGTTACACCACCTCTTAAAGTTACATCTGTGATTCTTTCAGTACCAATAGATTCCGACATAAATGGTGCAAAAAATTCTGCAAGTGCTCCTGGTCTTTTGGTAAGTGGATCATAGAATAAAGCATTCATAACAATGTCATCAACATTCTTATTATTTAATGTACCATCAGCTACAGCTCCAATCACTGCATTAAAAGGTCTTACTAATGAATCATAAGGATTAGAATAAGAAAAGTTAATATACTTAAATTTACCATTTGCATCTGGAGCAGATACAGGAATTAAAGTCGCATTCTTTTCATAAACAGGAACAAATGATCTTTTTGCTGAATCCATTTTTTCTTGATCTACACCTGTTATATATTGTGCTGTCTTACTTGTTATAGTTCCAATACCACCTAATGTTGCAGAAGCTCCAATTAATCTTCTTGCTCCCATTTGTCTAATGTATGGATTTGTACTGGTTAATTCTCTTGCAGCTAAGGATAAGACATTTGAAGTCGTTCTTATAATTTCTGCTGGAAATGCAATAAAGTTACCAAGAGGTAAACTTCTTAAATTTTGAATAACTAATGGAACTTTACTGTAAGTAGGAATTGTATTGGTAACTAAATAAGCAGATACATCTTTTAAAGCTTCTTCAGCTGTTTTAGCTTGCCCGGTAAAAATACTATTAGGCATAAACTCTTCTTTAGCAACTGTTCGGTACCACTCTTTTACATTTTGTAATACTTTATCTGGAGTGACTTTTGGATCACCAAAAGCTTGTTTTAATGCGGATTGATAGAATCTATCTGAATAAACTTTCCAAATATTATCACCACCTTGATATACATCTACCAACTTTTTAACAGTTGGGTTATTCATAAAAGACTCAAAACTAATAGCACCATCTCTGGCTTTATTAATAATACCTCTCATCTCATTCACTTGAATGTTTTGATCAATAACTCCTCGTTTAACCATATCATCTAGAACATCATTTAATGCTTTTACATCTGTTTTAGCAGTAGTAAAAATATCTTCAGCAACTAATTTCCAAGCATCACTTAAAGAAGTTCTTCCACCAATCAATCCACTCATCAATGGAAAGAAAGAAGCAGTAGATACGTTTCTAATTTGAGTCATTGGAGAAAAAATAGTTTTAGCAATTTGAGCTCCTCCTTTAATAGACATAATGGTTTTATAAAAAGGTAATTCAAAGAAGTTATCAAACTTAACTTTTGTTTCTATTAATGCATCTGCTAATTCCTTATAGGTATAATTGTCTCCTTTAAATAAATCACTAGTCGCAGCTACATCTACATCTTTATTCAATCCTTTTGATGGGTTATATCCATAGTCTAATTTTTTAACACCTGCTCTAGACATTGCTTGTTCTCCAGTAAACAATGCACCTTTTTGTCTTAAAATATCAGCTACGTTATCAAAATAATTTTTTGAATAAAACTGTTTGGATTGATACATAATACTATCAATTAAACCGGATTCGTATTTTGCTCTTCCAATCGTTTCTCCTTTTTCTACATTAATATATCTTTTAATCGCATCCGGTAGAGATTCACCTGGTTTTAATAAACTAACTGCATCTGCTTCTTTGGTTCTTAATATTTTACCAATTCTTCCAATATATTGTTCAGGGCTAATACCTGAAACAATAGCAGCTTTTTTAATCTCACCAATTAAACGAACACTATTTTCATCTAAAGCTTTTTCAAAAGCTGCATCTGCTGTTAATTTAGGATCAGCTTCCATTAATTTATCTGCTATACTTTTAACTTCACGTCTGTACTCAGGATCCAATTGTTGAACTTTTTTTAATTCATTGATAGCTGCTTTTCCATCGACAGAATCTATAGCTTGATATCTAAAACTATTATTAGTAAATGCAGCAAATTTTTGTCTTGTGTAACTATTTAAACTACCTTTTAATGCTTGTCTAAATTCTATATTTGCATTTTTTGGATCATTAGCATCTAATAAATTAGAATATCGTTCATTCCATTCTCTTTGAATTTGTTTTAATTGTTTAACATCTTCTTTTACCGATGGATGAACTTTATCTAAAGCTTCTTTAATTTGTTGAGGAGTTTCTGCATCAATTACATCATCAATTTTAGCTTTTTCAGCATGTAGATTGTCCATAATATTAGTGTATTGTTTTGATTTAGTCACTCGACCAACTGTTTGATCGTACACATTTACTTTAAAATTAGTTACAATATTATTTAAAGCTCCATCAATTCTATCTTGAATCTTTTTTACTTTTTTAGTTTCAGAAGAAAATCCCATTTCTACTCTTCTTTGAGATTCTGCTAATTCAGGAAATTGAACTTTACCTGCTGATGTAAAAAATGTTTTAAAATTATCTAATTTTTTTAATAGCCGTTGTGTTGGTGATCCTACATCTGGATCAAAATGTTTCCAATCTTTAACTGGAGGTAATCCAGTTTTACTATAAGCAGCCTCTAACATACCACCTGCCTTATTAACAATATCAGAAGCTAAAGATTTAGTTCCCTTACCTGCAATCATTTGTGATAATGGATTAAATACTGTGGTATCAATTGCTCTTAATGTTCCACCTGCAACAGGAGCAATCGCTTTTGCTACTGGTTTAATTCCATATTGATAACCTAATGTTCCTGCTGTAGGTAATAAAGGTATTGCACCACCAATGATAGCACCTTCTGCACCGAATTTTACTTTTTGTTTAAATACTTCTGCAGCTCTTTCTCTACCACTTAATGAATCTAAATCTTTTTTTTCAGTTAGACCTAATGCATCTAATGCTGTTGTTTGTTCAGAAGTAGATACAGCAAAATCTGTTACTCCTCCTAGTGCACCAAAGTAACCAGCTCGTTTAACAAGTTCTTGAGCCTTGGCCCCTGTTCCAACTAAATCTGGATCTGATAATTTTCTAAATTGAGCTCCTTTAAGTATCTTCATTCCACTTCCTACTTTAGAAGCAACACCTAATGGTAGACCAAATTGAACTAAAGTTTGTACAACTTCACCAACACCTGTCTTTGCGTCAGGTGTCCATTTATTAAAAAAGTTGTCTATGTTCTTTGTAAGATTAGTATCAAATAAATAATCAATAGGAAGCGCACCTAATGTAACTAAACCTTGAATTGCATCACTTGCTCCACCAAGAGGAGCTCTAATTAAATCTAATATGTAATCACCAGCGGATACTTCAGCAGGTACAGGATCAGGGGTCTGAGTCCTATTAAACATTTCTGCGATAGTAGCATCAATTTGTAAATCGATAATATCTTTCTCAGCCATGAAAGTTTATCCTTTCTGAGGTGGCAATATTAGATTAACCCCATATTTAACATTAAAATTATTAACGTCACTTTGTGTTTTAATATAAGCAAAATCTTGTAATGCTTGTTCACTTGATGCAATTAGTTGAACAATATCATCTGTAATTTCTGCTGGTAATCTATTTCTTAAATCTTCAAAAGTTAATTTTTCTACTGGTTGCATTGGAACAGCATTACCTTCCCCAGCTGTTTCAGTTGCAATCACATCTCCTTCTGGAGTAGGAGTTCCATCTGCATAATTTACTCTTCCGCCTTCCGCAAGCTTAACTGACCTAAGATATTCTGGTAAGGATTTTTCATATTGTTTTAATGTCATATACTTAGCTAAGTTCTGTTTATATTGTTTTAAGTCATCTCCTTTTAAAGATTCTTCAGGCTTTGTAGGATCTTTCATTTTTGCTCTTGCATCTAAGATCTTTCTTTCTAATGAATAAAGTTCTCCTGATTTAAAGGCTTCAGTATATACAGATTGAGCTAATTTTTGCGCAGTACTTTCTTTTTCAAGAATTGAATTATAATAATTTAATCTCTCTTGTTCCTCTTTAGTTAAATTACCTTTAGCTGCTAATTTAGCAGCAGCGTTAACTGTTTTTTCAGTTGTAGTTGGTTCTTCTCTAGCAGCGATAGTTTTGTAAGCAAGTAGTGTTGCAGCTTGTTTATCTTTTGCTTTTTGTACAGCAATATCTTTTCCTTTTTTAACTGCATAATTAACTTTATCAGAAATATTACCACCTTGTTTTAAAGCATCAGAAATCAATAACCACATTTGAGCTTTATCCATATTTTCATCTTTTAAACTCTTCATGATCTCATCCGCTTCTGTTGCTATTTTAGATCTTCTATCTGATTCTTGATATGTATTATCTTTTTTAGTATCTGTAGTACCTGACTTGTTAACAGAGTTATTTATAACTTGATTTACAGCATTTGGATTTTGTGCTTGTTCTTGTTTTAATAAAGAGTAAAGACCATAAGCACCAGCACCAGCACCTCCTGCTGCAATACCATAATTTTTTGCAAGTTGTCCTGCTTCTTTTACTCCTTGTTTTCCTATTTCATAAGCACCACTTCCATAAGGACGAAGTCTTTCTATAATACCTCGGTTAGTAAAAATAGAAGGCATATTTGCAGGTTGTAAAGTATCACCACCAATGTTTTTGACTCCTTCTAAGGATCTACTAGGATAACCTGGAGGAAATTTAGAATACTTACCAAAACTAGGTAATTGCCTTAAAAGATTTAATCCTGCACCACCTGCTTTCATAAATTTACCAGGACCTGCAATAAAACTTAAATCACTAGCAAAATCTCTTGTAGGAATAGTAGATCCTTCAACGGCTTGTGTTCCTGGTATATTAAAACCTAAAATACTTAATGGATCATTACCCTCTCTTCCAAACAATAAAGTATTACCTGATTGTGTAAACGCACCACCTTGTGCGTTTATTCTAGGTTCAACATGAGACATAATTCCTGTTCCGGTAGTAGAACCACCACGTTTAAACATCGGTCTTTTAAAAACATTATAAGCCATTATTTAAATAAACTTCCCAATCCATAAATACCGACAGCGCTAGACAATGCTTGACTTAAAGGACTAGCCTGCTGTTGTGTAGTTTGCGAAGTAGACATAAAAGGTTGAGGTTGACCTGCTAATTGTCCACCAATTGCTGATCCTAAAAATTGTAATCTGTTATATGGTTCATATGCAGACATCTGTTGTCCTTGAGCCGCAGCATCAAGAACTGCTTGTTGATAAGCTAAGTTTCCAGTTCCTGCCGCACCTAATTGTTGAATCTGTGATTGTGCTAATGAAGGCTGTAAAGATGCAAGTCCAACTTGTTGTTGTTGAGCAACAGCCGCAGCTTGTTGTGCTTGTTGAAATCCTTGTTGTCTTAATTGTGCTTCTAGTAAAGCTCTATCTTGCAAACTTTGTGCACCAAATTCTGCTTGTTGGACACCTTCTCTTCCACCACCAAAAGCACCGGCTTGAATAGCTTGTTGTCCAATTTGTTGTTGAGCAATGGCTCTTTGTCTATCAAATTCATTTAATGAAGTTTGAATTACCTCTTGTTGATAAGGTGACATAAATTGTTGATAAGCTTGTGGTCCTGAATAAGCTGCTGCTTGTTGTAAGAATGGTTGATAACCTGCAACACCCGTTCCAGCTCCCATTCCTGTAATCGCTCCTGTAGTAGGATCAAAAGTTAAAGCACCAAGGCCCGCTTGTGTTGCCGCTTGTTGTTGTGCTGCTTGAGTTAATACGTTTTGACCAGCAATGGTTGGTGCAAACTTAGATGTATCTATAGGTTGTGCAGTAAGTTGTGCTGCTAAATCAACATACTTTTTACCGGCTTCTTCTAAATACGGGGCTGGTCGATTATAGGTTGTTGTTTCAGCCATTATACTACTTGTCCTTCCAGTTGTTTCATCAGTGCATACATTTTTTGTGCACCTTTATTAACGCTTCCACCACCAGCTGCTTTTACAGCATCTGCAGTAAATACGAATTCATTATTAGATAACATCGCTGGGATATCATCCGCTTTTTCTTTTACACCAATCGGTGGTACAAATCCACCTGTATCTCTATAGTCCATTTCAGGTACACCTACTTGGTTTTGTCTTATAGGTACTTCAGAACCCATAGCAAAATTATCTCTTAAATCCATAATTCCACCTTCTGCTTTGTTAGCAGGTTTTACAACAGTATATGCACCTTGGTAATTTTCAGGAAGAATAGCTTCTATCATCGCATCTATATCTCCACCATAATAAAAATCTACAACAGTCATGCCAGTATCCCCTACCATTTCATAAGGATTTATATTAATAATAGGTTTCTTGCTTCCTTTAGCATAACCGATTCTTCCACCGTCTTTTTTACCCATAACAGTTTTAATAAATTCTTTTAAAATAGTAGCATCTTTTAAATTTTTAGCTGGGTTATCCATGATTTTTTTAACTTCGGGTATAGTCATACCTAATTCTTTATAAGCTTCTGTTCCTTTTCCTCTTCCTGCTAAATTTCTAATGACTAATGTTTTTTCCGCTGAAGTAAAAGTAGGAACACCTCTAGACATAATTTTAGCTAATCCAGGTGCAAGGGCCATAGCTCCAATACCTAGTTGACTTTCTAAGTCGTCCTGCATGGGATTAATGGATACAATCTTACTTTCTAATTTATCATAAGGATCTTTACCATCCTTATAACCAATTCTTCCACCATCTTTTTTACTCATTAATAATCTAATTTCATCTTGAATTTGTTTTCTATAATCGTCATCAATGTTTGGATCTTCTAATAAAGCCATTAATTGAGCTACTCTATTATTACTCATACCAGCAACTTGAGTATTATTTTTACCATCTTCTTCTTTAGTTAAAGTGATACTAGTAATACCTTCTCTTATGCTTGGGTCTTCTGAACCAAATGCAAATCCAACTCTACCACCTTTTGCTTTTGCCGTGATTCCAAAATATTCTGGTTTTAATATTTGAGAATAGTAATCTTTATATCTTTGTCTATCTGCTTCATACATTGCTTTAGTATACTCTTCTTCTTCTTTAATAAGATCCGCTTCTTTAGCAGCTTTTTGTGCTTCAAAATAACTCATACCTCCAGCAATCGTTGCTCCTAATGCTAGTTTGTCAATTTGAGTAGATCCATCTTTAGCTTTTGTTGTATAAATATCTTTTAATGCTTTACCACCTAATTGTTTAATAGCTTCTGTTTTTTGAGACAGATCACCAGATAATAATTGTTTAAATAAATCTGTATATCCTGGAGTCGTTGAAGTTACTCCTGGAGTAACTGTTGATGTAAGTGCTTTTGCAGTAGTATCAGTTGCATATTCTATTGGTAATGGTTGTGATGAAAAATCTGTTGGATAAAATTGATTAGAAGGAAGACCAACTCCTGTTTTAATTGCACCTTCACTTGCTTCAACACCAAATGGTAAACCTGTGTTTGGATCTATTGCACCACCGGTATAAGTTTGTTGACCAACATTAGCTATATTTTGACCAGCTTTAAATGCTTCCGATCCAGGGCCACCAAATAATTCATACTGACCTAATTTTAATCCAGATGTAGTTCCAATTGGTGAAGTAAATAAACTTCCTAAACCACCAAAGGATGCTGATGGGTTGTATCCTGCAAAAGGATTAATACCTTGTTGAAATCCTGCACCACCTAAAAATCTTGAAAATTGTCCACCACCATAAGTTAATAAACCAGATTTAAGTGCATTACTTAAACTTCCACTTTGATCAAAACCACCAATACCTGCCATTCCAGCTGCAAGTAAAGGATTAAAAGGTGCTACAAAAGGTGCAGCTTTAACTGCTATAGAAGATATTTCATTTGGAATAATATTTCTTACGAACTTCTTAAGTTTACTTCCTAAACCAAATTTACTTCTAGGAGCTAACTCCATAATTCCGCCACCTGCGTATAATTGTCTATTCATTTGTGATCTTGCAATACTCATTATTTAAATTGTTTATTATAAGGCAGGCATTACATCCTGAAAACTTATAGTTTATAGTAAAAACCCTCCTATTACAACTCTTTTGAAGAAGCTCCTAAAGGCGGCATTGCAGCCACTTTTATCTTGACAGACCTAGTTACATCCTCTTGTTTTGTAGGTGTACTTGGATTATTTATATCTTGAATAGCCTCTTCGTCAGAACTGTATTCTTGATTAGTTATTTTATTTCTTACCACTACTTCTGTTTCACATTTAACCACTGGTACTTTTTTACCATTGATAAAAGTATATGCGACATCTCCTTCTTCAATAAACGGCATTTTATGCTCCTTCTGCTATATAAACCCTGCTTACTTCTAGTAATGCAGCTGTTCCACTTATACCAGATGTAACAGAAGTTTCAATCCTTAACTCATCGTTTTCTTCTAGTACCACGGATCCTTTTAATAGATTACAAATCGTAGGACCTGATATATCAGCATAAGCAATCAGATATTGAGTGCTAGCAGAATTGTCATAGATATATACTTTAACAACTTTACTACCTGATTCATTCGTTATTTGCACCGTTTGAAAAATAGCTCTAGCTTCCGAAGGACAAGTATACACCGTCTCTGCGGACGTTGTAGTTGGATCATAGAATGCGTTTTTATATACGTTTGCCATTAGTTTTGTACATATAATATGTTTAAAGAAGCAGATACATTAAAAGTTGTAGAAGCTGAACTAGATTCAGCTCTAAACTCTACATCTGTTTTCTCGGTTAATTTAATTGGAAAAGTATAATTTTGTAAATGATTTCCTGTACTTATAGTTATTACTTCTTTTGTATTAAAAACTCCACCAAAAGGTCTTGCAACTAAAAGCGTTGTTAGGATAGCAGGAGTATTTGATGATGTACCTGTTGAAATATTACTTTGATAAATATATGCAGTGTAATCCGCAGGTACTGTCCAAAATGCCTGTAATGTTTGATTACTACCATTTCCATTAATTATTGTATAAATATTTGCAGGTACTCCTGCTGTAACAGTTCCTGTGCCTACATAAATATTTCCAGCATTTACCCCACCTGACCCTGCTGTTAGAACTACAGCTCTATTCATTCTAATATAAGTATTAACGGTAGTAACTGCTGTTTGACCATTTAAAGTTATAGTTTCACTAGCTTCATTATAACTTGCATCTAATCCAGAAATTAAAACAGTTCTTGCACCTGTTCCAGCAGAGGTATCATTTACATTCGAACTTGATACTGTCATAGTTGATGCACTTGGTGGATAAGAGTAAAGTCCTCCTTGTTGCCATATCGTATGTACACTATTATCAACATTAGAATTTGTTCCAAATTTAAAAACTTGTTTATAGCTAGGGGATAAAGCTCCACTAGAAACAGCAAGACTAAAAGGATTTTCAAAGTTTACGTTATTACAAGACATTAACAATCCCCTCCACTGCTGCCACCTTTAAACCATGCATAACGTTCACTATCTTCTTTTAATTCTTGTAAATAAGTAGAGTTTAATTGTTCTACAATAGAACTAATAGCTCTATTAATTTGTTTCTGGTTCGAAACATCATATTCTTGTTTTGGTTCTGGTAATCGTACTACAATTTTAGTCATTATCTTCTACCATCCGGTTGTAAATCTAAACGCAAGGTTCCAAATCTCCAATCCTCACTTATGTTATTATTCGCTATTGTAATATTAGCAAATCGTCCTCTAGTTCTGGTATCTACTTTTGTGGTAGAAGTAGTAACCGTAAAGGGACTCAAAGCAGTTGCAGTATCTGCTTCTGATGGATATCGTTTTACCGACATCGTTACACTTAAATTGCCTTGTAAATTTTTAAAATCAGGAATAAATCTTCTCATAGCTAAAAAGAATTCTCCATTAGTTCCTTGTACATCTAAATCAAAATCATAAGATTTAATATAAGAAGTAATAGCAGTGGTCGTTCCATCTGGATTGACTTGATCGGTTCCTACGTGATGTTCAAATACAATAGTTTGGCCTAAACCATCTTGTCCTATTACGACAGGAAAAGTTCCAATGGCAGTTGAATTATATTTAGTTGCAAAAGGATTAGGATAAACAACAGCGTCAATCCAAGCAGTTCTTGCTTCTGTTCCTGTATACCAAACCGGTAATTGCGGTGAACTTTCTCCATAATTAAAAACTACATATTGATCGTTAAAATCAGAGGAAGTAGAAGTATAGTACCAAATCACTTCGGTATGTAAGTTATCAATACCTGCTGCAATTTGTTGTCCTTTCGTAGTATCAATTTGATTATATACATAATCTTCTACCGAACATGGTAATGTTTTAACTGTACCATCAAATGCAAAAAATCCATTTGAGCTCATCCAATAAGCAATACCATCTATTTCTACAACAGCATTTTTACCTATTAAACCACAGTTGGTTCCTACTTGTTCAAATCCAAAGGTAAAAGGAGCTCCAATAAATTTCATGGTGTACAATGCATTATCCGTCCAAACGAGAATATTTTCTTTTGCTTTTAACGCACCTACAATTTTTGTACCATCTTGTAATCTAAAAGTTCCCGCCGTATTAACTGCGGTTGGGGCATACAAATTTATGTTTTCCTGATCCGAGAAACGAATAAACATATCATCTTGAGTATCTGCCGTACCAATGGTTGTTTCTGTTCCTAAATGAATTAAGTGACGAGTGGTAGGAGAAACTAACGTTAATCGTGAAGCAGTAGGGTTATTGGTTGTTTCAAAACCAGAAGTAGTTGTGGATGCTCGCGTCGAGAGTCTAGCTACATCTCCCGCGTTCCATGTAAATGTTTTTCCATTAGCAATCGTTGCAATCAATACTTGTCCATAATTATCAAGAGACCAGAGGCCAGGTTCCAGAACGACATCATTTGCAGAAGATGCTTCTCCCCATCCTCCTGCTCCCCAAGTATCAGTTCCCCAACCATAACCATACGATTGTTCTGCAGGACCTATACTTTCATAAGGTTTTACATCGATACTTCCACCAGTTGCAACGGTAGCAGTAGCAGCAGAAGATTGTGTAATAGTAAAAGTAGTAGTAGATCCAACGGCTGTAACTTGAAATAATTTATCTTCAAAATCTGCATCGGTAAAACCTGTTCCTGCTGGTAATGTTACATTGTCTAACAAAACAATATCTCCTGCAATTAGACCATGAGTCGTTCCTGTTGTAATAGTACAAATAGCAGAGGTATCTGTGGTAGCAATCGTTGCCGAAGATAAAGTAGATTGTAAAGGTGTTACATCATATAGTTGACCTTCAAAATAAATTAATAAAAATTTATCTGTT
>Ga0222714_10003229_pt1 | contig 16737 bp, 20 predicted proteins | sample C33_3DmetaG_FD_165048 | JGI IMG/M metagenome (GOLD analysis project Ga0222714, IMG submission 165048) | Estuarine water microbial communities from San Francisco Bay, California, United States - C33_3D | ecosystem: Environmental > Aquatic > Marine > Unclassified | place: USA: California...
TTTGTAAGCAAGATAAGCATAGGGACTGATTATATCAAAATAAAAATCCACATTTTTAGTCATATAGACTTAATCTTTTTGCATAAAATATTCTTATAATCCAATAAATGATTAAGCCAACAGGACCGATTAAATAAGTAATAATTAATGGTACTGCTAATAAAAATTTGTTAATAAAAAATTTTTGAGCATCTTTCACTATCCAGCCACCTACAAATAAATTGATAGATACAAAGTGAATCCAAAACATCATCAGAAAAGAACTGTCAGAAAATAAATTTGATAAATCTCCAATGCTTAAATAAAGATTAAAATTATCAAAAAAATCGTAAGAATTTAAAAATGACTTATAAAATAAAAATATATATGCCACCGACAATAACAAGGTTGGAAAAATAGATGTTACAAAAAATCTTGAAAGATGAGACTGTGGAAAGAAGATTAAGATAAACCAAAAAGGCAAAACTCCAAGATTTACCCAATAGTAAAGCATCTCAATTGCGAAATAAGTGTAAATTTGCTCGATCATTTGTAAATATATTATATTAGATATTGTTATGATTCCTATAAGAAATAGAAAAAAGACACTTCAGGTTACAGTAGAGGAAATGCGTAATTTTGCTTATTCTTACATAGAAAAATACGCTCCTTCAAAACAACAGCTGAAAACATATCTATTAAAAAAATATTTAAAAACCTCAGTAACCAATGTTAAGAAACAAGATGTAGTAAACTTGATTGATATCGTTTTATCTGACCTTGAAAAAAATAAATTTATCAATGATCAGTTTTACTCTGAGAGTAAGGCAAAAAGTTTAATTAATAGAGGAAACTCAATTAATAAAATTAGAAATTATCTTTTAGGCAAAGGAATAAATGATGAATATATTAAAAATACAATTAGTAAAATTAATGAAGATAATGAAGATCAAGATTTTTTTTCTGCAATAAAGATATGTAAAAAAAAAAGAATTGGACCAGCACGAACTGAAGATAATAGACCTTTGTTTTATAAAAAAGATATTTCTTTATTGGCAAGAAATGGCTTTGACTTTGAAACTTCAAAAAAAATTATGGATATGGATAAAAGCGATTATTTAAAAATAATTAATTTACTTTAACTCATCTTCTTTTTCTTTTTGAACCAAATGATCGATCTTACTTTTAATATAGTTTCTTACAAACACAAAAACTAGTAATCCAAAAATTGAAACAGAGACTATTATGATTAATATAATTCTTAGTTGCTCATCCATTATAAAATTGTTTTACTTTTTAAAATTAGGCTAGGATTTTTAAAATCCTTTTTTCCATACAAAATTTCATTGCCACTAAAATCTGTAACTTTACCACCAGCGTGTTCAAGAATGGCATGACCTGCTGCTATATCCCATTCACAAGCTCTTGGTTCAGCTACATATCCATCATATTCACCTGATGCTATTACACAAAATTTAAGTGAACTTTTCATACGAACATGTTCTGTCACTTTTAATTCTTTAAAAATTTTATCAATTTCTGGTTTGATCTTATTAGAGTAAGAGACAAACTTAATTATATCTTGGCTGTTTTTTTTATTACATTTTAATTCTGTTAAATTTCCATTAGTTAATTCAAATGCAGAATTTGGACCAAAAGAGTAAAACAACCTCTCTTTTGCTGGAGCATATATTATTCCTCCAGCAGGTTTTTGATTTAAAATTAGACCAGCATTAATTGTAAACTCATCTAAATCATTTATATAATCATATGTTCCATCAATAGGATCTACTAACCAAAAATCTTTAAGATTATCATTATCTTTATTATGTAGTGTTTCTTCAGAGACAATTGGAATATTAGGGGTAAGTTCTAATATTTTCTGAGTGATAATTTTATTAACTTCTAAATCTCCATTACTGACTGGAGTGTTATCTTCTTTAATTTTTTTAGTTAGTCCATTTTTCCTGAGTTTTATTGAAATATCCCCAGCATATAAAAAAGTATCAATTAAATTTTCTATTATTTCTTTAATATTTAATTTTGACATTATTTTACTTTTTCTAGTTCTATATTTCTTATATTTATCACTTTTTTTCCAACATGTTCAAAATTAACTGTTACTTTATCTTTAATTATTGATTGTACTTGACCAATACCCCATTCTTTATTTTTGGGATTAATTACTCTATCACCAGGGTCATAATCTAAAATCATTAATTTAACTTATATTAGAAATTAGTATAAATACCACCTGATGAATAAAGAATTAAATTCAATTGGAATAGATAAAAAACCATCTGATACTAAAGTCGTGGTAGCTATGTCTGGTGGGGTAGACTCTTCAACAGTTGCGGGTATGATGAAAAAAGAAGGGTACAACGTTATTGGTATAACTTTAAAACTTTATGATGATGGTAAAGAAGTTGCAGCGTCAAAACAATGTTGTTCCGGTCAAGATATTATGGACGCAAAAAGGGTTGCTCATAAATTGGATATTGAACATAAAATTTTATATTATCAAAATAAGTTTAAACAAGGTGTCATCGATAATTTTGTAGAAAGTTATTTAAAAGGAGAAACTCCAATCCCATGCGTTCAATGCAATCAAACAGTAAAATTTAAGGATTTATTTGAAGTTTCTAAAGATCTTAATGCTGATGCATTAATTACAGGTCATTATGTAAAAAGTATTACCGATCAAGAAACTACTAATATGTATAGAGCTATTGATGAAAATAGAGATCAAAGTTATTTTTTATTTAATACCACTAGAGATCAATTAAACTATTTAAGATTTCCATTAGGTGGAATGTTAAAAAATCAAACTAGAGAAATCGCAAAGAAATTGGAACTTAACGTTGCTGACAAACCTGATAGTCAAGATATATGCTTTGTACCCAATGGAGATTATGCCTCTGTTATTCAAAAATTTAGACCAGACTCTTTTCAAAAAGGTAATATTAAAAATTTAGAAGGCAAGGTTATTGGCATACATGATGGAATAATTAATTTTACCATTGGTCAAAGAAAGGGAATTAAAGTTTCCGATAAAGAACCTTTATATGTGCTAAAGATTAATTCTGAGAAAAATGAAATAATAGTTGGACCTAAAGAAAAATTAGGAAAGAAAAATATTTTGTTAAAAGAAATTAATTTATTATCAGATAAAAGAGATTTTGATCAAAATATTTTCGTAAAAGTTAGATCTACAGGTGCTTTGTTAGAAGCTAAAATTGATCTTAATAATGATAATACTGCAAAAGTAAATTTGATGAACTCTGAAGATGGTATTTCCCCAGGTCAAGCCTGTGTTTTTTACAATCAAGATCCCTTAGGATACAAAGTTTTGGGTGGTGGGTGGATAAAAGAATAGATTAAGTTCTATTTTTTCTTATTCTTTTTTCTAGCTCTTCTTTTTTTAGAGCCCATTTTTCTTCGGCCTCTATGTTTTTTTGGGTAACTCATTCAATCCTATATATTAATTTATTGACGTTTTTTACGGGATATAGCATTGTCCCTGAAACTTATCAATTGTTATGTCAGATTCTTTTAAAACTTTTTTAAAGCATACAGCTAAAGATTTTCACAATCAATCAGTCAATCCACCGGTTGTTAGAGCTTCAACGATTATCTTTAAAACTATGCAAGATATTAGAAGAACTCAACTAAAAGCAAAAAAGAATCCTACAGGTGGTCATTATGATTATGGAAGACAAGGAACATCAACCACTCATATTTTAGAAAAAATTTTAACCAAACTTGAAGAAAGTTATCATGTATTCCTAACTCCCACAGGGTTTGGGGCAGTTTTTTTAGCAATGTTTAGTATTTTAAGACCTGGAGATGAAATAATAGTTGCTGATCCAGTTTACAGTCCAACACGAACATTATCTCAAGATTTCTTAAAGGATTTTAATATCAAAGCTATATTTTATAATCCGCATGACTTAAAAACTATAGAAAATAATATTACTAAAAAAACAAAACTTATCTTTGTTGAAAACCCAGGCAGTAATACTTTTGAATTTCAAGATTTAGGTAAAATTATATCTATTGCTAAAAAATATAAAATTTTATCAGCAATTGATAACACATGGGGCACTCCTTATTTCCTTAAACCTATTAAATTAGGCTTTGACATGTCTATAGTCTCTGCAACAAAATATTATTCAGGACACTCAGATGTTATGGGGGGCACCTTAGCGGTAAATAAAAAAGTTTTTAATAAAGTTTATAACGCTCAAAGAGTTACAGGATTAAGATTAAGTCCAGATGATGCTTATTTAATTACTAGAGGTTTGCGTACCCTTGATGTGAGGCTTGATAAACACAGGGATAATGCAAAAAAGGTGTCAGAGTTTTTATCTAAGTTTAAAAATATCAAATTACTTTACCCTTATAAAAAAGACTCTTTTAATTTTAGAATGTGGAAAAAATATTATTCTGGAGCGTCTGGACTAATGGGTCTAAGAATTAAGTCAAAAAGTAAAAGTTCAGTAGTTAAATTTGTAAATTCACTTAAATTATTTGGTCATGGATATAGTTGGGGTGGTTTTGAAAGTTTGGCTCTCCATCAAAATGTCAGAGAACAAGGTTTAAGAAGCTATCTTAAACTTGCAGATAATGAATATATTGTAAGATTACATATTGGTCTTGAGGATCCTGATGATTTAATTGCAGATATAAAACAAGCTCTTAAACATCTTAAATGACAACAGAAAAATTTTTTAGAAATAATACTGCTTTAATCACTTTAATTGCTGCCTGCGGTGTTGTTTTTATTTCATTAGGAGTAAGACAAACATTTGGATTATTTTTTTTAGATTTTAAAGAAGAATTAAATATTTCACTTACTCAATCAGGATTGGCAATAGGTATTCAAATGTTAATGTGGGGTTTAACAGGTCCTATTTTTGGAGCAATCGCCGATAAATATGGTGGACCTAAAGCTATTTCATTAGCATTTATTTTTTTTATTGCGGGTATTTATTTTCTATACGCTGGACCCAATACAGGAATTTTTTTTCAACTAGATCTTGGTATATTAGTTGGTATTGGTCTTGGTGGTACTGCAATTAGCATACCAATGGCGGTAGTTGGAAAACATTTTCCTTTATCAAATCGAACTATTGCAATGAGTATTGTAACTGCTGTTGGATCTTTTGGATATTTTTTATCACCTCTATTTACTTCTTATTCTTTAATTAAATTTGGTTGGAATGATACCTTATTATTTTTTATATTTGCTTTAGTTATAGGATTTGGAATATCCTATTTTGTAAGAACCCCATCCTTAGAGCAAAGTATTGAACAGCCTAATACACAAAATACATCTGAAGCTTTAAAAGAAGCTTTGGGAACAAAGAGTTATGTTTTATTGGTGTTAGGTTTTTTTGTTTGTGGGTTTCACATAACATTAGTTGGAACCCATGTACCAACATATGTAATTGATCGTGGGCTTGAAGAATGGACTGCAGCTACTATTTTATCTTTAATTGGTTTATTTAATATAGTTGGTTCACTGTTAAGTGGATATCTTTCAACAAAAATAAGTAAAAAAATTATCTTAAGTGCAATTTATGCACTGCGAGGTATTTCTATAATTTTGTTTATTATGTTGCCTGCTAGTAATCTTAATGCATTTATTTTTGGAGCAAGTTTTGGATTTTTATGGCTTTCAACAGTACCTGCAACTAGTGGAATTGTAGCTCATTTATTTGGAACAAAATATTTAGGGTTGTTATATGGAATTGTTTTTCTAAGTCATCAGATTGGATCTTTCTTTGGAGCTTATTTAGGAGGTCTTTTTCACGATCTTTATGGGTCTTATGACTATGCGTGGTATTTAGCTATTGCACTCTCAGTTTTTGCAGCAATAATACATTTACCTATTAAAGAACAAGCTGTGATGCGATTAAAAGCTGAATAAATTGAAAACATTAAGTCAATTATCCTCAATTCATTATTCAAATAAGCCCTATATAATCCAAAAATCAGAAAAGGGATTTGACGTTTATACCGATTTTTCAAAAAAAATTATTTTAAACAATAAAAATATTTATAATTTTTTAAATAAAAAATTTAAAAAGAAAAAAAAATATACTTCAACGGATTTATTTATAGGTTTTTTTGGTTACGAAATATTAAACAATTTAATAGATATAAAACTACCAAAGCAAAGAAGTGCAAACTTCCCAAAAGGAATTTTTTATAAGCCTGAAAAAAAAATTACCTTATCTAATAATTTAAATTTTCAATTATTAACAAAAATTGAAATAAATAATAATTTTAAAATAAATATTAATAAAAATTCATATACTAAAATTTTTAATCAATTTAAAAAAAAGATTAAAGCTGGTGAAACTTATCAAATTAAAATATGTACTAAATATAAAAATAAAACAAAGATAGATCCTTTAGATTTTTTTTGTAGATTGTCCCAGAGCAATTTAGCTCCAGAGGCATTTATGATTAAAGATGTTGATTATTCAATAATTAGTTGCTCCCCAGAGAATTTAATTACCAAAAAAGGGTTAACTATTTCAACAAAACCAATAGCGGGTACTTTAAAAAAAAATAAAAATTTTACTAAAAAAAAAGCCTTAGCCTTTTTCCAAAATAACATTAAAGAAAGCAAAGAACATAATATGATTGTTGATATGGAGCGTAGCGATTTATCTAGAATATGTGTTCCAGGATCTGTAAAAATTTTAAAATTAAAAGAGGTTGAGGAATATAAAGATTTATATCATTACGTTAGTCTAATTGGAGGCAAATTAAAAAAAGATATTAAAAATTTAGATATCATTAAATCTATGATGCCTGGAGGATCAGTTATTGGATGTCCTAAAATTAGCACATTAAAACTTTTAAATAATCAGGAAAAAGAAAATAGAAATATTTACACTGGAAGTTTTGGATATATCAAATTTAATGGTGATATGAGATTTAATATTATTATACGATCTCTTTTAAATTATAAAAATATTTCTGAAATTGCTGTAGCCTCAGGTGTTGTGATTGATAGTAATGCCAATCATGAATTTAATGAGAATTACATTAAAGCAAAAGCATTAATTGATTTATTTAGATGATATATATTATCGATCATAAAGACTCTTTCACTTACAATGTTGTTCATCAATTTTCTAATTTTGATGAGGTAAAGTGTGACGATTATAAAGATATAAATTTTCAGACATTAAAAAAAGCCGACACAATAGTTTTGTCACCTGGACCAGGTAACCCTAAAAATTACCCAATTACATCTAGGGTTTATAAAAAATACAAAGGTAAAAAAAAAATCATTGGTATTTGTTTGGGTTTCCAGCAAATTTTATTTTGTGAAAAAGGGGAGATAATTGAGCAAAATAAAATCTACCATGGCTATCAATCCAGGATATCAGTGATTAGCTCTAATTCTATATTTGAAAAAGGAAATATCTATAAGGTTGGCAGATACCATTCATTAAAATTAAAAGAACCTTTTAAAGCAAAAAATTTTGAAATCACCATGAGATGCAATGAAACAAATGTTGCAATGACTGTTGAAAATAATATAGATAAAATTTATGGTTTTCAATTTCACCCTGAATCTTTTTTAACAATCAATGGTAACCTACTTATCAAAAAAATCTTATCTGCTTAAAAATCTTAAAGAAGTAGATTTTAATGATCTATGGGGAGACAGAGGTATTTTTACAACTATGTGGATTTATAATAGTCCACCTAAAATTTTATTTTTTAAAAATCATCTAGAAAATTTATTGAAATCATTAACCCAATATAAATTAAATAAACCCAATTTAAAAAAAAATATTCTCAAATTATTAAAACAAAATATTAATGTTAAAAAAAAATATAATCATCTTTTAAGAGTTGCTGTAAATAAAAAGTTAATATCAATTTCTTTAAGACCCAGACCTAAAACAATATTAAATTTTGATTTAAAATTAATAAATTTTAAAAGAATTGACCCTAAATATAAGAATTTAAAATACAGATTTATTTTAAAAAATCTTGCAAAACTTGATGGTAAAAAATCTGATATTGTCCTATGTCATAAAGGTAAAATTCTTGAAACTGGAACTTCAAATATTTTATTTATTAAAGATGGTGTTTTTTATTCACCTATTAAAGACTATTACGAAGGTATTACCCTTAAGTTTTTTAAAAAAAAAATAAAAAATATAATTAAAAAAGATATTTTTATAAAAGACTTAAATAATTTTGATGAAATTATTTTAATTGGTTCAGGTAAAGGTGTGACTTCAGTTAAAACAGTTAACAAATTTAAATGGAAAAGAAAAAGTTTAAAATCTTACAAAATCTTAAAAAAATATTTTTATCAAGCTGCTCAAAGCAATCCAATTTATAAATAATGAGAGATCCAAATAATCCTTGTTTGTTTTGTAATATAAAAGAAAGCGGTTTAGCTTTAGAAAATAATGAAGCGTATGCTAGTTTTGACAGTTATCCAGTAAGCTATCTCCATTGTTTAATAATCCCTAAACGTCATGTACAAGATTATTTTGATTTAACAGATGAAGAGATTTTATCTTGCAATGATTTAATAAAAAAAATTAAAAATGAAATTGTAAAAAAAGATAAGTCTGTCTTAGGTTTTAATATTGGAACTAATGCTGGTAAAACGGCGGGTCAATCGATTATGCATTGCCATATACACGTTATTCCTCGAAGACAAGGGGATGTGGATAACCCTCAAGGAGGAGTTAGATCAGTAATTCCTTTAAAACAACACTATAAACGGAAGTCTTAAAGATTGCTTTGACATTTTGACCAATTTAAAATGGTTGATAAGAAAAGTTAATTATACTAAATAATTTCAAAATTAACTAAGATTCTAACTAAAATTATATGGATATATTATCAAATAACCCTTTTATAAATTTAACAGAAATTTTTAATCCAATAGCAATGCAATTATTCATAGTGGCTATGGTGGCTCTTGTTATCATTGGTACTGTAGTTGATATTATCCATAAAAAAAATGTTCAATATTTTTTTAATAATGCCAAAAAAGCAAAACTCTCAGCTACTAAAGAATTAGGATCTGGTGAGAGAATTGCGGTAATTGCAAAAACAGTTGTTCACGATATAGCAACAACTTCTGAACTAGGTGCAGGAAAAAGAAGAGTCGCTCATGTTTTGGGAATGTATGGAACAATTATATTTTGGATTTCATCTGCTGTTCTTGTGTTTTGTTACACCTCTAGTACTTCTGGAGATAGCAGCACTTGGTCGTTTCTATGGCACCTAGGCGCTATAATGACTTGTCTAGGTGGTTTTTGGTTTTGGTTATTCTTAAGAGTAGATGTCTCTGCTGAAGCACATCCATGGTACAGAATTATTAAAGCCGATCTATTTGTTTTAGCTTTATTAGCTTGCTCAACATTTGGTTTAGCTTGGTCATTTACACAATCGTTTGGATCAGTAGGATTAAGTTATTTATTTTTAGTTTTATTTATAGCTTCAAATTTAATTTTATTTGGAGGAGTTTATTGGAGTAAATTTGCACACATGTTCTATAAACCAGGTGCTGCAATTCAAAAAAATTTAGCTGAAGCTGACGGATCAAGAGATAATCTACCTCCACCAGCAGATGCCCCTGAACAATTTGGTTTAGGAATTAAAAGAGAGCAACCAAAACATTATTAATATGATTAATTTTAAAAAGGAGAGAGAATAATATGTCAACATTTGTATACATGACAAGATGTGATGGCTGTGGTCATTGCGTAGATATTTGCCCATCAGATATTATGCACATAGATGAAAACATAAGACGTGCAGTAAACATTGAGCCAAACTTTTGTTGGGAATGTTATTCATGTGTTAAAGCTTGTCCTAATCATGCTATTGATGTCAGAGGTTATGCAGATTTTGCTCCAATGGGTCACAGTGTGAGAGTTAGAAGAGAAGAAGAAAAAGGAACGATTTCATGGAAAATTAAATTTAGAAATGGAACTGAAAAAAATTTCGTTTCCCCAATCACTACAAAGCCATGGGGAAAATTTATTCCAAAGCTTGCTGAAGGAGAAAAGCCAAATCAAGGTGAGATTAATTCACAAAGATTATATAATGAACCACACGGTCTTAATACTGGGGAAGAATTACCAGTAGTGCCAAAAGAATCCTTTAAAAAAGGAGTTTATTACTAATGGCTAACCACAAAACACATTACGAGGATTGCGATATTTTAGTTGTTGGTGGTGGTATGGCTGGTACTGGCGCTACATTTGAAGCTAGACATTGGGGTAGAGACATGAAGATCATTTGTGTCGAGAAAGCAAACATTGATAGAAGTGGAGCAGTTGCTCAAGGTCTTTATGCAATCAATTGTTACATGGGAATGCAATGGGGAGAAAACCAACCTGAAGATCATGTTCGATATGCAAGAAATGACCTAATGGGTATGGTGCGAGAAGATTTAGGTTACGACATGGCTCGTCATGTAGACTCAACTGTTCACATGTTTGATGAATGGGGACTACCTATGATGAAAAATGAAAAAACAGGTAGATACTTAAGAGAAGGTAAATGGCAGATCATGATTCATGGGGAAAGCTACAAACCTATCGTTGCTGAAGCTGCTAAAAAATCAGCTGATAAAATTTATAATAGAATAATGATTACTCATTTATTAATGGATGAGGCTCAAGATAATAGAATTGGTGGAGCTGTTGGCTTTAATATGAGAACAGGAGATTTTCATGTATTTAGAGCAAAAGCAGTAATAGTGGCTGCTGGTGGAGCATCACATATATTTAAACCTAGATCGGTTGGAGAGGGAATGGGTAGAACTTGGTATGCTCCTTGGAGTAATGGTTCTGCATACGCTCTTCCGATTGCTGCAGGTGCAAAGATGACACAAATGGAAAATAGAATCGTACTTTGTAGATTTAAAGATGGTTATGGTCCAGTTGGCGCATATTTCTTACATTTAAAAACTTATACACAAAATGCGAATGGCGAAAATTATGAAAAAAAATGGTATGAACAAACTAAAGAGTTAGTTGGTGAATATATAGATCATCATCCAACTCCAACTTGTTTAAGAAATCATGCATTTATCCAAGAAGTGGCTGCAGGGGGTGGACCAATTCACATGGTAACTACTGAAGCATTTCAAGACCCACACTTAGAAACTGTTGGATGGGAAAACTTTTTAGGTATGACAGTTGGTCAGGCTGTCGTTTGGGCATCTCAAAATATTGATCCAAAATACACTAATCCTGAATTAACAACTTCAGAGCCTTATGTTATGGGTTCTCACGCAACATGTTCAGGTGCTTGGGTTAGTGGACCTGAAGATCTATCTCCACCAGAATATTTCTGGGGCTATAATAGAATGTTAACTATTGAAGGTCTTTTTGGTGCAGGTGATACTGTTGGTGGAAGTGCTCATAAATTTTCATCAGGTTCATTCACTGAAGGTCGTTTAGCTGCAAAAGCTGCGGTAAAATACATTGAAGATAAAAAAGCAGACGGCATTAAAGTTTCTGACAAGCAATGTGAAGATTTCAAGAAAGCTGTATATAAACCTCTTGAAAATTACACAATCGGTAGAAATGAAATTACGGGTGGAACAGTTTCACCAAGTTATATTTCACCAATTCAAGGGCTTCAAAGGCTTCAAAAAATCATGGATGAATATGTTGGAGGAATTACATCTAACTATATGACAAATGGCAATATGTTAAAAAGAGGACTTGAATTGCTTGACTGGTTACAAGAAGACTTAGAAAATATTGGTGCCGAAGATTATCATCAACTAATGAGAGCTTGGGAGCTTAAGCATAGAGCTTTAACATCTCAATGTGTAACAGAACATACCTTATTTAGAGAAGAAACTCGTTGGCCTGGATATTATTACAGAGGGGATCATATGAAATTAGATGATGAAAATTGGCATTGTCTGACAGTTTCTAGAAGAGATCCTCAAACAGGGAAGTTTACTCTAGAAAAAGTGCCGGTTTATCACATTGTTGATGAAAACGAGAAGAAAAAAGCTTCTTAGACCTTAACTATAATATTTATGGATCTTTTATCAAAGTCAGACGAAGAGATTTTTTTAATCGCAAAACCTATTTGGGATAATTTAGTAAGATCTTCTAATATTAAAGATTATGGTGGATTTACTAAAGATTTTTCTACGCAAATGCTTTTTGGAGCTAATGAAGTTGAGCTAGGTAAGCAATGGGCCAATAATAAGATTATAACCAACCTTAAAGAAACCTTTGATCCATTTGGTTGCTTAAGACGAGGAGAACACATTACGGTCTTAATTAAACAAACTAACAAAGAGATCCCAGGTGAATTTCTTGGAAGGTTAGTCCTTGGTGTTGAGGACGATGAGATTAAAGTTTTTGGGGCAACAATTTATTAAATTTAGATTTGACAAATTATTTTCTGGTGTTATTCAGCATCAAAAATGTCTTTTTCAAATTTAAAAATATTCAGCAAAATTTCATATTTAAAGACAAATATAATTAAAGCTGGAATTTTTCTTGGTTTAACAGCCTACTGGTCAGTAATATTAGTTGGAACTTTTATAACTTTTAGTTAATAATTTTAATTAATTTTAAATATAAAATATGGAAGTCTTTTTACCTATTGCACAGGTACCTATTAACGTTTTAGAAATTCTTTTTTTAAGTGGTGTTGTAGGAATACTCTCAGGACTTTTTGGAGTAGGTGGTGGATTTTTGATGACTCCTTTTTTAATTTTTTTAGGAGTACCCCCAACTTATGCTGTTGCCAATGAAGCAAATAATATTTTAGCTACATCAGTCTCAGGTTCAACAACCCATTATTTAAAAAATACTTTAGATTACAAAATGGGTTTCATGATTGTAATTGGTGGGTCAATCGGAACTTTACTTGGAATTTATACTTTTAGTTATTTTAAAGGTATTGGAAAAATTGATACGCTTATAGCACTTGCTTACATGTATATTTTAGCAATTATTGGATCTTTGATGTTGGTTCAAGGACTTGGTGAAATTGATAAAGCCAGAAAAAAAATTCAAGTTAAGAAGAAGCTTCATGTTCATTATTGGATTCATGGTCTTCCTTTTAGAATGAGATTTCAAAAATCAAAATTATATGAAAGTGCCTTTACACCAATTATAATTGGTTTAATGGTTGGATTTATCGCAGCAATCATGGGCATTGGTGGAGCATTCATATTAGTTCCAGCAATGATTTATATTATTGGAATGCCTACCAGACTTATTCCTGGCACATCTTTATTTGTAACAATTTTTGTTAGCGTTATCGTAACATTTTTGCATGCATTTAATTATGGTTCTATAGATTTAATTTTAGTTTTAATGCTTGTCACAGGATCAATTATAGGTGTCCAAGTTGGTCAAAAATTAGGAGAAAAAATTGATAGCGCTGGATTAAAAACTTTACTCGCTATATTATTATTAGCAGTTGGTATTGCTATTGCTTACGACGCTTTTTTTGCTGAACATATTGTAAAAGATATACCTAAAGTTGAAGATAAAGATTTAAATTCTTTATCTGCACTTATCCAAAAGTTTTCTAAAGATATGCCTGTGATCTATAGTTTATTTTCAATATTTTTTGCAGTTGGTCTAGGTATAGCAGCAGCCTTTATAAGAAGATTCTTTTCAGATCTTAGAAAAAAACATTTTAATAAACCAGCTTAAATAATATAATTAAAATATAAGCTAATTATTAAAATACTTACAATTCCAACTGTACTCATTCCAATAAATCCTACTAAAAAAGGCTTATATCCCATTTTTCTTATATCTCTCAAATTTGTAGATAATCCTATAGCAGCCATAGCCATTGTTAGTGATATTTTCGATAGTGTTTTTATAAATTCGATAGTTGATTGCCAATCATAATAAAACTTATTATTTAGAAATTGATAATCACCAATATTTCTAACAATAATCATGCCAATAAAACCTAATACAAAGTAGGGAAAGATATTAATTAATGAGTAATTTTTTTCTTTAGATTGACCTCTATTATACAAAAAAGCGAATAGGGGAATCATCACAATTAAAAATGTATTTCTAATTAATTTAGTAACAGTAGCAACATTAAGAGTTTCAGGACTATTAAACTGTTGGTCATAAATTAATCCAGCGGCTGCAACTTGTGAAGTCTCATGAATAGCTGTTCCTAAAAATAACCCGATTAACATTGGATCACCATCAAAATATATATTTGAAAAATATGGATAGATTAGCATCGATATTATTCCAAAAATTGTAATATTTGCTATAGCATAGGATACTTCATTCTTGTTGGCCTTAATAACAGGTGCGGTTGCCATAATTGCAGTTGTCCCACATACCGTACAGCCAATAGATATTAAATAAGCCATTCGAGTTGAAATCTTAAGTTTTTTTATTAATAATTTGATCACTATTAAAACGCTGATGATACAAATTATTATTAAGGGTATAGCAACTTTTCCAAATTCTAAAAATTCAAATGGTTTAAGTTGAATTCCTAAAAGAATAATTCCCAACTTTAGAATATGTTTTTGGGTAAAGTTTAGACCTTGTAAAAAAATATCTCTAAATTGAAAAATATTACCAAAGAAAATTCCAAGCAATATTGCAATCATTGCTGTAGATATTGGACTTTTTTCATAACCCAAAAGTTCTATTCCAATAATATTATTTAACCCTTGCGACAGAGTATAAAGAACAAAAGCAAGGATTATACCTGGTATGACTACCAAGTTTTGCTTATTTAGCATTTGGGGATTTTAATTAATTACGCACTTCTGTAAAGTTTAGTCATCACAAACTCTCTATGACCTAATGCTTCAGCGCAAGTTAATCTTCCATTTGCAACTCTAAGAGTTGTTTTAATTAATTCATCACCTGCTTCAGATAAATTCATTTCTCTTGATAGAATTTTAGAAACATCGCAATCAATATGCTCTCCCATACTTTTAACTGTTAATGGGTTAGCAGTTAATTTAATTACAGGTTCGATTGGATTTCCAACGATATTTCCTTGACCTGTAGGGAATAAGTGAATGTTAAATCCAGCAGCAGCTTGAAGTGTTACACATTCTGCAGCAGCAGATGAAGTATCCATAAAATATAAACCTTTACCTTTTTTTGGTTCTTCAGCAGGCTCTAAAACGTCTATAAATTTACAGTTTCCAATTTTTTGAAAGTTGCCAAATGCCTTTTCTTCAATAGTAGTTAGACCACCAGCAATATTCCCAGCTGTAGGTTGACTTTCAGAAAGGTCATCAGTTGCTTCTTTTAATATAAAGTCATTGTAAGAATTCCAAGTCTTCATGAATTTTTCGGATGCTTCAGGGGTTGCACCTCTTTTTGCACATACAGCTTCAGCTCCAGTTAATTCAGAAGTTTCACCAAAACATAAATGAACTCCTAAAGGCTCTAGTTTGTCCATTAAGTTTCCAACTGTTGGATTTGATGCTAAACCTGATGTCGTATCTGACTCTCCACATTTAACGGATATCCACAAATCACTTATTGGGCATTCTTCTCTTTGTTTTTCTGAAGCCCACATCACAAATTCTTGTGCTTTTTTTGAAGCTTTCATGATAGTTCCAATGTCACCAGTTCTTTCAATATGAAAACCTTCGACTGGTTTACCTGTTTTAGCAATACCATCTACAATTTTTTTAGTCCACTTTGGTTCAATACCAATAACAATAACTGCAGCTACATTTGGATTACAGCCAGTTCCAATCATTGTTCTAAAATGTAGTTCTAAATCAGCACCAAATTGAAGTCTTCCATAAGAGTGAGGAAGTGCAATAGTACCTTTAATATTATTTGCTACAGCCTCAGCGCAAGCATTTGAAATATCATCAACAGGAAGAATAATAACGTGGTTTCTAGTACCCGCTCTACCATTTTCTCTTCTATAACCTAAAAAACTTTTTGGAATTTCCATATTTTACCACTTCTTTGTTTTAACGTTGTGAACATGAACATGCTCACCTTTTTTTATTGATTTTACAACTTTGCCAATGTCGTGACCATATTTTAAAATTGTGTCACCTTCATTAAGGTCTGTCATTGCAATTTTGTGTCCTAAAGGAATTTCGTCCGCTGATTGAATATTGACAGTTTTGTCATTTTCCATCACCCAGCAAGAGCAATTTTGGTTGGGTGTAACTTTTTCTATTACAACAACGCCTACGTTGTCTTTTTCATCATGAATTATTATGTCTGTTGCCATATTATATAGTGTCGATTTGTTATTTGAATTTTAGAAAATCTTATATATTAATCCGAAAAATTAACAAATAAATATTATAAAATATTCAAGGAAAGGTCTGGTTTTAATATGGCAAAAATGACAACTGAAGAAGCTTTTGTAAAAGTTTTACAAATGCATGGAATAGAGCATGCATTCGGAATTATAGGTTCAGCATTTATGCCTATTTCAGATATTTTTCCAGATGCAGGAATTACTTTTTGGGACGTAGCCCATGAGACAAATGGAGGTTTGATAGCTGATGGCTACACAAGAGCAACAGGTAAAATGTCAATGGTCATTGCACAAAATGGACCCGGTATCACTGGGTTAGTTACTCCAATTAAAACAGCTTATTGGAATCATACACCTTTATTATTAGTAACACCTCAAGCAGCCAATAAAACGATGGGTCAAGGTGGTTTTCAAGAAGTAGAACAAATGAATTTATTTAAAGACATGGTTTGTTATCAAGAAGAAGTTAGAGACCCT
>Ga0222714_10003230_pt1 | contig 16735 bp, 15 predicted proteins | sample C33_3DmetaG_FD_165048 | JGI IMG/M metagenome (GOLD analysis project Ga0222714, IMG submission 165048) | Estuarine water microbial communities from San Francisco Bay, California, United States - C33_3D | ecosystem: Environmental > Aquatic > Marine > Unclassified | place: USA: California...
ATTTTTTAGCCAATTCGAATCGCTTGCGCTGATCGGCCGTTAGAATACTTGAATAGTTTTGACACTCACCTGTTGCACCGACAATATGATCTGCAGGTACGGTAATATTCACTTGGTAGTCACCAAAAGGCAAAGTGAATTCACCTCGGCCTAAAAATTGTTTATTCTGCCAACCTGTAACGTCATTGTAGACACACATACGTGGAAAAAATTGCGCAATCGTATAGAGGTAGTTCTGGTCTGTATCAAAATACTCATAGCCTGATCTACCGCCAACTTGCATACGGTCATTGATGTTATACCACCATTTCACTTGAAATGAAATACTTTGACCGGGTAAAAGTGGCTTGGCCAAGTCTATACGAAGCATGGTTTTATTAATGAAATACTTCAGGGCTTGTCCGCTTGTGCTTGTAACTTGTTCGATTTTAAATCCACCATCGTATTTAAAGTCTCTTTTACGCAAATCCCCAACACTTTTAAAATTCTCCATTTTTTCGATTTCAATTAATTTGGTATCTGAATGCTCTTCGAAGAGATTTTGATCGAGTTGCAACCAAAGGTAGTCGAGTCGGTCTGGAGAATTATTGGTATAAGTGATGGTCTCAAATCCGTCAAGACGTTGTTTATTGTCGTCTAGTACAATATCCATTTTGTAATCGGCTTTTTGTTGGTAATACTCATGGCCGGGCGCGCCAGATGCGGTACGGTATGCATTTGCCGTAGGCAATTCTTGACCAAGTTGAGCAAACTTAGTTTGTGCTGATAAGGAGCTGATTGCGAAGGCAAAAATTGTCAAATAGAGATGTTTTTTCATTGGAGTTTTAAGGTGTGTTGGGTATCTATGGCTATAAAATTTACCGTTTCTTTAACTTGCCGGTAAGTAAAAGTGAGTTTGTTTTGCTGTAAGGGAAACTGCTCCATCAAGGCATCGAATTGGCAGTATACGGGGGCATAAATTGCATTGACTGGCATAGAAATGTAACATTCAATGGTCCCGTTTAGCTGTGTTACGAGCCCCTCTAAAGTAAAAGAACTCATGCAAAAAACATCGACAGCATTGGAATCTTTTGCACAGCCATAATTAAGCACCAAATGTTGATTGATATAATTTTCGATAAGTTTGAATTGTGAATCTGTTTGGGATACTTTCTCAAACTTCCCAATTAAAGAGCCATTTGGTTCAATGGCACGCTCTAAATCATGGGTAGAAAATATCACGGTGCCTTCCAATTGACTTGTTAACTGATTATAAGTTAATTCAGCATAGGCAAAATAATAATCATGTCCAAAAGCCTGAAAATTAGAGGATGCCAAGATGCAGAGAAAATAAATTAGCTTAGACATGCGTGCGAAAATACGAAAAGCAATTTAAATGTTTAATTTTAGAGGATGAAACTTATGGCATTCTTCATTTGTGTCACCTTTGGACTTTATAGTTGTTCTTCATTAGATCCAAGTGCATGTTCATGTGGCCAAGAATTAGCAAAAGCCAATAGCCTACAAGATCAGAAATTAATGGAAGCTTGTGCCCAAAAAGGAGAGCAACTTTCCGATAAACAAAAAGTTAAATGGTTCGAGCAAATCATTGAATGTACTGAGTAAATTGTTTTGCAAAAAAAAGAAAGTCCCGCTAGGCGAGACTTTCAAACAAACAACAAACAATTCTTGCAGGCACCATGCGGCCTATGTGCAAGAACATCTTTAGTCCGTTGTCCGGAACAATTTTTTTATTCTCCTTTAAACGATTGCATGCTCAAAGAGGTTACATATGCCGCAATTAATTGTGTAAATAAGCCATAAATAAGACTTTTTGACAGCACGTTGATATATAATTCGGAAAAAATGTCTTGAAAATTAAATGTGGTGCAGCATTTGAGATTTCTAATTGAATCAAAAAATAAAATTCAAATGGATTTTGACCAATTTACGCATCGCGCTAAAGAAATGCTTCAAAAAAGTCAAGAGCTTGCATTGAGTAATCAGCAGCAAGCCATTGAACCAGCACACCTCTTGGCTACTTTGATCAAAAATGACCAGGCTGTTATTGGATTTCTTTTACAAAAAAATAACCTTATCATTGAACAAGTAGCAAAAGGGGCCGAGGCACTTGTAAATATTTATCCAAGAGTTAGTGGCGACAACCTACAACCATTTGCAAGTCAGGATTTGCAACATTGCCTAAAAATTGCAGTTCAGCTCAAAACAAAACTAGGCGATCAATATATTTCAATAGAGGTCTTGTTTTTATCATTGCTCGACGGAAAAAATGCAGTTGCGAGCTATCTCAAAGACTTAAAATTAAAAGAATCAACCCTTATCAATCAAATTATGGAACTAAGAAATGGCCAAAAAGTGAAAACTGAAAATCAAGATGCAAATTACAATTCTTTAGAACGTTACGCTAAGAATTTAAATACCATGGCCAAGGAAGGAAAACTCGACCCTGTGATTGGCCGCGATGACGAGATCAGACGCGTTTTACAAATACTCACACGTCGGACTAAAAACAACCCTATTCTTATTGGTGAGCCTGGTGTTGGTAAAACGGCAATTGCCGAAGGATTAGCCCATCGAATAATTGCTGGTGATGTTCCCGACAATTTGAAATCCAAGATTGTATATTCTTTGGATATGGGATCTTTGGTTGCTGGGGCAAAATATAAAGGAGAATTTGAGGAGCGGCTAAAATCAGTTGTAAAAGAGGTGGTCGCTGCCGATGGGCAAATTATTTTATTCATTGATGAAATTCATACTCTCGTAGGTGCTGGGGGAGGAGAAGGTGCTATGGATGCTGCAAATATTTTAAAACCGGCATTAGCCCGCGGTGAATTACGAGCAGTTGGTGCAACAACGCTAAACGAATATCAAAAATATTTTGAGAAAGATAAAGCTTTAGTTAGGCGTTTTCAGACTGTACTCATCGATGAACCCAGCACAGAGGATGCTATTTCTATCTTAAGAGGGGTAAAAGAAAAATATGAAAACCATCATAAAGTTATGATTAAAGATGCTGCAATAATTTCTGCAGTTGAGCTTTCTCAAAGATATCTGACCGAAAGGCACTTGCCCGATAAAGCAATTGATTTAATCGATGAGGCAGCTGCAAAATTAAGAATGGAAATCAATTCTAAACCAGAGCAACTCGATGAGGTCGAACGAAAAATTATGCAATTGGAAATCGAAAAGGCTGCCTTGATAAGAGAAGACGATCAAAAACGCATTCAACACGTAGAAAAAGAGTTGGCAATTCATCAAGAAAAAAGATTGGCATTACAGAGCCGTTGGCAGTCTGAAAAAGATATTATTGAGGGAGTTCAAATTTTAAAAGAAGAAATTGACAACCTTAATTTTCAGGCGGAACTTGCAGAACGCAATGGTGACTATGGCAAGGTTGCAGAACTGCGCTATGGTAAGATTAAAGAAGCACAAGCAGCGCTTACAAAAATGAAAGAAAAGCAGCAGTCATTAGAGTCGCAAAATAAAATGATTAAAGAAGAGGTTGATGTAGCTGAAATCGCAGAAGTGGTTTCTAAATGGACAGGCATACCTGTGGGTAAGATGCTGGAAAGTGAACTTGCTAAATTATTGAATTTAGAGCAGGAGCTACATAAACGTGTCATTGGACAACATGAAGCTATAAGCTCACTTAGCGATGCCATTCGGCGCAGTCGAGCTGGTCTTCAAGACCCTAAAAGACCGATTGGATCGTTTATATTTTTAGGTACTACAGGTGTAGGAAAAACTGAATTGGCCAAGGCACTCGCTGCATATTTATTTAATGACGAAAAGTCCATGACGAGAATAGATATGAGTGAATATCAAGAAAAACATACCGTTAGTCGCTTAGTTGGTGCTCCTCCAGGATATATTGGCTATGAAGAAGGCGGGCAATTGACCGAGGCTGTGCGCAGAAAACCCTATTCTATAATTTTATTAGATGAAATTGAGAAGGCCCATCCGGATGTATTCAACATTCTTCTACAAGTTTTGGATGATGGCAGACTTACAGATAATAAAGGTCGCTTGGTAAATTTTAAAAATACCTTGATCATCATGACTTCGAATTTAGGCGCCCAGCTTATTTACGAACGCTTTGAAAATGCAGATCAGAAAGAATATGCCGAGCTTGCATTAAAAACAAAAGAGGAAGTATTTGAATTACTCAGGCATACCATTAAGCCAGAGTTTTTAAATAGAATTGATGAATCCATTTTTTTCCATCCTTTAAGTAAAAATGAAATTGAGCAAATTGTAAGTTTACAATTAAACGAGCTTAAAAATAATTTACTCGAGTCTTCCATTCATTTAGTTGTTTCTCAAGATGCTTTTGAGCACATTGTCCAATTAGGTTATGATCCGTTTTTTGGAGCTCGTCCTGTTAAAAGGGTAATCCAAAAGGAAGTGCTAAACGAATTGTCAAAGGCTATCCTTTCTCAAAAGTTAGAAAAGAGTCAAAACGTCGTTATGGATATGTTCGATGGAAAAATTGTATTTCGTAAACCAATTCATGCACACGAAGAGCTTCAAATAGAGGGAATGGTTTAAATGCGAAACTTTTTAAAAAATGCATCCCAATTCCATATAAAGTTGCCCATTACTTCATCCATACGTTTCAAAAACAATGGATTTGGTGCTTGCATTCTTTTAAAGTAGTCGTCTTGGAATTCATTGAGACCATATTTATGAAAGACGGCTTTACTCATGCCATAAATCCAGTTTTTGGATGGGTGATTCACTTTCATAATATAACGCTGATAATCACGAATCATTTTTTGAAAATCGGCACTACTCATTTGGTAAATAGGTCCTAGTTTATCAAAAATTAGTTGTTCAACACGTGCTGCTTGCTCTGCTTCAAAAGTACTTTCAAGAAAAGATAAATTTCCAACAATAACAATCAATCCAAATTCGCCTGAGTTAGAAGTATTAATATTGGGACTACTCATAAAGGCGCTATCCTCGTTGATCATTGCTGCCACTTCAGCAAATCCATTGTCTACACTATCAAAAATGCCGTTGATAAAAACGTTGGCTACTTGATTGTCAGATAATTTTTTCTTTGTAAATGAGCTAAACATTAGCGTTCAAAATTCTTTATATACAAATTTAATAGGTGCACTATCTAGTGTAACTTCAATGATTTGTGCTTTATCAACGTAGTTTTCAACATAAACTTTCCTCAATAAGTTTAAATTTGCAATTAAAAAACATGAAAGCAGTGATTTCGACCAATAAAGGTGAAATGGAAGTGGAATTCTTCGAAAATGATGCCCCTAACACGGTTGCCAATTTTGTTAAGCTATCTAAGGATGGTTATTACAACGCTTTAAAATGGCACCGCGTCATTAATGATTTTGTAATTCAAGGGGGGTGTCCAAATACCCGAGAAGGAGCTTCAGGAGCTCCTGGAACTGGAGGCCCAGGTTATCAAATAGATTGCGAATTAAGCGGTGAAAATCAATACCATGACCGAGGTGTTTTATCAATGGCGCATGCCGGGCGTAATACTGGTGGTTCTCAGTTTTTCATTTGTCATTCTAGGAGGCAAACTGCTCATTTAGATGGAAATCACACGGTTTTTGGTAAAGTTATAGTTGGCCTAGACGTACTTGACGCAATTCGCGAAGGCGATACAATTGATCGCATCGAAATTAGAGATTAATTCAAAAAAAAGGACAACAATCCTTTAGTTGATCACACACACTTAAATTCCGTGTTCATTTGCAAAAGCGATAATCAGCTCGGCAAGTTCTACACCAATTCTGTCTTGTGCTTCCAAAGTTGCTGCACCAATATGTGGTGTGCAAGCAATCTTTGGATGTGTTAAGAGTTCAGGCATAGGATTGGGTTCGTTTTCGTAAACATCTAGCGCCGCCGCTGCAACTGTACCATCTTCAAGCGCTTTTAGCAAAGCGTCTTCTTCAATAACTCCTCCGCGAGCCGTGTTAACTAATCTCACCCCCTTTTTCATTAAAGAGAATTCCTTTGGGCCAATTACGGAGGCTCCATTAGTTTGCTTTGGTACATGAATAGAAATATAATCTAGCTCTTTAATCACGTCTAAAATATTATCTACCACCTTAACGGGTACCTCGAGGATTTGACCTGCAATTTTCAGTTGTATCGGTTGAACGCGTGGACGCCGTTCAATAGCAACCACCTTCATTCCAACTCCTAGAGCATATGCTGCTAGACTTTGACCAATCCTGCCAAAACCAATTATTCCCAGTGTTTTGCCTCTAAGCTCAACGCCTTTTGAATAATTTTTTTTTAAGCTAGTAAAATCACCTGTTTCAATATTTTTATATGAATCGTTTAAAAAGCGAGAAATTGAAAAAAGCTGCCCCATCACCAATTCAGCTACTGATTGAGAAGATGAAGCGGGCGTATTAATTACGGTAAGATTTTTTTCACGGGCGTAGGCCACATCAATATTATCCATGCCTACACCACCTCTTCCGATAAGTTTAAGGCCTGGACAAGAATCGATTACCTCTTTTCTCACAGTTGTGGCACTGCGCACCAATACGGCATCAAATCCTATATTGTTAATGGTTTCTATTAGTTTATCTTGGCTCACTTTATCAGTACTTACCATATGCCCTTGCGCTTCAAGCAGGGACTTGCCTAAGGTCGAAATACCATCGTTTGCTAAAATCTTCATTTTATCCTATTCTATTGAATTCATTCATTACATCTACAAGTATTTGAACGCTTTCTATTGGAAGCGCATTATACATTGAAGCCCGATAACCTCCAACTGAACGATGCCCTGGCAATCCAACAATTCCTGCTTCTTTCCACATTGAATCAAACTGCTCACTTCGCTTTGGATCGCTTAGTAAGAATGTAATATTCATCAATGACCTGTCTTCTTTAGCAACAGCTCCTTGAAACGATGGGTTTGAATCGATTTCTTGGTAAAGCAATGCAGCCTTGGACTCATTAAGTTTTTGTTGTGCCAAAACACCTCCCTTTGCCAATAAATATCTCAGATTAAGCATGGAAACATAAACACTAAAAACAGGAGGCGTATTGAGCATTGATTCCTTATCAATATGTTGTTTCAAGTCTAAATAGGTTGGCAGAAAGGTAGCGCTACTTTTGTCTAAAATCTCGTCTTTCACAATATACAAAGTTGCGCCAGCTGGCCCCAGGTTTTTTTGAGCACCTGCATAAATAAAGTCGTAGTCTGCGACATTTATTTCTTTGGAAAAGATATCCGATGACATATCGCAAACTAACGGAATTTTACCTTTGGGAACTTCCTTGAATTGCGTTCCGTAAATCGTATTGTTACTCGTGTAATGAAGGTAGTCTATGTCTTCGGGTATTTTAAAATCTTTGGGTATGTAGGTAAAGTTTCTATCAGCAGAAGAGGCAATTTCTATCACATCAATGCCTACTTTTTTGGCTTCCTTAATAGCCCCACTAGCCCAGGTGCCTGTATTGATATAACCAGCTTTACAATTGGTTCGTTGCATATTGAGTGCTGCAATTGTAAATCCTAAGGTTGCACCACCTTGGATAAATGCGACAGAATAACCAGCCGGGATACCCAAGGCCTTTTTTACAAGATCCATTGCCTCTTCCATTACTGCGACAAAATCCTTGTGTCTATGAGAAACTTCAAGGATAGATAAGCCATTAAAATTTATAACTGCTTCAGCAGCTTCTTTAAATACTTCCTGGGGTAATATACATGGCCCTGCGCCAAAATTATGTTTCATAAAAACTAAATATGATTAATTATTGTACAAAGTTCAAAAAAAAAGAGCTGCCAAGGCAGCTCTTAGATTAATTCGATTTTTTTGTAGTCGCTTTTTTAGTGGTTGTTTTTTTCGCGGTAGTTGCTTTTTTCTTTGGTTCAGCCTTTACTGGCTTTTCTTTTTTTACTTTTACGATGGGTGCCGATTCTTTTCGTTTTCTGGTTTTCCCATATGAACCCCTAGCGCGTTTGCCTTTGGTCGTTTTTTTATCTCCTTTTCCCATAAGTATTTCTTTATATTCTATTACATTCAAAGGTATCAAACTTTTTTATATTCCGATCTAAATTTTTCTGCAAGTTCTGAACCACCGTTCAATATTTTTTGGCACCATAACAATTTAATTTCGGTTTGCTCATCATTACTCATAAGCCAATTTAACTTGCTTGATGCCAATCTAGATCTATACATGTTAAGAAGCAAAGCCACGCTAACCGATAAATTTAGACTTTCAGTAAAACCATACATCGGAATTTGAATAATTGTATCAGCATTGTTCTTTAGTTGCTCTGAAATTCCATTTTTTTCTGCTCCAAAAAACAATGCGACCGGTTTGTCTATAGGGATTTCCATAAGCGTATTTTGTTTTGTGTGAGGAGAAGTGGCAACAATTCTATATCCTTGAGTTCTTAATTTTTTAATTGCATCTAAAATAGGTTGGTCAGATTGATGATGTTGAACAATGTTTAACCAACGCGCAGCGCCGAGTGCAATATCGCGCTGAAACTCATATTTGTTGTGCTTTTCGATTAGATGCAATTCATGAAAACCCAAGCAGTCCATACTGCGCATTATTGCAGATGCATTGTGATCTTGTTGAATATTTTCCAATGCTACAACCAAATGTCTCGTTCTTTGAGAAGCAACGCGTTCAAAGAGTTCCTTTTTGTGAGGTGTAATAATTTGATAGAAGGCTTGAAGTAAATATTCATTTTCAGTCATGCTAAATTGATTTTATCATCAAATAGTGTTGAATTCGATCAAAGAGAATATAAGACATCGAATCGGTCTTATAACCTAGCTTTAAATAAAAATCAAGTGCATTTTCACGCGCATGCAAGAATATTTGATTGCTTCCGTCCTGTTTTGCAGATAGTTCAATTTTATTGATCAATGCGCTACCAATTCCTTGTCTTTGCTGGGTTTTTAGTGTGGCCATAAATCTAATTTGTGAAGTATATTCATCGATTTTGTCCAATCGTCCAACACCTATTATTTCATTTTTGAGATTAAAATAAGCAAAATGTTTATGCACTTTTTCGTCTATGGTTTGTTCAGATCCTTTTGGCTGATTCCAAGGAGCCCTTAATAACTCAAATCGTAAATTAAAGTAGGCTTCCCATTCTGAATCGTTAAGAGGGCTTCTTATCATCTTTCAAATTTAAATGCAACTTGGCTCACCCGTTTAGTCATTTGCCCATTCACTAATTCTGTCCTAACTAGTGATTTAGCTTGGCCTTCATCAAAAACAGAATCCAATGTTTTAATTTGCGCTACAGGCACATTTAGTTCCATCAATTGTTCTAAAAGTGAACGGCAACTTATTTTACTAATACTTTGTTGTAGGATTTTTTGTAACTCAAATCGATGTCTCACCCTAAGTATGTTAGATTTAAACTGTTCGTCAGTTTCAAGTTTAGACAGTTTCAGGCAATTTACGAGTTTTTTAAAATGTGAATCGGAGCCAATTGCAAGCGTGATTATTTGGCCATCGTTGGTGTAAAAAATTTCGCCGTATGGTGCAATATTGGGATGTAAGCTACCAATACGTTCTGGTATATGACCTGCCATTAAAAAATTGGAGGCTTGATTGGCCAAGCTACAAATGGCAGCATCGTAAAGTGAAACGGAGACCACTTGTCCAATATTTTTTTGTCTTTTAAGCAATGCCAGCAGAATTCCTTCTTTAAGTTGATGTGCTGCTAATATATCAATGAGGGCTACTGGCATTTTAGTTGGACCACTTTCTTTTGTGCCGTTCATGGCCATGAAGCCAGATTCGGCTTGTAAAATAAGGTCGTAAGCAATGCGGTCGTTATTGGAGCCAAAACCAGTTATTTTTCCAATAATTAGACCAGGATTGACCTTCCAAAGGTCTCGGGTGGTCACCTTTAATTTTTTATCATCTCCTTTTTTGAAATTCATGATTAGAACGTCTGCATTTTTTAAGAGTTTCAAAAACTTCCCATAATGCGCCTGGTTAGATAAATCAAGCGCTAAGATTTCTTTGAGGTAATTGACACTTGAATAATAAGCGCTCTGATGTGTTTGTTGTGATTCTGAGGCTAGCCTCCAGGTATTTGTGATGTCCCTATTTATAGGGTGCTCTATTTTGATTACTTGAGCGCCCAATTCTGCAAAAAAAGTACCAACTGCAGGTCCAGCAAGAACTGTGGAGAGGTCGATGATTTTAAGATGTTTTAATGGTTTTGTACTCATCTGAAACAAAAATAGGTTTTTATTGCCGTAAAAAGTTGTAAGAAGTGCTATCGGCTCTCATTAAAAAGTCAAAACAGTTAACCAAATATTAGTCAATTTATAAAAATTAAATGGTTTAAAATTCGTAAATTTGGAGCGCATTATTTTACCTATTTAAATACTATGAAAGTTTTTGACCTCGACATGATTAAACGCGTTTACGAGCGTTTTCCAGATCGTATTGCTGCCGCGCGCCGCGTTGTAGGCAAACCCTTAACACTATCTGAAAAAATACTCTATGCGCACCTATGGGATGGGGAGGCTAAAGTTTCTTTTGAACGCGGTAAATCTTATGTAGATTTTACACCTGATCGTGTGGCAATGCAAGATGCAACTGCACAGATGGCCTTATTGCAATTTATGCAAGCCGGCAAAAAACGTGTTGCAGTGCCATCAACAGTTCATGCTGATCACCTAATTCAGGCAAGAGTAGGGGCAAGTAAAGATTTGCAAGAGTCTTTGAATCAGAACAATGAAGTATTTAATTTTTTATCATCCATTTCCAATAAATATGGCATTGGCTTTTGGAAGCCAGGCGCAGGAATCATTCATCAAGTAGTTCTCGAAAATTATGCTTTTCCAGGAGGAATGATGATTGGGACCGACTCTCACACCGTGAATGCTGGCGGCCTCGGTATGGTTGCAATTGGTGTTGGAGGTGCAGATGCTGTTGATGTTATGGCTGGTATGGCTTGGGAATTGAAATTTCCTAAGTTAATTGGTGTAAAACTAACAGGTAAATTAAATGGTTGGACTTCGGCCAAAGACGTCATTTTAAAAGTAGCGGACATTCTAACGGTAAAAGGCGGAACTGGTGCAATAGTAGAATATTTTGGTGAAGGTGCCCTGTCTTTATCATGTACAGGTAAAGGCACAATTTGTAATATGGGTGCTGAAATTGGAGCCACCACTTCAACTTTTGGCTATGATGAATCGATGCGCCGATACCTTATTGCTACAGGGCGTAAAGAGGTTGTAGATGCTGCTGACGCTATTTCAGAACATCTCACAGGTGATGCCCAAGTTTATGAGGAACCTGAAAAGTACTTTGATCAACTCATAGAAATCAACTTGAGTGAACTAGAGCCGCATATTAACGGTCCGTTTACGCCAGATAGAGGAACACCGGTTTCAAAAATGCGCGAAGAGGCTATTGCCAACGGATGGCCTTTAGCAGTGGAGTGGGGCTTAATTGGCTCTTGTACAAATTCTTCCTATGAAGATCTAGCTCGAGCCGCATCAATTGTTCAGCAGGCAGTTTCACATGGCATTACTCCAAAAGCAGAGTTTGGTATTAACCCTGGTTCTGAACAAGTACGATATACTGCAGAGCGCGACGGAATTCTTGCAGACTTTGAAAAAATGGGCACAAAAGTATTTACCAATGCGTGTGGTCCATGTATTGGACAATGGGCTCGTGAAGGAGCAGATCGGCAAGAGAAAAATACAATTGTACATTCTTTCAATCGAAATTTTTCAAAACGCGCTGATGGCAATCCAAATACCCACGCCTTTGTTACTAGTCCAGAAATGGTCGCAGCATTGGCTATTGCTGGAAATTTAGGTTTTAATCCGCTCACTGATACACTCACCAATAATAAAGGAGAGCAAATAAAACTCAATGCACCACAAGGTGACGAATTGCCTACAAGTGGATTTGCCGTTGAAAATAATGGTTATCAAGCCCCTGCTGCTGATGGGAGTATGGTTGAAGTAGTAGTAGCAGCAGACTCTCAAAGACTTCAATTACTTGAAAATTTCCCGGCATGGGACAACAATAATATAATGGGTGCCCGCCTGCTCATCAAAGCCAAAGGTAAATGTACTACCGATCATATTTCAATGGCAGGTCCATGGTTGCGATATAGAGGCCATTTAGATAATATTTCAAATAACATGTTAATTGGAGCAGAAAATGCTTTCAATGGTGAGGTAAATAAAGTGAAAAATCAGCTCACAGGTTCTTACGGTGAGGTTCCGGCTGTTCAGCGCGCCTATAAAGCTGCTGGAATTCCTTCAATTGTAGTAGGTGATCACAATTATGGTGAAGGTTCTTCACGTGAACATGCAGCTATGGAACCGCGACATCTTGGTGTAAAGGCAGTCCTAGTAAAATCATTTGCTCGAATTCACGAAACAAATCTTAAAAAACAAGGAATGTTAGGCCTGACCTTTGCCAACGAATTAGACTACGATAAAATCTTAGAGGATGATACTTTTGACTTTGTTGATTTAGCTTCCTTTGCTCCTGAAAAACAATTAACTATTCGAATCAATCATAGTAATGGGACCTTCGAGGAAATTTTAGTTAATCACACGTACAATGCATCTCAAATTGAATGGTTTAAAGCTGGTTCAGCATTAAACCTTATTAAAATGATGGAAGCCTAAGTCGATCGTGAAACTTTTTGGAGCCCTTTTTCTGTGTGTTTTTTATAATCTGACTTGGGCTCAAGGAGTATATCGAGGTAGTTTCTTTTGCAATGGGTATACAGGTTATCCAAATTTGATGGCTGTGAGCATTCCGCTTTCCGAGCCAGTTGCAGCAAATGGAACTTTGGACTACAAAGGAATTGCCCCTTCTGGTTTGAGATTTATGTATATGGTTGCCGACGATATTAGTGTGGGTGTAGATTTGATTTATAGTGCTGTTAATGCAAATATTCTACAAAGCGATAGTGCATTTTACAATGGTCAATGGCAAATTTTATCTACAAATTATTCTATTCAGAAAAAACAATTTAGGCCGCAAATACGTATGGATATGCACCTTAATTCACTTGACCCTAATTTGGATCAATATATTGGATTTGCTGTTGGTTCCAATTACAAATTCAGAAAAGTGTATCAAGATGGTCTATTGATAAGTCAAGATAATAATCCCAATGATATAAATGTCCCAATTTCATTAAGGGCCTGTTACGGGTTTCGTTATTTTTTTGATTATAACTTTGCTTTGGGTGGTGAGCTCGGTATTGGCGGACCAATCTTTCAATTGGCTTTTACTTACAGGATATAATTCATAAAAAAGGCGAACAAAAAGTCCGCCTTTGTAGTTGAATTCAAAATTTCATAATCAAAGCCTATATTAATAGCGATAGTGCTCGGATTTGTATGGGCCTTCAACCGTAACGCCTATGTAGGAGGCTTGGTCACTAGAAAGAGTTTCGAGTTCCACACCAATTTTAGCTAAATGTAAGCGCGCTACTTTTTCGTCCAGGTGTTTTGGTAAGGTGTATACTTCATTTGCATAATTAGCGCTGTTATTCCAAAGTTCAATTTGCGCTAAGGTCTGATTTGTAAAGGAGTTTGACATAACAAATGATGGATGCCCTGTTGCACATCCTAAATTTACCAAGCGTCCTTCGGCTAGCACAATGATATCATTGCCCTTTACGTTATAAAGGTCAACTTGTGGTTTAATTTCCATTTTATCTTTTCCATATTGGCTATTTAACCAAGCCATGTCGATTTCATTATCAAAATGACCAATATTACAGACGATAGTTTTGTCCTTCATAGCTTCAAAATGGCGCCCTACGACAATACTTTTGTTACCAGTCGCTGTGACCACGATATCGGCAAGTTGAACTACTTTATCAAGTGGTTTAACTTCAAAGCCATCCATTGCAGCTTGCAAGGCACATATAGGATCGATTTCAGTCACAATGACCCTTGCACCAGCTCCTTGAAGTGAAGCAGCTGAGCCTTTTCCAACGTCCCCATATCCGCAAACTACAGCTACTTTTCCAGCTAGCATTACATCTGTCGCTCTTCTGATGGCGTCTACTAATGATTCTTTACATCCGTATTTATTATCAAATTTAGATTTTGTTACAGAATCATTGACGTTGATGGCAGGCATTACCAAAGTGCCATTTTTCATTCGTTCGTACAAACGATGCACACCAGTTGTAGTTTCTTCAGAGAGTCCTTTTATATCTGCGGTAAGTTCTGGAAAACGATCAAAAACCATGTTGGTAAGATCGCCACCATCATCGAGGATCATGTTGAGCGCTTTATTGTCCTCAAATGCAAATAAAGTTTGTTCAATACACCAATCAAACTCCTCTTCATTCATCCCTTTCCATGCAAAAACTGGTATTCCAGCAGCTGCAATAGCTGCTGCTGCATGGTCTTGGGTTGAAAAAATATTACAAGAAGACCAAGACACTTGCGCTCCTAATTCGACAAGTGTTTCAATTAAAACAGCAGTTTGAATGGTCATGTGAAGACAGCCTGCAATTCGCGCTCCAGCCAAGGGTTTGCTGTTGCCATATTCTTCTCGTAAAGCCATAAGACCCGGCATTTCGGCTTCAGCTAATTTAATTTCTTTTCGACCCCAGTCTGCAAGACTGATGTCTTTGACTTTGTATGTGTGATTTTGTGTTTGATTCATAACTTTATTCAAAAATTGTTTGCAAATGTACGTCGTTTCTAAATGCTATTCAAGGATTAATGAAGCTGATTTTCTATCAATGCTTTTAAACCTTTAACAAATAAAGGATGCGTATTTGAACTCGGTACAAGTTGGACCTTTTCACCACCATGGCTTTCAAAAATCTCTTGGTATTCTTCACCAATTTCAATGAGCGTTTCAAGGCAGTCTGCAACAAATGCAGGGCTAAAAACCAATATTTTTTTTGCTCCTTTCTTTCCCCATTCTTCAACTATTTTGTCTGAAAACGGCGTAAGCCATTTTTTATCGAGTCTCGATTGAAAACAAACCGTGTAGTCCTCTTTTTTTAATTTTAATTTTTCGGCTATGATGCGCGTAGTAGCATAACAAGTAGCCTTATAGCAAAACTTATTGTAATCATTTAGTTCGCTTTCGCAAGGCTGCTCATTACACAAGTCTGTCCCCTCATACACCTTATCGACTTGTCTTTCAGGTAGGCCGTGATAAGAGAATAATATGTGGTCATACGCATTGAGATCAAATTGCTGGGCATTTGAAACAATAGAATCTATATAACCTTCATTGTCATAAAATTGGCTTACGATTTTTAATTCTGGTATAACCCACCATTTACTAATAATTTTCATTACTTTTTCTATGGCAGAACCAGATGACGCCGAGGCATATTGCGGAAAAAGAGGGAGGATGATTATTCTATCGTAATTGGCTTTGCTCATTCTATTTAACACCTCATTTAACGAGGGGTTTTTATAGCGCATGGCCAATTCAAATGTAACCTGCGAATCCTTGAATTCTTCTTGAAGTAATTCTTTTAGTTTTTGGCTGTGGGTAAGCAAAGGCGAGGCCCCGCCACCTAATTGCCAAAGTTCCTTATAAATTTTCGCTGATTTGGGTGCTCTGAAAGGCACGATGATTCCATTAACCAAGATGGTTCTTAAAAAATATGGAATATCAATAACGCGTGGGTCATTTAAAAATTCTGTCAAGTAACTTCGCACATCAGCTACACGAGGTGAGTCTGGTGTACCAAGTTGAATGAGTAAGACGCCGGTTTTTTTCATATCAAAGTGTCCAACAAATTGGATTTTTCTTTGTTCAAAATTACCCATTAATTCGCTAATGCGCCCACAATAACTTAACTTTGTCTTGTGTTAGCAGATCAATTTTTAATGCAAATAAATAGTGCGAATTTTGAAGAAATAGCACTGCAGACATTTGAGCGTCAGTATAAGCAAATCCCCATATATAATCAATATGTTAATTCTTTGGGTCGTTCAAATCCAAAAACGCTGTCACAAATTACGTTTTTGCCAATTGAATTTTTTAAAAGCCACAAGGTTTTACCTACAAATGCGCAAATACAAAGCACCTTTCTGTCTAGCGGAACAACGCAGCAAATACGTAGCAAACACCATGTAAGCGATCTAAGTTTTTATGAGGCCTCACTTATCTTGGGATTTGAAAGGATTTTTGGATCGGTTAAAGACTTTGTTTTTATTGGTCTCTTGCCATCCTACCTTCAAAATGGCGATTCTAGTCTCATCTATATGGTGGATTGTCTTATAAAAAAAAGTGGCACTGATCTTTCTGGGTATTATCTCGATCACAAGCAAAACGTGTTAGAAGTATATCAAAAGGCACTGCTTAGTCATAAAAAACCATTTGTTTTTGGCGTATCCTATGCGCTTTTAGATTTATCACAACAAGAAATTAATCTTTCTGAAGCAATTATCTTAGAAACAGGCGGCATGAAAGGTAGGCGCCAAGAACTTTCAAAAACAGTTTTACATCAGAAACTTCAAAAAGGATTGCAAGTGCCAAGAATCTATTCTGAATATGGCATGACTGAATTATTATCTCAGGCTTATTGTATTGATGGAACATTATTTAAGTGTCCACCATGGATGCAGATTCGCTTGCGCGATGCATATGATCCTTTTTCAGAAGTGTCAATTGGACAAAAAGGGGGGATTAATGTCATCGATTTAGCCAATCAAAACAGTTGTTCATTTATTCAAACTGATGATCTTGGCAGATTGCATAGCGATGGATTTAGCTTAGAAGGAAG
>Ga0222714_10003231_pt1 | contig 16735 bp, 14 predicted proteins | sample C33_3DmetaG_FD_165048 | JGI IMG/M metagenome (GOLD analysis project Ga0222714, IMG submission 165048) | Estuarine water microbial communities from San Francisco Bay, California, United States - C33_3D | ecosystem: Environmental > Aquatic > Marine > Unclassified | place: USA: California...
CATGCGCCATGCCCATCCCCCAGCCCGTTGTTCCCGTCACTGAGGAGCACTTCATCAACCGCGAACTGAGTTGGCTGGCATTCAACGAGCGTGTGCTGGACGAGGCGGCGCGGCGGGACCTGCCGGTGCTGGAACGTCTCAAGTTCCTGGCGATCACCGCGTCCAATCTTGACGAATTTTTCATGGTGCGGGTGGGTGCCCTGCAGTTGATGCGGGAGCAGGGGCGCCGCGCCAAGGATGCAGCCGGCCTGACGCCGACCCAGCAGTGGGAGCAGATCCAGCAGCGGGCGGGGGCTTTCGTTGCGCGGCAGTATGAGATTTTGGAGACCCAGCTACGGCCCTTGCTCGAGGAGCGCGGCATTCGGCGCCTCCGGGCCGACGGTCTCAGTGCGGCTCAGCGGGCCCACCTGGAGGACTACTTCATGGAGCACGTGTTTCCGGTGCTGTCGCCGGTGGCCTTGGATGACGATGCCGCCCGCGTCACGGTGCCGGCGCTGCAGATCGCCCTGCTGTGCTCCGTGGTGTCGGAGCAGGACGGACAGCGGTCGCGCCGGCGCGTGTTGTTCACACTGCCATCCAACCTGCCCCGTCATGTGCCCGTCCCTGACCTTGAGGCGGCGGCGCATGCCTACGTCAACCTCGAGGATCTGCTTGAGCTGTTCTTGCCGCGTTATTTCCCGTCGGAAAAGGTGGCCGCCAGCGCGCGCTTCCGCCTCAGCCGCAACTCTGACATCGCCGTGGATGACGAGAGTTCCTCGGATCTCGCCAGTGAAATGGAGGACGTCCTGGAGGCCCGCCTGCAGAGCCCGACCATCCGCCTTGAAATCGAGGCGGGCGCCCCCCGGGATTTGGTCAAGGCCGTGCGCGACCTTTGCGGAGCGCGCACCGCCCAGGTGTACACTGTGCCCGGCGAACTCGACCTGCGTGCCGGCTTTCAAATCGCCAGCCTGTCCGGGTTCGACGATCTCAAGGTTGAGCCCTGGGACAGCCAGCCATCGCCGCTCATCGTTCCGGGAGAGAGCATTTTTGATGCCATCCGTCGTGGGGACATCCTGCTGCATCATCCCTATGAATCGTTCGATCCGGTGCTGCAACTCGTCGAGGAGGCAGCCACGGACGGGAACGTCATTGCCATCAAGCAGATACTATACCGGACGGCCCGCAACAGCCGCATCATCAGTGCGCTGATCCGCGCCGCCCAGGCCGGCAAACACGTCACGGTGCTGGTCGAGCTGAAGGCGCGCTTTGACGAGGCGCGCAACCTGGAGCGCGCGGAGGAACTGCTCAACGCCGGCGCGCAGATCATCTATGGGGTGCGCGGCCTCAAGACCCACGCCAAAATCTGCCTGGTCATGCGCCGCGAAGCCGGGCGACTGATTCGCTACATGCACTTTGGCACCGGCAACTACAACGAGGCCACCGCCCGCCTTTACACCGACGTCAGCCTGCTCACCGCGCGGCCTGAGTTTGGCGCTGATGCCTCGGCCTTTTTCAACACGGTCACCGGCCGCTCACGCTTTGTCCACTTCGAGCGCATTTCCATGGCGCCCTTCGGCCTGCGCGAGCGCCTGCTGTCGCTTATCCGCAGCGAGACCGAGCGGGCCCGTCAGGGCGAGGACGCCGCGATCTGGCTGAAGATGAATGCGCTTGAGGACCGGCGCATGATCGAGGCGCTGTACGAGGCCTCCCAGGCCGGAGTGCAGGTGCGCCTCAACATCCGCGGCATCTGCTGTCTGCGCCCGGGGGTACGCGGAGTCAGCGACAACATCTCGGTGGTCAGCATCATTGACCGCTATCTGGAGCATGCCCGCATCTACTGGTTCCGCCAAGGCGGACGTCCGGCCATTTTCATCTCCAGCGCCGACTTCATGAACCGCAACTTGTCCAAGCGGGTCGAGTTGCTCGTGCCGGTCGAGGACAAGGAGGCGAAGAAGCGTCTCACGCACCTTCTGGAAACGCATTTTGCCGACACCTCCCGGGGGCGCATCCTTCGACGGGATGGTTCCTGGGTGCTGCCGGCGACGCCGGCCGGCAAGGAGCAGAGTTCTCAGGCGGTCTTTGCCCGCCAGGCGTCCCAGCGCGCACGGGCGCGCGGGCAGTCGCCCGACGTGCTGGTGCCGCACGTGCCAAAGTCCTGACGGCGGGAAACCTGTTCAGAAGTGGGGGGCCGAGACGGTGCCCTCCTCGATTTCCAGCTTCTTGCGGCGCAGGATGGCGTCGGCAATGTCGAGCACCATCTCTTCCAGCAGCAGGCGCAGGTGGCTGCCCTGCCGGTAGTCGGCTGGCGCGATGTGCTTGACGCGGTCGGCGAGGGCGGAGAGCTGGTAGCACTTGCGGAAGCTGGCCCGACTGGACTCGTCCGGATTGTAAACCGCGATGGCGTGGCCGCCGTAGCGCTTCATTAGCGTGAAGCACGGAACATCGGTGGGGCCGTCGCCGATGTAGATCATGTTGTGAAACGGGATCGGGCGCAGTTCCGGATCCATGTGGTCGTTGACGTCCTCGTGCGGCTCCAGCATGCCCTTGTTGATGCGGAACAGGTACTGGGTCTTGGTCGTGTGGCTGATGACCCGCTTGGGGAAGCTGATGCGTCCCTCGGCATCGACACCAAATTCACAGCCGAACAGGCGCTTGACCTGGGGCGCCAGCGAGCTGCCCTCGAGCAGAGCCTTCAGCCCCGAGGAGACGATGTAATGCTCGATGCGGATGCCGAGCGACCGGTGCTGGTCGCTCAGCACCTGATGCAGTTCGCCAAACACCTCGGGCACGCCCTTGTAGTAGCGCAGCTTGGCGCCCAGGGCTCGAAGATCGTCGTTGGTGGGGCGGTCCATGCCCAGGCAGTCTAGCAGGCACTTGAGGTAGGCGAGTTCACCGTCGTAGCCCTCGCTGTCGACCATTTGGCGGCTCTTTTTCCAGAATTGTCCCGGGTGGATGCCGAAATGCGGGAACAGCGTCTCGTCCTGCATGTAGGTCGGACTCAGCGTCTGATCGTAGTCGTAAATGATGCCGATGGTGGTTTGCAGGGCGGCCATTCCACAATTAAGGCGCGGAAGCCGGCCTCGGCAAGCCCAGGAGGTCGGCCAGAGCCGAGTCCAGGTCGGGAAAGGCGAAACGGTAACCGGCGGCAAGCGCCACTCCCGGCGTGGCACGCTGGCCGGTGAGCAGCATCTCCTCCGCCAGACCGCGCAGCAGCAGGCGCAACGCAAAGGCGGGTGCATGGCAAAACGCCGGGCGGTGCAGCGCCAAAGCCAGCATGCGCGTGAATTCCGAGTTCGTGACCGGTTCTGGCGCAGACAGGTTGAGTGGTCCCCGCACCGCCTCGGTGTCGATGGCAAAGCGGATCAGCCTGGCGGCATCCTCAACATGGATCCAGGACTGCCACTGGCGCCCGTTGCCGAGCCGTCCGCCGAGACCGAGGCCAAAGACCCGCCGCAGCAGCGGCAGGGCGCCGCCGTCTGCCCCCAGCACCATGCCGGTGCGCAGCAGCACCACCCGCAGGCCAAGGGCTTCAGCGCCGCGCGCCGCGGCCTCCCAGCGTCCGCACAGTTCCGCCAGAAAACCTCCGCCCTGAGGGGAAGTTTCGTCAATCTTGCCATCGCCGCCGTCGCCGTAGTAACCGGCGCCCGACGCACAAACCAGGACCCCGGGCCGGTTCTCAGGTCGCCAGGTCGCCAGATGTCGAACCAGCGCCTCGGTGAAATCCACCCGGCTTTTCCAGATGCGCTCACGCTTTGAGGGGGTCCACAGCCCCATCAGGGATTCACCGGACAGATGGACGAGGGCGTCGAGGCGTGTTTCCGGCAGGGCATGGGGCGCTTCAGGCGGCTGGCGCAGCATCTCGGCGGCCCGTGCGGGGGATCTGGTGCCGCGTGTGTAGGCCACGACCTCGCCCGGACGGCAGGCGACACGAGCAAAATGTCCGCCAATGAATCCGGTCGCTCCTGTCAGGCCGATGCGCATGAACGGGTTACGCCCGCGGTGCGCGTGGCGTTGCGGCCTTTAAGGATTCCGCCACCAGTCGGAGGGCTTTTCCCAGGAGGCACTCCGCGTTTCCCGGCCATGGTCGTCGCGCAACAGGGTGTCGGCATCGGTTTCCGCCAACTCCTTGAGCAACTGCTCGTGCGGCCGCGGTCGTGTCGTTCGCCGCCAGATGTGCCAGGCGGCGGTGGCCAGGCAGCCGATGAGAAAAAATAGGGTGCAGAGGGTGAAGAGGACGAACCAGTCCATGGCCGCGGTGTCCACGGCGTGAGCACCGGCTTGAGGGCGCTGCAGGAACACGGCAAACGCGGTCGGCATGGCTTGGATCAGTCGAAGACCAGGCGCATCGGGATCATGCTCGAGTGCGAGAAGCCATTGTGGGCGAAGAAGGCCTGTGACTCGGCGCTGATCTTGTCGGTCAGCAGGGTGATGCGGCGGAAGTTTTTCTCGCGGGCAAAGTCGATGGCATAACGCAGCAGCTGCGTGCCGTATCCCTGCCGGCGGTGCTGGGGGTGAATGATGACATCCTCCATGAGGATGACAAGGCCGCCCTCGGCCGTGCTGATGGTGAACAGGAGGTTGACCATGCCGATGACCTGGTGGTCGGTGCGCAGCACGAAAATGCGGCCGCGGTTGGGTTGCTCAAGGATGAGTCGCAGACCGTGTTCCTGCTTGGTCTTGTCAGGGCGGAAGTCGGCTTCGACGCTGAACAGCGCCACCAGCAGTTCCACCAGCTGTGGCAGGTCTTCGATGGTGGCGGGCTCGATCCGCGGGGCGGTACTGACTTTCGGCATCAACTCCAATGTAGCCGGCGGCGTGCCAAAGGCAATGCCGGGAATCCCGGCGCAACCGACAGGCCCTGCACGGGTTCCAGAGGAAGAACACCCGCCAATGAAACGTTTTTTTGCCTTTGCCCTTCTGCCCTCTGTCGCCTGGGCTGCGGAATCGGCTGCCGACAGTCATGCCGGCATTCCCGCCGACCAACTCGCCTTCTTTGAGAAGCATGTCCGTCCGGTGCTGGTGGAACATTGCTACTCCTGCCACTCCGCCGAGGCGGAGAAGGTCAAGGGCGGCCTGACTCTGGACACCCGACAGGGTCTGCAGCTCGGCGGTGAATCCGGTCACCCCGGGGTGACGCCAGGACGGCCCGACCTGAGTACTCTGCATGAGGCGGTCACCTGGGCCAATCCGGACATGCAGATGCCGCCGAAGGAAAAGCTGTCCCAGGAGGCGGTTGCCAGCCTGAAAAAGTGGATCGAAATGGGCGCGCCGGACCCGCGTGAGCAGTTGGTGCCAAACCCGGCCGGCGGCCGGCGAGTCATCGACATGGAGGCAGGCCGGAAACACTGGGCCTTTCAAAAGCCGGTCAACACCGAGGCACCGGAGGTCAAGAAGGCTGGATGGGCGAAGACCGACATCGACCGTTTCATCCTCGCGGGACTGGAGGCAAAGGGCCTCAAGCCGGCGCAGGACGCGGATCGTCGGACCCTGATCAGACGCATCGCCTTCGACCTTACCGGCCTGCCCCCCACTCCCGATGAGGTGCGCGCCTTTGTCGGGGATGAATCGCAGCAGGCTTTGGAGCGTGTGATCGACCAGTACCTCGATTCGCCGCGCTTCGGGGAACGCTGGGCCCGGCACTGGCTCGACGTCGCACGCTACGCCGAGAGCAGCGGCAAGGAGACCAACATCCTGTATCCGCATGCCTGGCGCTATCGCGACTGGGTGATCGATGCCTTCAACAAGGACAAACCCTACGATGCCTTTCTCAAGGAGCAGCTTGCCGGCGACCTGCTGGCTTATGAGAACAAGCACGACCAGGCGGAAAAAATCGTCGCCACGGGTTTTCTCGCCATTGGTGCCAAGGGACACAACAATCGTGACCGCCGCCAGTTCGCGATGGACCTGGTGGATGAACAGATCGACGCCGTGTCGCAGTCGATGCTGGGTCTGACCCTTGCCTGCGCGCGCTGCCACGACCACAAGTTTGATCCGGTCACCCAGCGCGACTACTACGCGCTCGCGGGCATCTTCCTGAGCAGCGAGACCCTGTATGGAACCTACGAACAGCAGCAGAACGGAAACCCAAGCTCACTCATTGAGCTGAACCCCGCCGCCGGCCAGGTGGCCGGGTTGGCGCCGATTTCCCCCGCCGAATTGGCCGAACTTCAGCGCCGGCTGAAGGAGGCCAACGAAGCGGCGGAGGCGCAGCAGCGCGAGGTGATCGCCCAGCGCAGTGAGGGCAACCCCGTGGTCAATTTCCTGCGCGTGCGCCAGGCCCGCGATCGCGCCACGGCGGTTCAGGCCGACCTCGACCTGTTCCGCGAGGATGGCGCGCCGCGCGCGCTGGCGATGGGGGTGCTTGACCGCGACCGTCCCATCAATGCACCGGTGCTGGTGCGCGGTGACCTCAAGCAGCCCTCCGATGTCGTGCCGCGCGGCCTGGTCGAGGTACTCTGTGAGAAAGGCGAGCCCTTGAGCATCGCCGAGGGCAGCGGCCGTCTTGATCTGGCGTACTGGGTTGCCTCGGAGGACAACCCGCTGACGGCGCGCGTGCTGGTCAACCGGGTCTGGCTCAAGCTGATGGGGCAGGGGATCGTGCCGACACCGGACAACTTCGGCTTCATGGGTCAGTCACCGACGCATCCGGAACTGCTCGATCACCTGGCCGTCCGCTTCATGGAGGATGGCTGGTCGGTGAAGAGGCTGATTCGTTCGATCCTGATGAGTCGCGTTTATCAACTCGGCTCCGGACATGATCCGGCGAACCATGCCGTCGATCCCGACAACACCTGGCGCTGGCGGATGACCCCGCGGCGTCTCGAGGCCGAGGTCATCCGAGATGCCATGCTGGCCGTGGCGGGCGAACTGGATCTGTATCCTCCGGATGGCTCGCCGGTGGCCCGTGCCGGGGAGGGGCGCGAGGGCCTGATCAACCTGGCACGCGAGCTCGCGAGTCGTCCCAACAACCATCGCAGCATCCACATGCCCATCGTGCGTGACCAAATCCCCGAGTTTCTCAACGTCTTTGATTTTCCCGATGCCAGCCTTGTCAGCGGCGAGCGCGACAGCACGAACGTGCCCGGGCAGAGCCTGTTTTTGATGAACAGCCCGCAGGTGCTGGCGCTGGCCGACGCCTTTGCGCGGCGCCTTGCGGCCTACGAGGGCGATGGTCCCGAGCGCTTGGCCCATGCCTATGAGCTTGTCTTTGCCCGTCCGCCGAATGCGCGGGAGGCCGAGGCGATTCGCCGCTTCTGGCAGGAATTTCCGCGCCTGGCCGCCGCCGGTCGAAACACCGTGCAGGCTCAGGAGCAGGCACGTAACGCCGCCTTCTCCGCCTTTTGCCAGAGCCTCTTCGCCAGCGCAGAATTTCGCTACCTCAACTGAACCGTCACTGAGAACCATGAATCCCTCATCCGCGTTCCACGCTTCGCAATCCCGCCGGTCCTTCCTTCGGACGACCTCCAACGGTTTTGGCTGGCTGGCCTTTTCGGCACTGGCCCATCGGCAGAGTCTGCAGGCCGGATCCGTGCTGGCACCGAAGCAGCCGCATCATGCCGCCCGTGCCAAGCGCGTCATCTTCCTGTGCATGCAGGGCGGCCCCTCGCATGTCGACCTGTTTGACTACAAGCCCCGGCTTGCCGAGGCGGCCGGCAAGAGCGCACCGGCGGCGGCCGGCCGGTATGGCCGGGCCAATCTGATGGCCTCGCCTTGGAAGTTTCGTCAGCACGGCCGCAGCGGCCTGTGGATTTCCGACCTGCTGCCGAATCTGGCCAGGCACGCGGACGATCTTTGCCTGCTGAACTCGATGGCCACCGATCTGCCGGCGCACCCGCAGGCCTTCACGCAGTTGCACACCGGCAGCACCCAGTTTGTCAGACCTTCGCTCGGTGCCTGGACGCTGTATGGCCTGGGCACTCAGAACGAGAATCTGCCCGGCTTCGTCACCATCAATCCGCCGGGCAATGCCACCCGCACTTATGGCAGCGCCTTTCTGCCGGCGATCTATCAGGGTGCCAAGGTGGGGGGTAACGTGCCGCCCGGCCTGCCGCCGCAGTTCGCCGCCCGTTTCGGCCGCGGCGTCGGCGAGGCCAGCATGGCCAACATCAAAAACGAGCGTCACAGCACCGGTGCCCAGCGCGCCCAGCTCGATCTCGTACAGGCGCTCAACCACGACCGCCTGGAGCGTGACGGGGGTTCCAACCCCGAGGTTGAGGGCGTCATCGAGTCCTACGAGCTGGCGTTTCGCATGCAGGCCGAGGTTCCCAAGGTTCTCAACCTTGACAGCGAAAGCGCCGAAACCCGGGAACTCTACGGCATTGGTGGGGAGGCAACGGACAATTTTGGCCGCCAGTGCCTGATGGCACGCAAGCTGGTGGAGGCCGGCGTTCGGTTTGTGGAGATCAGCCTCGGCAACTGGGACCATCACTTCAATCTCAAGGCCAGTATGGAGCGGATGAGCGGGCAGATGGACAAGCCCATTGCCGGCCTGCTTCAGGACCTCAAGCAGCGCGGCCTGCTTCAGGACACCCTGGTCATCTGGGGAGGCGAGTTCGGTCGCACCCCGCACAGTCAGGGCGAGGATGGGCGTGACCACAACAACAAGGGGTTCACCCTGTGGATGGCCGGCGGCGGCGTGAAGGGGGGCATGACCCACGGCAGCACCGACGAACTCGGCTATGAGGCGGTCGACAAGCGCATGCACATCCACGACTGGCACGCCACGGTTTTGCACCTGCTTGGACTCGACCACGAAAAGCTGACTTACCGGTATGCAGGCCGTGATTTCCGCCTCACCGACGTCTATGGCAGCGTCGCGGCCGAGATTGTGGCCTGAGGTTTCAGGCGGGAGGCAACCAGTTGGCGAGGTCGTAGAGTTTGGGGTCGCGTTGTGGTCCCCGGGCCAGGCGGGCAAGGCGTTTCACCTCGGCAAACAGCAGGTCATCGCCCTCGGCGCCCTCGCCAAGATCGGCCTCCAGCTTTTCCGGGTCCTCACCTGCTTCCAGGCGCCGCACGGCTTCACGCAGCATTGGCGGGGCCTTGTCACCCATGGCATCTGTCAGTCGGCGCAGGCAGTGGCCGAGCCGGCGCGGGTCGGGGTGTTCCTCGTCCAGACCGTCGATTTCCCCGGCCAGCCCCTCCATGAGGGATTCCATGCCGGCTTCGTTCATGTCGGCAAAGGGATCGCCCTCCTCCTTGGCGTTGCCGAGAACGGCAAACCGGCTGACCTGCTTGTCCATCCGGTAGCCGGCATTGTCCGGGCAAAGGGGGACGCATCCACTCTGCGCCGGGCTGCGCGCGAGGAACTGGTACACCTTGTGGTTGTCCGGACAGTAGAACTCGTAAATGGGCATGACGAAGGCTCGCCACCAGTTTATGCCCGCTGGCCGGTCGATGCAACGGGCGCCGCTTTGCCGCCTTGCCGGCCGCGCGTTTCGGGTTAACGAATGGGGTTCCATGACCCGACTCCTGCTGCTGCTCAGCCTGCCCCTCTATCTCGTCGACCAGGCGACCAAGCTTTGGATCGTGCAAAACTTCCGGCTGCATCAGGACATGCGCGAGATCCTGCCCGGCGTGTTTTGGCTGCATCACACCGCCAACACTGGGGTTGCCTTCGGCATGTTCAACGGCACCGAATACGCGAATTACGCTTTTGGCGCCATCTCGCTCGGCGCTCTTGCCCTGCTCGCCTGGCTGCATCGCAGGGGTGCATTCCCGGGTTGGGTGAGCCGCGTGGCGGTTGCCCTGCTCGTTGCCGGAATCCTGGGCAATCTCACCGATCGACTGCAGCACGGCTACGTGGTGGATTTTCTGCTCTTCGACTTCGGTTTCCCGCCTTTCAATCCCTGGCCCTCCTTCAACGTCGCCGACGCCTGTGTGGTGAGCGCCGCCGTTCTGCTGGCTCTGGCCTCCTTCACGGAGGCGCCAAAGTCGGCCCGCCCGCCTGTGGCATGATCGGCCTCAAAGCTCGATTTTCAACGGTGGCGGTGGCTTCAGCCTGACGGCGGGCTGCTCGGCGGGGTCGGTGGTGTCCTCGCCCTCGACCGGCAAGGCGCGCAGGATCGGACTGCCATCATCGTTGACCGGACGCGCGCGCAGGACGGGTTGGAAGGCGTTGTAGGGGTCCGCCCCGACCAGAATCGGGTCGCGCACATGCACCGGTTCGACGTTCGCGTATTTGCCGGTGTCGGCGACCATCAGCGGGTCATTGCCAAGGGTCAGGGACTGGTGGAAGGCGGCCAGTTCGGCGGGCAAGCCCTCGCCAGTGTGCAGGCTGCAGGTGGCATTGAAGAGGGTGCCTGGGCGCACGAACTCGGTGTAGGTGCTGCGCACGGAGCGTTCAACGCCATCGGCACCGCGAACTTTTTCATAGCAGAAGTCGGTCGCGCGCAAGCCGCTCTTCCGGCAGATCTCCAGGCGTTCGGCCGATTCCGGCGGCGTGAATTCCTGCGGTGTCCGGGCTTTGGCGGCGGCGTTGATGATGTCTGTCCAAATCGGCAGGGCGATCTGGTTGGAGAAGGCCATGTCGTAGATTGTCTTCTGCTTGTCGAAGCCGGTCCAGACGCCGCAGGTGACACTGCTGGTGTAGCCGAAATACCAGAGGTCCTTGTACTCGTGATGCGTGCCGGTTTTGCCCGCGGCGGGGAAATCGCCGAGCCCATACTCGCTGTGGGCGAGAGCGCCGGTGCCGCGGTGCAGGGCTTCCTCCAGGCAGGTGTGGGTCTGCCAGGCGGCGATTTCGTCCATGGCGCGCGCGGGTTGCAGGTGGGCTTCCGGCAGTTGGAACACCGTGTGGTCGTCGGCGTCGTCGATGCGCTGGATGATGTGGGTGCGCGAGGGCCGGCGTCCGAGGGTGGGGAAGCAGGAGTAGGCCAGCACCATTTCGTCGAGGCGCGCCTCACTGGCACCGAGGAAGGTGGCGGGGCCGTCGCGCAGGGGTGATGCCACTCCGGCCCGCTTGACGAAGTCGCGAAATTCCGGGGTGATCAGGCCCTTGTCCAAGGCGACCTTTTCGCCAAGGCGGACGGTGGCGGAGTTGTGGGAAACCACCACGGCCTCGCGGGCACTGATGCTGCCGCGAGACCATTTCGGGTCAGGCACTTCCATGCCATACTCGCCAAGGATGCCGGTGAAACCGCCGATCATCACGCGGTCATTGCCGAGGGGTTCGTCGGCGAGGGGCGACATGGGGAAGAAGTCCGGCCGGGTGAAGGACGAGGCATAAACGAAGGGAATGAAGGCAGTGCCGACCGGCCGCCGGGTGGCGTTGACGCGGTTGAACTGGCTGTCAATGAAGTCGCGCCCACCGACGAGGGCGAGCACGGCGCCATCGCTGTTATCGATGACGAGGGCGGCGGCCTGCAGATACTCGGGCAGCGGCCGCTTGGGGGCCTCGGCGCCGGCAGGCAGCTTGCGGGTGCTGGCCCGCCAGTCGCGCAGGATGGTCTTGAACTGACCGTGGGTCTGGTGGGCGTAGCCGGGGCGCTGCTCGATCTCGGCGAGGCGTTGTTTGACGGCGGCTTCGGCGGCTTGTTGCAGGTTGCGGTCGATGCTGGTGTAGATTTGGAAGCCACCGATGGCGGCGCGTTCCTCGCCAACGATGGCGACGACCTGGGAGCGGATCTCATCAAAGGCGTAACTGAGGCGCGGGTCGCTGCTCTGCGGAGCGGTGACGACAGGCCGCAGCTTGGCCTCTTCGGCTTCCGCCCTGCTGAGAAATCCTTCGGCCGCCATGCGGTCAAAGACGTAGTTGCGCTCCTTCAGGGCACGCTCGGGGTGGTCGAGTGGTTGGATGTTGTTCGGGCTTTTGATGAGCGAGGCCAGGGTGGCGGCCTCCTCAAGGGTCAGCTCCTTGGTATCCTTGTCAAAGTAGCCACGTGCCCCGGCCTGGATGCCGTAGAAGTTTTTGCCGAAGAAAATGCGGTTGAGGTAAAGCTCAAGAATCTCGGTCTTGCTGTACTGCCGTTCGATCCGCTGGGCGACGAAGGCCTCCATCAGCTTGCGCTTGTAGCTGCGCTCCATGAGACCAAAGGTCTGGCGGGCGAGTTGCTGGGTGATGGTGCTTGCCCCCTGGGTTGTGCGGCCGGCCTTGAGGTTTTCAATGACGGCGCGGACGAGGCCGATGTAGTCGACGCCATTGTGGCTGAAGAAGCGGCTGTCCTCCTGGGCAACCAAGGCGTCGACCATGTGCTGGGGCACATCCTGAATGGGCACTGGGGTGCGATTCAGCACGAAGATGCGCGAGAGTTCCTCGCCGTTCCGGTCATAGATGATGCTAGCGGACTCCAGCTTGCGCACTTCGGCAATGTCGTAGGTGTCGGCCTTCTCCTTGAGAGGCAGGACCACCATGACCCAGACTCCTAAGCCTGCGGCACCGCCGAGCAAGACAAGGGCGGCGAGGGCGCTGAACCAGGTGCGCCGGTAAAAGGGCTTTTTTCGGCGGATCAGCTCGCCACGCCAGTTTCTCAGGGGTTCCGGGTCGTTGCCAAACATTTGAGGTGGGCCTTGCTTCTAGGGAAGGCCATACTAATGCCGTTCCTGACCGCCTGCCAGCGCTTTCCCATGTCCAACTTTGCCAGCCATCTCCATGCCATCCTTGCCGATTCCCCGGCGGGGCGGCTGGATTTCGCCCGTGTCATGGACCTGGCGCTTTACCACCCGGAGCTCGGCTACTACGGGCCCGGGCCGAGAAGGATCGGCCGCAGTGGTGATTTCTTCACCGCGGTCAGTGTTGGCCCCCTCTACGGCCGGTTGCTGGCCGTCCTTGCGGGGCAGGTCCACCGGGAACTCGGTGAACCGGCGGATTTCCTGGTCATTGAGCAGGCCGCCCATGACGGCCAGCTCGCCGCCGATCTGCTCGAGGTCGGTGCCTTCAATCTCTGCTTGGTCGAGCCGAACCCGCGTTATGAGGTGGTCCAGCGCGAGCGTTTGGCGGCGCATGCCGGCCGGGTGCGTTGGGTGTCCCAACTCGCTGACCTGCCGGAGGTGCCGGCCCTGTTCGTCTGCAATGAGCTGCCCGACGCCATGCCGGTTCAGCTGCTGCGCTGGGTGCAGGGTGCCTGGCGGCAGCTTCTCGTGGAGATCAATCCGGCCGGAGGCTTTTGCCTGGTGCCAGCCGCCATCGAAGACCCCCGCCTCGCCGCCGAAGCGGAGCGGCTGCCCCGGGATCTCGCCGAGGGGCACACTCTGGAGGTTGGGTTGGCAGCCCTCGACTGGCTTCAGGCGCTGGCCCAGGCGCCGTTTTACGGGCGTGTCTGGGTGGCTGACTACGGCCTTGATGCCGAAGAGCGCCACGCTTCGCAGCGCGCTGCCGGCAGCCTGCGCCGCTACCGCGATCACCAATGCGACGAGCGGGTCCTCGAGGATCTGGGCGACTGCGACCTGACCGCCCATGTCGATTTCAGTCGCCTCCGCGAGCAGGCCACCGCCTGCGGATTCGCGGAACGGGGTTATGAACACCAGGGCCGCCGCCTCGGCCGTCTTGCGGTCGACTGGTTGCGCAGCCTGGAGGGACGTCCGCCCGATGCCGCCACCTCCGCCCTGCTGCGCCAGTATCAGAGCCTCACCCATCCCGCCTTCCTTGGCCGATCCTTCCGGGTGCTGGAACTCGACAAGCCGAAGCGGGCTGCGGCGACAGAATCGTGAATCCGGCGGGTCCGCTCAATCCGTGACCGGCCGGTCGTGGATGCCGAGGGCCTTTTCCAATTCCTGTTCGAGGTAGAGGGCCTGTTCGAGTTCCAGCCCGCCGAGAAGCTTGTGGCGCGATACGTCATCGGACAAGGTCCAGAGTTGCCAGCTGATGCGCATGCCGTTCTTGCTGCGGGCAACATGGCGTTTGGAGAAGATTTGGCAGATCTGGCCGCTGCCTGCGACGCCTTGTTCCTGCAGAGTCCGCCCATCCCGACCACTTTGTCGGCCTGGGACATTATCACCTCGTCACGGGCGAGCTGGATCCGATGGGCGATCTCGGCGGCGATTGCCCGGCCAACCTGCTGGAGTTTTGGCTGGGCACCGATCCCAACGGCATGGCGCTCAACGACGAGACGCGGCTGCCCTGGTTGAGGGTGGAGTCCGCGACGGCGGGAGGCTTTCAGGCGGTTTTTGAGTTCCATCAACCGGCGGCACGCACGGGGGTGGACTGGACCGTGCAGGCTTCAACCACACTGGTCGTGAATGACTGGCAGGATCTGACGCATGGTGTCGAAGGGGTCGCCATCGTGCGCGAGGGCGACCTCATCCGAGTCACCCTGCCACTCGCGAAGGACGAATCCCGCCGGTTCCTGCGTTTGCGGGTCATGCCGGCGGCACCGTGAACTCCGCCCTTACTTCCACCTCATGCAGCGGAACGGATGGTCGTCGATGAGGTTGGGGCGCACGCCGGTGAGGCGGTCGGCATGGTAAAACTGGACGCCGACGTAGGTGTAGACCGGGATGACGGCGGCCTGATCGCTGACAAGCCGGCGCTCGGCCTGCTGGAAGATCGCGTTGCGCCTGCCGGCATTGGCCTCGGCGGCGGCACGAATGAGGGCATCGTATTCGACATCGGCATAGCCGGTGCGGTTCTGGCCGTTGTCGCTCTGGAAGAGGTCAAGGAAGGTGCTGGGGTCATTGTAATCGCCGACCCAGCTGCTGCGGCAGAGGTCGTAGTCGAGTTCGCGCATCGATTTCAGCCAGACCTTTTGTTCCTGCTTCGCGAGGTTGACGGTGACTCCGAGATGCTTTTGCCACATGGCTTGCAATTCGACGGCGATGTTGCGTTCGACCGCCAGGGGCAGGTAGAGGTACTCGACGCGCGGAAAGCCTTTGCCGTCGGGAAAACCCGCCTCGGCAAGCAGGCGGCGGGCGGCGGCGGGATCGAAGTCGAGACCGGGTGGCGGTTGGTAATCCGCGCCCGTGCCGGGGGGCACCATGCCGGTTGCCGGATGCTCGCCAAGCTGGGTGATATTGTCGACGATCCGGCGCTTGTCGACCGCAAGGGCAAAGGCCTGGCGGACGCGCGGATCGGTGAAGGGAGGGCGCTTCGTGTTGATGCGGATGAACCAGGTGCCGAGAAAGGGGCCGGTGTGGAACCAGGGCTGCTCACGCAGCTTGCGGGTGAGAGTCGGAGGCACCATACCCTTGTCCATAAGCAAGTCGCACTGGCCGGTGTGAAAGGCGGCGAGGGCGCTGCCGGCATCCTGCACCGGGCGGATCTCGACGGTGGCCAGGCTGACATTGGCGGCATCCCAGTAGGCGGGGTTCTTGCGAAGTCGGATGCGGTCGTCAAGGCGCCAGTCCTCCAGCAGGTAAGCACCGTTGCCGACCAGGCGGCCGGGCTTGATCCAGGCGCCGCCGTGCTGCTCAATCGTGCGCAGCGGCACGGGCGCGAGCGTGAGGAAGGCGCAGAGGTCGATGAAGTAGGGCACCGGGTTTTCCAGTTCGACGACGAGGGTGCGGGCATCCGGGGCGTGCAGGCCGACGTGCTCGAATCCGGCGCCGCCTTCCGTGTAGGCGCGGGCACCGCGAATCACATGAAGCAGGCTGGCGTAGTCTGCACCGGTCTCGGGTGTCAGCGCGCGCCGCCAGGCGTTGAGGAAGTCCTGCGCCTCGACCGGAGTTCCATCGCTCCACGCGGTGCCGGCACGCATGTGGAAGGTGTAGGTCTTGCGATCGGCGGAAATGTCCCAGCGCTCGGCCATGCCAGGTTCTGCCCGACCGTGTTCATTGACCCGGCAGAGGCCCTCGAAAAGCGAGGAGGAGACACGCATCGAAACCTGATCGGTGGCGAGCGCAGGATCCAGCGTCTCCGGTTCGGCGCTTTGCAGGAACACCAGGTCGGGTCGCGGCCGCCGCTCCCCGCAGCTGGCAAGCAGCAGGAGGCCGAGGAGGAGGGCGGCGAGGCGGTGCATGGGGGTGGGGAGTGGGAGAGTGAGGAGGGGATGAGCCGGAACCTTCTAAACACGAAAAACCAAACACTCCTCATTCAACACTTTCAGCCTCCGCCAGACCTCACACGCGTCTGGCCTCGCGGCGCAGGGCGACGCCGGCGTCGGCACTTTGAAAGTGCGCGATGCCAACGGCGAGGGCGTCGGCGGCATCGGCGGGTGGGGTCTCACGCAGACGCAGCAGCGAACGAATCATGAAGGCGACCTGATCCTTCTGGGCGGCACCGCGACCGACGGCCGCCTGTTTCACCTCGCTGGGCGAGTATTCATAGATGGGCAGACCGTGCTCGGCGGCGGCGATCAGGCAGGCCGCGCGGGCGGTGCCGAGGACAATGGCGGTTTTGTAACTTTGCACATAGATCGTCGACTCGATGGCGCAAACCGTGGGGGCATGGGTTCGGATGACATCGGCAAGTTGTTCCCGGATGTTTACCAGGCAGCCGGAGTGGAGGCGCTTGGGAGAGTTGCTGACAACGCCCCAGGCAACGGCGCGCAGGTCGCGACCGGCCTTCTCCAGAACCGCCCACCCCGTGTTGCGCAGAGCCGGGTCAATGGACAGCAGGCGCTCCGGCGGTTCGATGGACATCACCAGCCTTTCTTCTTGGTTTCGGCGCTCCAGCTTTCGCCGATGCGGAAGAGTTGATCGAGCGAGATGGCACCCGAACCAAACATCAGCAGGGTCAGGCTGGTCAGCAGGTACAAGCCGCCGGTCTCGGCGGCATCGCTGCCGGCACGACTGGCGAACAGCACAAAGGCGCCGCACAGCGGCAGGAACAGGAAGGCGAACAAGCGCGTCAGGAAGCCGGTGATCCAGCTCAGCGCGACAGCGGTGA
>Ga0222714_10003232_pt1 | contig 16734 bp, 7 predicted proteins | sample C33_3DmetaG_FD_165048 | JGI IMG/M metagenome (GOLD analysis project Ga0222714, IMG submission 165048) | Estuarine water microbial communities from San Francisco Bay, California, United States - C33_3D | ecosystem: Environmental > Aquatic > Marine > Unclassified | place: USA: California...
ACGTTAGATACAGGGACTGCTACGTTAGATACAGGGACTGCTACGTTAGATACAGGGACTGCTACGTTAGATACAGGGACTGCTACGTTAGATACAGGGACTGCTACGTTAGATACAGGGACTGCTAAGTTAGATACAGGGACTGCTTTATTATTATTAGAAATATTAGGTTGATTATAAACAATCTTACCAGATTTTATATCATTTAATAAATCCAAAAATTTCTCAGGGTTTTCTGTAAATTCTTCTGGAATACAAAACCCTAATTTTTTCCTTCTTAATCCATTTTTAGTTAATTCAGTAGCACAAACTGTTATATCATCTTCGTTATGATGTTTAGATTTATAACAATCATAATAGGTTTTTTGCACTTTAGCAGCTTTTCCTTCTAATTCTACAAAAGGAAATTTACACTGCCCAGTTTTGAATGCTTCTGTTTTTGTTCTCTTATATGATACAATTTTCTTTTGACCAGTTTTTAAATTGAATTTAAAATTAACTGCATATCTATTTTTCATTTTAGTTCTTGTTACTTGTTTATCATTTTGTCTTGGTACAATTTTAAATTTTGGCTTTGCGACCGTATCTGGTCCAGGCTTGTTGTCTGCTTCTGGTCGAGGCTTGTTGTCTGCTTCTGGTCGAGGCTTGTTGTCTGCTTCTGGCTTTTTAGAATTATTTTTTTGTATAAGAGATTTATTTTGTCCAACATCGCAAAACCCAAAGGTTTTCATTCTTCCAGTATGTGGTTTTTGTGTAAATATTGATGTAGCACAAATTTTCCCTTTTAATTCTGGAACACCTACATGAATATTACAACCTTTATATTTTCTTTTAGGTTCTTCATCACCTCTTAAACTATACATATCAAGACATTTTCCTGGATTAACTTTATATTTTGTTCCATAAATTTTGAATTCCTTGCCAAAATGTTCTTGATTATCAGTGTCAATGGAAACGCCTTGTAATACTCTATTTTTCAATACTTTGATTTTAGATAATTTTATTTTTTTTGGTTGATTACTAATATTATTATATGATATTACTTTTGTTTCATTATCTATATATAAATCTTCATAATAATTGTAATTTAAATATTTGTTCTTCATTTGAAATATAATTTTGCCTAAGAGTTCATCATATTCATTTTCAGTTAATAAAATAGTATTTAATGTATTATTGAAATTAAATTTACTGTTAAGTTTTTGCTTTTTAAATAAGTTTACATTAGTATTAAGTAATAATTCATCAACTAAAAATACATTGAATTTGTTGTATAATATTTCAGGTATCTTCATAACACATCCACCAACTTCTAATGTAATACTTTCACCATCTAAACTAAATGATTCCTTTGATTTGGCTACATAATTACAACCATGTCTCTTATAACATTTATTATGTTTTAATCCATAGCAATTTTCAACAGTTTGCACCTTTGAACTATTCTTATTAAATATTTTAGTAAATAATTTATCAAAGAATTCATGTAATAATTCACGTTTTAATTGTAATGTAATAACAGCATTATGAAGAATATATCTAATTTTATTTTTTATATCATTATTAGTATCTAAAAACATCAACAAATAATTCTTGAGCTGATTATATAAATTTAACTCATTCATAAATTCATTAACATATACAAGTCTGTCATCAATTGTACCTCCATTAGCATATAATGAATTATCAATATCTTCTTCATAATTAAATTCAATAATCTTTTTAGTTTCTAAATCACTATCTATTTTTTGATTTTGTATAGGAATATAATTATCATCAATTATAACTCCATGAACATTATTTAATATATCTTTTGTATAAATTATTTTATTAAGATTTATCAACTGATTCTTTTCTCTAAATAATATTGAATTTAATTTTTCGTATTCTCTTAATACTGTTTTATAATCAGTCTTTGGGATTTTATTAAAATTTATTGCTGGTATATCAAAAGCATTATAATTAAAACTTTTTGTGTAAATAATTATGTTTTCTTTGGTAAGTAAACCTATACCCTTGAAATATTTATCAACAATTTTTTTGGTAATATTTAATTCATTTATTTTAATAAGGTCATATGCTGATATACCATTAACATCACAATTCATTTTTAGTAATTTAAAAAAAGTGTTTAATAATGATTCATTTTCAATATAGTGAATATCAATAGGGTATCTCATTTCATTTGTTTTATTTGTAAATACAATGTTTTCAAAATAGTTATCTTTTTTGTATAAAATTATATTTCTATTATTTTCATTATAATTATTATTTATATCGTAGTTCTTTGGACATAATAATGAGACCTTTTCTTCGTCATCAACTATACTATGTTCAAGTATGAAAATATTTATACTAAATGATTCATCATATATTTCCTTTCTACTTACAAGATCAATTAATAATTTATAGTCCTTCTCAACATTATTATCGCATAAATATTTCTTGTAATTTTCGTAAGAGAAATATATATCGAATAAATGCTTATATTTATAAAAATTTCTGGATTTTTTTGTAAATATTGTTATTATATCTTCAATCTTCTCCGATAATATGGATTCACATTCTAAAAACTTAATAAATTCTTTCTCTTGGGAACACCAAAATAATACATTTTTTATTACACTTTTTTTAATATAATCATTATCAATATTAGATGGAATAAAATATTTAAAAATGTCACCACAATTTAATTGAATAAATATTTGAGGTGTTATTTTCTTAATTATTAACATTAATATTTCGTTTATAGATGTAATTTTATTACTTTTACTATTAAATACTGATAATAAAAATGAATTATTGAAATTTTGTGTTGTTCCCATCCTAAAAAATAATTTAGCATTTTCAGCATATTCATCACCTATATTAGTTTTTCTTTCGTTTACCCACATACCATAATTCTTATTAAATAAGTCTGGACTTTGGTTATAAACAATTACCTCATTATTTGTAGCTAATCTAATAGTATTTGTTATTTCACCTTTTATTATCATTTTATTTGTATCACTTCCGTTAAGCATTAAATCAAGTTTATATGGAAGAATACCATATTTATTATTTGGTAAAGGGAATTTGTCTGACCCCAAGACGTAACTTATTTCTGCTTTTTTATCAGGAACTTCGTAATTATAACTACCATCATTATTCTTTTTATAAAGAGTAAAATATTTTTCTTCTCTTTCCTGTATAGCAATAGTTATACCATCTATATATTCTATATTAAGATGTGTAAATATTGAGGTATCACTACTATTTGTAGCATTAATATTTTTTACTTTTATTAATTTGTGTTTCAAATCAATTAATGCAACACTATCACTTAATTTTAAATTTTTATTTAACTTGTATCCTGCTTTTAAATTCAATTCTTCACCCATATCATAACTAAAATCGTCTACATAATGTATTAAACATTTTTCAAAATTTCTTGTTACTTTATGTTTACTTGTTCTATTTATGTTTGATTTATTTGCATTACAACAAATCATACATAATCCTTTTGGGTGTAGTTTTGGGTCCATAAAACTTGGGAAGGCAAGTTTTTCTATTCCTTTTAAATATAATCCCCACTTTTCTTTGTATGTATTTAATATTTTTTGGTTTTCAGCATTAGTATTAGTTTTCTTAAACTTATTTTCTTTAATATCTTCAATGAAATCATCTGGTATTTTTTTATCACCCCAATAATTATTAGATTTACCCTTTCTTAATAAAACAGTGCCTTGACCAATATTCTTTGCTTTATTATCAATTATAGAGCCGTTACAAATTGGACATTTACCATCATTATCTAATAACTGAAGAGGTGTTATTACAATATTATCCTTGATACACCATATTCTTGGACATATGTAATTATTAATTTTTGTAGAATCAGACCCCCATTTAATAATATCTTTTTCTATTTGTTGTAATGCTTTATTTTTAATATTAGACTTATCAATATCGTCTCTCATATTTTGAATATCTAAATCAGTAATTACTAATGGTTGCCTCATATCTACTGCTCCACATTTACTACTATATGGTTCATGTAAATTATTTGATTTAAAGAAAAATAGGTTTTTATCTCTTATCTTTCTATTTTTTATCATATATTCTCTTATAGTTTTAGGCAATACTTTCAATGATTCTTGTAATTCTTCAGCATCGTCTTCTTCTTCATCACCATTACCTTCTTCTGATTTATTATTTAAATTTGTGTTAGTTTTTAATTTATTAGGAGAATTAACACCATTTCTTTTAGCTGTTGACTTTTGTTTTGGGGAATTGTTATTAGAATCTGAATCAGAATCTGAATCACTATATTGAATATCAATATCATCGCCGTCGGCAAATGTTTGTTTTGTTATTTGTTGTTTTAATAAAATTGGTTCAATTATTGTTGGTTGTTTTTCAGTTGTCAATAGGTTCTTTTCAGGTTTATCTTCATGTAATTTATTAAAAATTTTATTTAAAAAACTTGCTACTGAGTTTAATTCATTTAAATTGTTTAAATTCAATATTGAAACAATAAATGAATTCTTAACATTTCCATTACTAATTACTAAATCAACTAATTCGTATATAGTTTCAACCTTTTGGTTATCATATTTCATTTTATCAACAAAATCTTCTAACATATTTAGTGCATCAATATTAGTTTTATTAAATTTTAATTGTAATTCTGGTAACCATACTTTCTCTCTAAATACACCTATTTCACTTGCTTTTCTTAATGTTGAATCAGTTGTTTTATCTATATTATCTCTAAGAATTTTAAAGTATTTAAATAAATTATCTTCACTATCAAAATTATCGATATTTTTATATTTATATGTTAAATCGTTACTGTTGTTATCGAAAGCATAAACATGACTATGATATTTATTTAATATTGTTTTAATAGATGACAAGTTAATATTCCTTTTTGGATTCTCAATATTTACATCGAAAAATACATTTAAATTAATAAAATCAATGTTTGTGTAGTTTTTATTTATTTTTTGGATATTTATACTATTATTTTTGTTTAGTAAATCAATTAACTTATTTACATTATCAAAAACTTCATAAATGTGAATTGTGCTAATAAAATCACTTTCATTCAAAAATTTAATATGATATGTACCATTGTTAAATAAAATAAATGATATAAAATGATCTTGAGTATTACTTTCGTATCTTATTTTAAACACAATAGATTCTAATTTATTATCATATTTCGAAGTTGAGTTAACATATACTTCTTTTGGAATATTTGGATTACCTTTCCATTCCTCAAAAGTCTTTGTAGTTATATTTGAATTATTAACATTTGAATTATAAATATTTAAGTAGTTCTTATAATCATAATGATTCTTACCTATTTTTTTTAAATTATTTAGGTCTAATATACTACTCTTTAATTGTGTTTCATATTCTTGTATTTTAGCATACCCAACATTGGTACGTTTCATATATCTTATTTTTTGTTCTAATTCATTTATTCGGTATTTTATTGATTCTTCATCAAAACTATTTACATTCACACCATATTTGTAGATTTTATATAAATTATTTCTTATAAAATTTCTATATTTTATATGTGGAATTGTTAAACTGCATGTAAGATTATCAAATATATCCTTTAAAATAAGGTTTTGTTTTTCATGTAATTTACTATATACAACAAGATTATTAAATTTTGAAGATTCAAGCTCAAAGTAATTGTCAATAATATTAGTATTATCTAACTCTTTGACAATTAAATTATTATTTTCCAATATTTTAGAATATTCCTTTTTATTTTCTTCAAATAATAATAATTCTTCCTCGGATGGTACACCTTTAATAAATGGAAATAATAATGACTTAATTTTTGGGAAATTAATATGGTCTTGAAATTTTGCTTTATAATCATCGTAATTAACCAAAAATAACTCGTTATTAAGAGTGTCGAAGTTTCCAATAATTGAATTATGTTCAAACAAAACATCTTGTCCATCACTAGAACCTTCTAATATTTCATTTTTTGTTAGTGTACAATTTAAAAATCTTTTACCTAGACTATTTTTATAATAAAATCCAAGTGGCTCTTCAATAACACGAAATTTAGGATTTAAGTTATCAACATTTAATCTATGGGTGTAATCAACAACATTATTATTTTTAACAAAAATTAATTGGTTTTGTGGTAATATGTTTGTTAATTGAAATAAATAATTTTTAAAATCGTTAATATTATATAATTCAATATTTATAGGTACTATTTTTGTATGTTCTTTTATCAATGATATATTACCTATGTGTATATTTTCCTCTTGAGACTTGATTGCGTCTATTACCTTTGTTTTATTTACACTAGATAAATCGGAAAACTCTTGTAATAATTTATTAATGTTTTCATCTAATATATTTGGAACAAACGCGTAATGTGTATTTGTAAAAATATTTGTTAAAAAATATATTTTTAACTTTTTCATTAATATAGAGAGAGAAAAATAATATAAAAATAATTTTTTATTTAAATAAATTATGTTAATGGAGTGTCTGTTATTTTAATACCACAATAATCTTCTGGGAATTTACTATAATCAATATGTTTATAAACCTTAATCTCGATTCCCTTTTTTAAAAGAAATCTCATATTATCCCAAAATTCAGTTGTATGTCCAATACTTTTTGACATTAAATGTGCTAATTCATGTATTGCTACAAACATCATTGTATTTATATCAACAAGTTCATTCGCATCAACACCACCTTTTTGTCTTAAACAAAATACAATTTTTTCACCTTTATTAATTGAATAAGATGTATATGCATTACCAGGGGAACTTTCACTTATATTATTTGGTTTAAAATTCTTTTTCAATCTTTTAATACCTTTAATTGTTTCTTCATCAAATTTTTTCTTATCATTATTCATTTCTCTAAATAGTGATTCAACGATTTTGGAACAATTAGACCTTATTTTTGATAATAATAATGCGGCTTCTTCTTTATCTGGTAAATTTCTAACAAGATATTCTATTTGGTCAACGTTAATATATGTAACGTCACTTGCTTTATTTTCAAGGTATACATAAAATATTGTTATACATATTAATACTAAGAAAAATGTAGTAAAATCAGTCATCTTAATATTACAAAACAAAAAAAAATGCGTATATTTCTTTTAAAAAATCCCAATATTTGTTTTTAAAAATTGATTTAAAATTATTTTGTGAAATTAAATACATTCACATTATTCATACAAATGGAATCTTTGCGATATAACCAATATAAACAAGTAGACCCATCAAAACCTCTTGAATTTCAATGTATTGATTGGCTTGCTACAAATGAATATATCAAAACTGAAAACCCAAAGCCAAAGTCAAAGTTTAAATATATTACAAAATATAAGCATGTAATTAAACTATTTGGTATTACTGAAGATGGTGCATCTGTATGTGTCCATATTAATAATTTTAATCCATATTTCTATATTAAAGTAAATGATGATAGTAATGAATTATCCAAATCAAAAATTATTTCGTGTATTAAAAATAGTGTAGATGATAAAGTTGGAAAGGATTTGATTAGTTATGAGTTTGTAGATAAGAAAGAGTTTTATGGTTTTACAAATAATAAACTATTTAGATTTATTAAGTTGGTATTCAATAATTCTTATTCAATGAATAAATTTGTTATATCTATTAAGGAAGGTATTAATGTAAATGGTAATAAAATTTTTTTCAAACTCTATGAATCAAATATTACACCATTTATTAGATATATTCATAGTAAAAATGTACAAGCATGTGGGTGGGTTACATTGAAACCATACACATATGAAATTAATGATTTGAAAAAGACTACATGTATGATTGATGTTGATATTGACCAAGATGATTTGATATTTAAAGAGAAAAATGAAGTTTCCCCTCTATTGATTGCTTCTTTTGATATTGAATGTAGTAGTAGTCATGGTGATTTCCCACTACCAAATAAGAACTATAAGAAATTGGCTTTTGAACTATATGATATTTATAAAAATAAATGTAAATCAAAGAAATTTATTGGTTTGTCTAAAGAAAAGAAGATTGAAATGTTTAGTGATTTGATAATTGATGCATTTAATCATGAAGGAACTGATATTAGCCCAGTTTATGTAAAAGAAGAAGAAGACCTACCAGATGAATATACTATTGAAAAAGTTAGTGACAGAATTTATAATATTTTGATTAGGCAGGAATCTTATAAAATTATGGCATTGGATTTGTTAAGAAATTATATTGTAGCAAAAATAAAATTTATTGATGCGAATAAGAAAATCTATAAGGAACACCTAACTGCATTAATTGAAGATGGTTTTTGTAATACATCAACAGCAAAATCTAATAATATGATGAGTAGTATTTATACAAAGACAAATAATAAACCATCAAAATACGATATTGAAAATGTATCGACAAAATGTAATAATATTATTTTCAACAATATCAAGAAAATGATGGATGAATTGAAGAAAGAAGATGAATATAGTGATAAATCAAAAGACTTTATCTTAGATTTAGTAACAAAGCTTATTTATAGTTATTACATTTGTGAAAATATGACTACACCAGAAAAAATAGATAAAATTTGTTCAAAATATAAGTTCAATAAGAAATTTGGTGAACTTATAATTTCAAAAATATCATTGTGTATTAATAGTTTGTATAGTATTTTAAATGATAAATTCCCTGAAATTGACACAACTAGAGATACATATTGTAAACGTCTAACAGAAAAGATGGATTGGAGTTTTCCTGCTATTGAAGGTGATAAAGTTATTCAAATTGGTACTACTGTACGTAAATTTGGTGAAAGTGATTGTTTTATTCGTCATATTATTACGCTTGGTACTTGTAACAAAATAGATAATGCTGTCGTTGAAGCGTATGATAATGAAAGAGATGTTTTATTGGCATGGACACGTTTTATTCAAAAATTAGATCCTGATATTATTACTGGTTATAACATCTTTGGTTTTGATTTTAGTTTTATGTGGAATAGAGCGGAGGAATTGAAATGTGTTGATGAATTTTCAAAGTTGGGTCGTGTTAACGTTATTGATAGGAAAAATGACACAGCAACAATTAAATCAAGTCGTTTGGAAGTTAAGAAGTTGGTATCTTCTGCTCTTGGTGATAATATCTTGAAATATATTTCAATGGAGGGTCGTATTGTAATGGATTTGCTTAAAGTTGTTCAAAAGGATTTTAATTTGGTTTCATATAAGCTTGATTATGTTTCGGAATATTTTATAAATGATAAGATTACAAGTATAAATGGAAATAAACTAAAGGTTAAAGGTGTTGATACACTTTTGAATGGAAATTTTATTACTATAAGTTATGGTAATGATAATAAGTATAAAAATAAGAAATTCAAGATTACAAATATTGATGGAGATACTATAACACTTAATGATAGTGTTGATTCATCTTTGTTAGAACAGAAACCAAAATGGACGTTGGCAAAGGATGATGTAAGCCCAAAAGATATTTTTAGACTACAAGATGGAAGTGCAGATGATAGGAAAACAATTGCAGTATATTGTATTCAGGATTGTGAGTTGTGTAATAATCTAATCGATAAATTGAAAATTATTACAAATAATATTGGTATGGCTAATGTTTGTTTGGTACCATTGTCATATCTTTTCTTGCGTGGTCAAGGTGTAAAGATCTTTAGTTTGGTATCAAAGGAATGTAGCGAATATAATACTTTAATTCCTGAGATTAAATGTGAACAAGAAGAAACTACATTAGATTCAAAGGCTGTAAATAGTAATAATGAGGAAATGTTTGAATATGGAGAAGATGAAAATTATATGCCAAAAGATAATGATGGTGGTTATGAAGGTGCTATTGTTTTGAAACCACAACCTGGTATTTATCTTGAAGAACCAATAACTGTTTTGGATTATGCTTCATTGTATCCATCATCTATGATTAGTGAGAATTTGTCTCATGATTCAATTATTTTGGAAGATAATGATGATACGCGAAAATATCTAGGCGATGATGGTATTGAAGAATTGAAAAATATAGGATATGGTGTTGTAGATGTAACACATGATGTTTATAAATGGATTAATCCAAAAATTAAGAGTAAAGGAAAGGAAAAGGTTGGAACAAAGACTTGTAGGTTTGTTCAACCATCTGATGGTTCAAAATCAATTATTCCAACAATTTTGAGAAAGCTATTGAAGGCTCGTAAAGATACAAGGAAAAAGATAAAATATGTTACAGTCGAATATAAAGACGAAAATGGTGAAGTTAAGAAATTTAGTGGATTGATTGATAAAAAGGATGGGAATATTGTATTTGGAGAAGTAAGTGTTAGTGAAGAAAATGTTATAAGTTCCAAGGATACATATAATGATTTTGAGAAATCAGTATATGATGGTCTACAATTGGCTTTCAAGGTTACAGCAAATTCTTTGTATGGTCAGATTGGGGCAAGAACCAGTCCTATTTATTTGAAAGATATTGCCGCTTCTACAACAGCTACTGGAAGAAACTTGCTTTATTTGGCAAAAGATAAGACTAAGGAGTATTTCCCTGATGCTGATATTGTGTATGGAGATACCGATAGTATATTCATTAATTTCAATCCAAAGGATGACCAAGGTAATAAACTAAAAAATCGCGAGGCATTAAAGAAATCTATTGAAATGGGTTGTGAAGTAGAAGAATATATCCAGCAGTTTTTGAAGCCACCACATAAATTGGAATATGAGAAAACATTTTGGCCATTTATCTTGTTTTCAAAGAAACGTTATATTGGTAATAAGTATGAATTTAAGACGGGAGAAAAAGATTTTAAACAAACTAGTATGGGTGTTGTATCAAAACGTAGAGATAATGCCGATATTGTGAAACATGTATATACAGGTGTTATTAATATTTTGATGGAAGAGAGAAACTTGGAATTGTCAATTAAATTTCTTCAAAATGAACTTGAAAAATTGTTGGCAGGGAAGTTTGGTATGGATATGTTGATTATTACAAAAAGTCTTCGTGGGTATTATAAAAATCCTGATCAAATTGCACATAAAGTATTGGCTGATAGAATGGGTGTTAGAGATCCTGGTAATAAGCCATCTTCTAATGATAGAATCCCTTATGTATATATAAATGTAAAGGAAAAGGTAGATAAACAAGGTGATAGAATTGAACACCCTGATTTTATTAGAGAGAATAACTTGAACCCGGATTACTTATTCTATATTACAAATCAGATTATGAAGCCTGTTGTACAGATTTATTCATTGGATGTTGAAAAACTACAAGGATTTAAACACCAACATGGATATTATGAAAACAAACTTAAATATTTACTTCAAAGTAGAACTGAAGAAAAAGCACTAAAAAAAATAGAAGAGTTGAGAAGTGAAGATGCTGGTGATATTGTATTTGGAGATATTCTTAGAAAAGCTATAAATAAAAAGAGTAATAGTAGAGAAATTACTGATTTCTTCAAAGTAAATTAAATACTTGATAAATGTATATTATTATAGATGTTATAAATAAAATAATATCCAATAAAATTTTATTTTGATATTGTTATTTAATATTTTATTTTACTAATATTAATAGTAACAATAGATTAATATTTTTTTTTTTTAATTTAATTATTTTTAGTTTTAATTAATAATATTTTTGTGTGTTTATTTATACATCAATATTATTGTTATTTATTGCTATATTACCTTGTACTCCTAAAGCTACACCTGGTATTTCTCTTATATCTTGTCTGCATGTTGGACAAGTAATTTTTGATTCAAACCATTTGTCAATACAGTCAATGTGAAACACATGATTACATTTATTTAATCTTCTAACAATAGTATTGTCTTCTAAATTTTCCATACAAATTACACATCTATTATCTTGTTGAAATCTATTATTTACATGTTCATTATTTGTTGTATCTGCTTGTGTGATTGTATTTGTGTTTTCAGTTTCATCATTATTTGTATTAGAATTTTCTGTTTCATCATTATTTGTATTAGAGTTATTTGGATGGTTATATAATTCTATTGTTGTATTATTTGATACAGATTTATGTGATATAATAAAACGATTATAGGTTTCTATTTGAATATTGGGTAAATCTTGGAATGGTGTATCACTATTATTTAATGTTGTTAACATATTATGAACTCTTTGTGCAAAACCAGTAGCAAAGTTTTCATTAAAAGTTGGAGCATTTTGATTTACATTGGTTGTGGTACGATTATTGTTGTTGTTGTTATTTTCTTCTTCATTTCCTTCTCTTGTTTGTTGGGGTATATTTGTATTACCTTGACGATTTTGTCCTTGAGGTGTAAATATACCAAAAAGTGTTGATGTATTTGGTGTATTTGGAATTGTGCGCATTGTTCTTTCTCTATTCGATAAATTTGGTAAATTATTTAAATTGGGTAAATTTGTTGAATTTAATGTATTTGAAAACAAAATATCCTCAAATAGATGATTGTGATTATCAAGATGTGTAACATTTAATCTATTTCTATCATTTCTTCTTGAAAGTCTACTTAATGGATTTATTCTGTTTCTTATTTCTCTTTCTCTTTCATTTTCTCTATTTTCTCTTTCTAAATGTTCAATACGATAATTTAAAAAATCAAGCTCATCATAAATAGAGTTAATATGTCTTATTGTATTATAATTCATATTGTATATATTATAGTTATTTTTATTTAAAGTTTTTTTTTTAAATAATTATAATTATTATTTATTAATGTATAAAAAATACGAAAATAAAGGATTATGTGGACTTAAGAACCTAGGTAATAGTTGTTTTATGAATTCCGCATTACAATGTTTAAGTAACACTATTGAATTAACACATTATTTTGTAGAAAAGGATTTTGTTAATGATTATAACAATAATGATAAGTATAGTTTATTAACAAAAGAATATTATAGATTAATTAGTGGAATTTATGAAGAAAATTGTACTATTTCACCAATGAGTTTTTATAAAACAGCTATGATTACGGCTAATAAAAACGATATTAATTTTGGTTTTTATAATCAAAACGATGTACAAGAATTTCTAGTATTTTTTATAGATGCCTTACACGAATCATTATGTAAAAAGGTAGATATCAATATTTCAGGGTCAATTAAAAATGATTTGGATAGAATTGCGTATGAATCTATGAATAAATGGAAGGATTATTTTAAAAAATGTTATTCTAAAATAATTGAATTATTTTATGGTCAGATGGTAACATTTATAGAGGTTGAAAATTCAATTAAATCAAGAACATATAATCCAATTTGTTTTTTTACGCTTCCTATTGCTAATAAAGAAAATGTTAATATTTATGATTGTTTTGAATTATTTACAGAATCCGAAACGTTAGATGGTGATAATAAGTGGTTAGATGATAAAACTAATAATTATCATGAAGCACAAAAGAAAACAATTTTTTGGAAATTTCCTAATATTCTTATTGTGAGTTTTAAGAGATTTAATAATTTTGGGAGAAAAAAAAATGTAAAAGTTGACTTCCCATTAGAATCTCTAGATTTAACAAAATATTGTATAGGATATGATAAACATAAATCTTATTTTGATTTATTTGGTATTTGCAATCATGTAGGTAATAGTAATTCGGGGCATTATTTTTCATATTGTAAAAATCAAAATAATAAATGGTATGAGTTTAATGATAATAATGTTAGAGAAATAGATAGCAGTAAAATTGTTACTAATAATGCTTATGTATTATTTTTTAGAAAGGTAAATAGTACTAAAATTAAATGATTAAATTAAATTTTTCCTGCTTAATTATATATTAAATTTAGTTTTATCTATTAATTTAGTTTAAATAAAAAATAATCCTTATGAAAAATAAAAATAATCTATAAATAATATATATGAGAAATAATAATAATTTTGTATCTAAGAATTCAAATTCAGTATTCATAATACTTATTTCATTATTTATAATAGTATTTGTAATTGTTGGTTATTTCATGTTATCGGATAATATGTTTAAATCCGAATATCAAAGACAAACACCATTGGCTCAAAATACTGTTGCTTCATGCACAAGTGAATGTTCTAGTGGAGACAAGGAAGTATTTAATATTAGAGATAATATGTTTTCTTATGAAGAAGCCAAAGCTGTTTGTAAGGCATATGATTCAGAATTAGCTACATTAGATCAAGTAATTGATGCTTATAAAAAAGGAGCAAATTGGTGTAGTTATGGATGGTCTGAAGGACAATTAGCTTTGTATCCTACTCAAGCTGATTTCTGGAATAAATTACAAAGTGATCCATATAGAAAAAATGAATGTGGAAAACCAGGTGTCAATGGAGGATATTTTGAGAATCCACATTATAAATTTGGTGCGAATTGCTATGGTGTAAAACCAAAACCAAAGGGTAATGAAATTGAAAAGAATTTAAATCATAGAATGGATCCTATGCAAATTCAAGTTGATAGATATAAAGAAGAAAAGAATGATATAAGAGTATCACCATTTAGTAATAAGGAATGGAGAATGTAAGTTCTTATTTTCTTAACTATATTTTATTATAATTTTATTTAATTTTATTTTTTGATTTATAGATAGAATGTATTTTAACATTCATATTTTTAAATATTACACTTTATTCTAGCTTGAAATATGAGTTATATGATAAATCTTAGTAATTCGAGTAATTGTGGTGAAACAATAGAGCAAGAATATTATGGATGGATTGGAAATGGTATTTTTCTTTTCGCGCAAATGTCGCAAATTATACATACTTTTCAACAAAAGAAAACAGAAGAAATATCTTATATATTGGAAATTATGTTTATTATAGGAAACACAATGTATACGGTATTTGGTTATATAGATAAATCTATGTCAATGTTTTATGGAAATTTTTGTAGTTTGATACTTTCATTAATTCAAATAAGTCAAAAAATTTATTATGATAATAAAAATAGGAAAAAACAAAGAGAGCTTCCATTTGAAAGGCTTATTAATGAAGCTCATTTTGAGGATCTAAAAAATAAATATAATACTTTTGAATAACTTAAAAACAAACAAAACAGAAATATATAACTTTGTTTGAAAATGACTACAATAATTAGGAAATCATTGTTAAATAATTCATTAACGCGTAAAGGGTATTTATTTAGTCAAAGGCTTTTAACTACTAAAACTTTACAATTAAATAATACTATTGAAAATGTTTATATTAAAGATGAAAACTCAGATAATATGTTTATAAATACTTTAAAAAATTCTAGAATTAATAGTATTGGTGTAGTTGGTTGGGGGTCTCAGGGTCAAGCACAAGCACAAAATTTAAGAGATACAATAAATAGATTGAATCTAAATATTCCTGTAATCATTGGTTTGAGACAACATAGTAAATCAGCATTTAAAGCAATTGAATTAGGTTTTGAAGTAAACAATATTGAAGATGTATTAAGTAGTTGTGATTTAAATTTAATGCTTATTAGTGATTATGCCCAAAGTATAGATTATGAACACTATTTTTCTTATTTGAAACCAAATAGTACTTTAGGTTTCAGCCATGGTTTTTTATTGGGACATTTGAAAAATATTGCTAGTGATTTTCCTGATAATAATAATATAATTATGGTGGCACCTAAAGGTATGGGTTTAACAGTTCGTAATAAGTTTGTTAATGGTAGTGGGATTAATTCAAGTTTTGCTGTATATAGAGATGTTGATTTTAATGCTGAAAATTTAGCATTAGCTTGGGCATATGGTATTGGATCACCACAAATCTTCGAAACAACAATGGAAAAGGAATATGTTTCAGATATTTTTGGGGAACGAGGTATTTTATTAGGTGGATTATATGGTATTGTTGAATATTTATGCAGGGAGTTTGATGGGTTATATACATGTGATGCTGCTTATAATTATAGTGTTAATTATATTGTTAATGAATTGTCGGAAGAAATATCTAAAAATGGATTCTTAAAACTATATGAATCTTTTAATGATTTTGAAAAAAAATTCTTTGATTTAAATTATTCAAAATCGTATAATATTTCTAGAGGGTTATATGAAGAAATATATGATGAAGTTGAAAGTGGTAATGAAATTAGAAGTGTTCTTTTAAATAGTAATCGTGAATTTAGTAATATTTCGGGTTCTAAAATTTGGAAAATAAATAAAGATAGTGAATATGTTAAAATTTATGATGATACAATTAAAGCTATTGTTTCGGGGTTTTATATTGGTAATATGATGGCGCAAATTGATATATTAATTGAAAAAGAACATTCTTATTCGGAAATAGTAAATGAATCAATTATTGAAGCCGTTGATTCATTAAATCCATTTATGGCGAAACATGGTATATCTTATATGATTGATAATTGTTCAACAACAGCACGCTTAGGTGCTAGAAAATGGGCACCAAGATTGGATTATTTATATAATCAAAATTATTATAATGAGGTTGAATCTAAAAAAAGTCATTTTTTAAATCATGAAATCCATGAAGTTTATAAAAAAATAAGAAATATTTAAACTGGATAATTTGTTATTATTACGCTAATATAGATTTTTTATTTAATGATTTTATTTTTTAATGTCAAGTTTATGAATCTCTTGTTTTATTTCTTTTCGTATTTCCATAAGTGCCTTACCAAGTAGATTTTGTCCAGGATAATTTGCTTCATCTAAATCTTTTGCTGTTTCACAATCTATTCCTATTCCCCATGTCTTATCAAACTTA
>Ga0222714_10003234_pt1 | contig 16729 bp, 18 predicted proteins | sample C33_3DmetaG_FD_165048 | JGI IMG/M metagenome (GOLD analysis project Ga0222714, IMG submission 165048) | Estuarine water microbial communities from San Francisco Bay, California, United States - C33_3D | ecosystem: Environmental > Aquatic > Marine > Unclassified | place: USA: California...
GATATTTATAGACTTTATTATTACCAACTGACATCATAATAATAAGAATATTCATTATTATCTATACTATATAATGTTTATTTTTTCTTTTTTACTACTTTTTTAACAGGAGCTTTTTTAGCTGTAACTTTTTTAGCTGTAACTTTTTTAGCTGTAACTCCACCTCTATATTCTCCTACACCAGTACCATAATCTATTTTATGATCACTAATAGGTCTATTTATAATATCATTTATATAGCTTTTATAATTTTCTCTATCGTTGCTGAAAATCATTAAAAATTCATGTATATCTTTTATCTTTTTACTATTTTCATCTAGTCTTTTATATATCATGTCTCTAATTGTTGGTTTATTAGGATCGCTCATATCTTTCTATATTATAATAATATATTATATTTATGAATAAATATAATATTAATTTAAAAAAAATATAAATCCACTGCAAATTATAATTTTATCAGTCCTTTTTATTTAGCTTTTTGAGCATTCCATTCTTCGGCTATAATTTTAAATTTTTCTTTTCCATTCATTTCAGGATGGTCTCTCTTTAGTTCAGCCATTCTATCTTTCATAAAGATATTATAAGGAGATAATGGTTTAGCTGGTTTAATAATACCATCTTCTGATACTTTAGTCTTTCTAGATTTTTTTACTTTATAAGTTTCCATATAAACATCTTTAACAATAGCATTTAATTCTTTAATAGTATAATCATTTTTAGAGACATCCACCGTCTTTGTAAATAGTTCAATAAAATTTGTTGTTTTAGACATACTTTTTTGATAATATGATGATTATATCTGTAATATATATAATCAATTTTTATTTTTTATGCATAAATTTTGCAATTTATATAACATTATAAATAAAAAAAATGATATAAATTAATTACATTATATAGATATAATGTTTCGTAATTATTCATTTGATCCTAAAAATCCTTCAAATAGCCATACTTTTGAAATTCATGATATTGATCTTTCTATTATAAATGGTATTAGAAGAACGATTTTAACTGATATTCCTATACCAGGTATTATTGGAGAAACAGTAGATAATATTGAACCAACTGTTGATATTATTGTTAATACTTGTCCTCTACATAATGAAATTATTACACATCGTATAGGACTTATTCCTATTTGTCTTACAGAAGATGAAATTGAATCATATGAAGATGGTTCTATTGAACTTGAATTAAATGTTATTAATGAAGGTAATAAAATTGAAGCAATTACTACAAAAAATATTAAAGGAAAAAGAAAAGGTGTTGATATTACTGAAAAAGAACTAAAAGAATTATTTCCTCCTAATCCTGTTAGCAAAGATAATATTATTATTACAAGACTCAGAACAGGAGAACAGCTTCATTTTAAGGCACAATTAGTAAAAAAGTCTGGTCGTTTCAATTCTTCATTTAATCCTGTTTCTTTGTGTAATTTCCATTATATTCAAAATCCAGATGAAGCAGTTAAAAAAGAAGGCATTCTAGATAAAGAGAGAGCTTATTATAAAAATCAATATGGTGATCCGACGGCATTTTTAATGGATATTGAACATATTAATATAAATGTCGCTCCTAAATATCTCATTAATAAATCTTTAGAAATTATTATTGAAAAATTAAATATTCTTCGTAATAATCTTATTAAGGATGATATTATTAAAGTAAAACAATTTCAAGAGATTGAAAATACTTATGAATTCTTTATTGACGATGAAGATGATACTCTTGGTAATATTATTCAATCAGTTTTACACTCAACATACATACGCGATAAGAAGAAATTTAATGAGATTACATGTTCTTATATTGGTTATATTTGTCCACATCCCCTTAAATCTCTTTTAGTTATTAGAATTACTTTAGAAGATATAACAAATAAATCAACTTTTATTAATTTCCTTGAATTAAATTGTAAAACAATTATAGATAAATTAACATCTATTAAATCTAGTTGGAATAAATTTGTAATTGAAAATAAGGTAATTTAAATTTATTAACAATTAATAAAGTATGACTGAAAAAATAGAAATAGATGGAGAATATTTTGATATTGAAGATGAAGAATTAAATAATATTGAATATTTAGAAATCTTATCAATAGATGAAATTATAAAAGATAACCCATCATTCATGGCTTTTTCAAAAGATGAAATACAAAGCGAATTATATAAAATGTTTAAAAATAAAAATAAATCAGATAATTTTACTAATCTTTTTTATGATGTATTAAAAAATAATAGAGAAAAAGAAGGTAAATTAGATAATTATACTAATTATATTTTTATAGCAGATGCTGATAAAAAAGATTATAGTCTTTTAAGTGAAGAAGAAGAGGCAAAAAATTTCAACGATTTAGATAATTTAAATACTATAAGATATAATATTTCTAAAAATAACTATTTTTTTGCTATAGAATATGACGAGAAATCATCTTATAATAAATTTAAACCTACTAGTAAAACAATTTTAGAATTAAATGATAAAATATATTATCCAGTTTTTCCAATAGACGATGTTAATGTTCCAATTATTGCTGCTTATTATAAAGTTCCAACAGCTACTATAACAGATTATATGTATGTTAAAGTTTTATCGCATCTTTTTAATAATAAGAATATTAATAAAAAATCATCATCTAGATTTACAAATATTAATAAATTAATAAAAAATACTAGACCATCTATACAAACAATTATAAATGATATTCCCGATTCATTTGATTTAGATTATAACAATTTAAATAATTTTTTAAATCGTTATGGATATTCTATGGATTTTATAAATAAAAAAGATTTTGACATATTATATGATTACATGAATAAGCTAATTGAAAATGAAAAAGAAAGAAAAAATGTTTATAAACCAATCAAAAATAAGAAGATTGATATTATCAACAATAAGCTAACTTTTTTTGATAAACTTTCTAAAACTTTTAATTTATTAAATTTAACAGATAAAACAAGAGATTTATTAGTAAGTCTTAAAATAGCATTAGATGATAAACGTATAAATAGCAATCTTTTACAAAAACCTAAATTATTATATGATAATATTGATGATATTGTTACAAATATTAGCAACGATACTATAAGTATTGAACAAATAATAGAAAATATTAAAGCAGTTAAAGATTTTGAAAATATTGATAAAAATATTAATACAATAGCAATATATTTAGAAATTAAAGATAATTTAAAAGAAATACTAGAAGATTTTGAAAATATTAAAGCAGATTTTGAATATTCAAAACATAATATTAAAAACTATGATGATAATATTAATGAAAAGCTTTTTGTAAATATTTATAATGAAATGAAAGAAATTATACTTGGAAATAATGAAGAAGATTATGAAGGATTACCAATTACATTAAGAAATATGGAAATAGATACTTTTGAAGAATTAGAATTTGATAATGAATATGTAGATGAAGGAGAAAATACTATTGATATAAGTGATAATACATTAATTAATAAATATTTAGAGAAATATTGGCTAACACTTGCTTATAAAAATGATGTAGGATTTATAGAAATACTTAAAAAAGTATTACCAATATTTTATAGAATAAGTAAAATAGCAGGTATAGAAATAGATTATGAATTATTATCAAGTGAATTATATATATATTTTAGAGGAGCAAGCACAAAATACAATATTATAAATAGTATATTTATAGAAAAACAAATAAATATAGATTATGAAACAATAAATAATATTGCTAAAATAAAACCTGTTAATATACATTTGATAGATTTAAATATGGGTTCTGAAATAAATAATCTTATAAAGAATGCTAATAAAGAATATAGTGACATTATAAATGATGTATTAAATAGCAGTATAGCATGGTGGATTATGGATATACAATCTAAAATTGTTAATGATGGATTAGATATTGATAATAATAAACTCAATCCTGTTTATATTGAAAAATGGTTTTTATATGGAGAACCTTTATATAAAGAAAAGACAGTTAATGGTGTGGCACCATATTTAGTAAATATAATGAAAGATTATATAGAAGATAAAAATGATTATAATAATGTAATTATATATAATGATATTATAGAATTAATTAATGATAGATATAGTGATTTATTAGATAATCTTAAAAAGAAATATACAGATAAAATATCTAAAAAGAAGATTGAATATGGTATAATAGCACAAGAAAAATTAATAGAAAATTACAAAAATAAGAAATTTGATAAGATTTCTTTTGATTATATTGATGCACTTTTATATTCGCCTGGTGTTAATTATAAAAAAATACATAAATATTTATTAGGATGTTGTTTACAAAAACTTACAAAAGATTTTAAACCTGATAGCGATTTTGTCAATAATTCTAGAAATGATTTAATACAATTTAAAAAACAATTTGCTAAACGTAAAGAGACAAATAAAGATAGATTAATTCGTTATATACCTATTATAATTGATACTAAAAAAACATATGAGATTGAAGAAGATAAAGAAGATAATTATATTAAATATATAAAAAAAATAGATAGTATAACTAAAATAGAATCTCAAGATGTGATAAAATGGCTTGATAATATGAAGACTAAAAATGCATTATTACCTGATGATATTATAGATTCTTTTAAAAATAATACAAGAAGTGCTCTTGACTATATTAAAAAATATATAGAAATTTTAGAAAAAACTGCTAAAAAATCAGGAGATTTATTAACATTATTTGTACCATCAAAGATATATTATAAAACTCTTTTATTAAATATTATAAAAGTATTAAATAATAAGACAGATGATGAAAATACTGATCTATTACTGAAAAAAGCAATTGAATCTATAAGAGAAATTTTAGTAGATTTAAATATTTTAAATAAAGTAAAAACAGAAGATAATAGAGTTGATATTGATAGAATAAATGCATATGTTGTAGCAAGAGCATTATGTTTACCATGTAATCCAGAAAATACTACAGGAAATATTTTAATACCAATTATAGAAGTTAAAACAAATTTCATAGAGGAAAATGCTGGTAAATTATATAGTAAGGTTTTAAATAGTATAAAAAACTCTAAATTTTTATCTTTTGAAGAAAATACAGCTTTTATTAATACAATGAGAGAGAGAAACAAACAAGTTAAATTATCAATATTAAATAATAAATCTGTTGAAGAAAATAATTTAATTTCAGCATTAAAAAAAGCTGGTATTAAAAATAATTTAATGAGTGTTGAAAAGGTAGTTGAATTACAAAAACAACAATATGACAATGAAGATATTGAAGAAATTATGGATGATGAAATAGGTAATGATAATGAAGCAGATATTCATTTTAGAGAATTAGAAGAAGAAGAATTGAAACAACAAGATGAAATATATGAAGGAGATGAAGTAGAAGAAGGTGAAAATGAGTATGCTATGGGACAAGATGAAGATAATGATGATGATATTTTAGATAGAGATGATATGGGTTTTATATATGCTGATTAAATATATATATTCATTATAATAGAATAATGATTGATATAACACGTTTCAGTTTAGAAACTATAGCCGTATGGATTGTGGCTTTTTTTATAATAGAATTTCCAATAAGAGAAATATATGTAAATATGGGCGGAAATGGATTTTTTCAAAGATGGTATGGATTTAAAGAATTTAATCCAATAACTGTTATTGTTACAGACGCTTTTTATTTTATAATAGCAATATTAATTTCTTATAGAATACATGAATATTTTTTTAAAGATATAATTGGATTTGAAAAAAGATTTTTATATTTCTTTTTTATTCTTTTAATAGTTCAAAATATAATCGGTATAATATTCTATTATATATTAGTATCATTACCACAAAATTATAGAAATAAATGGGTAAAATTTTTTATAGATTACGGGAATAATGCTAAAATAAATGCTTTATTTAATGATAGTATTTATATTTTAGCATGGACAATAGCAGCTTATTTTGTAAGATTTTTACCATATGATATTTTATTACTTCTATTTTTCTTTTATATATTTGTTATAACAGCTATTTCAAATTAAAAAGAGTACATAATTTTATTTTTATAAATTTTAAGAAAAGTTTAATATATTTTGCAAAATTTTTAAATTATGTACTCTTTTTAGAATAAAGAATATATAAATATGAATAAACCTGAAATAAAATAAGCATATGGTATATTTTTGCACCACATTCTCCCTGTAGAAGAAGCTCTATGATAATTATTATATGATATTATAAATGATGAAATTAATAATATAATAATACCATAATTATAAGGAAATATTATATGATTATATGCTAATAAACCTATAATAATAATATATAAAGAAGCCCAAAAATTTCTTCCTATTTTTTCATTTGATGTCCATTCCCAATAAAGACCAGGATATGATTCTTTTGTAACAAGAGTATAATTGACACTATTCCAATGATATACAATATATAATATTATAGTAATAATATAAATTATTAATAATATTTTTTCTATTGATAATAGTTTCTTTTTTCCAATATATATAATACATAAAGCCCATACTATAGGTTGTAATAAATTAGATATCATAGCAAGTTTAGTACAATAATAGTTAATATCATTTTTATAAGGATTAATCCAAAATATATAATCAAATATTTGCATAATATAAATAAATAAAATATAAATAGCTAATTCTGGTAATGTACCGTATAATAATATAGAACCTAAAATACCAAAAAAGAGAGATTTTAATGAAGCATTAGAATCATAACACATTTAATTACCTTATTCTAAAAATAGTACATAATTTAAATAATTTGCAAAATATATTAAACTATTCTAAAAATCTTAAAAATAAAATTATGTACTCTTCATAATAGAGTACATCAAATGTATAAAAAACTAATAAATAATAGTTTATATATAATAATAATATTATTATTAATGATTTTAATAGGGCTAGTATCTTATTATGTTTATTATATGAAAAATATTAATGTTGTTGTAGAAAAACCCAAAGACAATGTTATTGTAATTAAAGAACATCAACAATTACTTCCTGAACAACAAAAAATGCCACCAGTATATCCTAATAAATTACCATCTTATAATAATACGGAATATCAACAAATAGGTATTTTAACATCTGATGAAACAGATAAAGACCCTTTAGTATTACCTTTATTTAGTAGAAAAATAGGAAATCGTAGTGATCGTTATAATTATTATACCGCTACTGATAAAAATAATATGATGAGATTACCAATAACAAAAGATAATAATAATTGTGAAGATGATATTGGCTGTAGAGAATTATATAATGGTGATAAAATTAATGTAGAAATTTATAAAGGACGTACATTTACTGCTACTATTTATAAAGTAGATGCTCCTAGATATTTTGCTGATAGGTATTAGTTGCTAATAATATATTTAAGATACTTTTTATCCTTTAGAACTACATATCTAATATTATTACTAATATATAAATAATCTAATTTTTCATTATTATATATATTTATTCTATATAATCTACCAGAAAGTATATCATTTTCATATGATTTTATAAAATACTGATATAATATATTATTAACTATAAAATATATGGCTTTATTATTATCTGTTTTTTTTATGATAATATTCTTATCATAATTAATTATTTTTTTAAATATTTTACAACAATCATATATAATACTTTTGCCAATGTTCGTATCATCTTCAAAAAAAACAATAGAATTTTTAAAAGTTATATGGTTTTCTTCAGAAATATATGATGAACTAATATAATCTATAGATAATAAAATTTTATTAGAAAAACTCTTATGAGTAAAATAATTTTTCCACATCAGATTTTTTGTTATATAATATAAATATGATATAATATTCATTTTTTATATAATATTTATATTATTAGTTTCTATGTTAGAATAATCATAGTTGAAAAAAATACCATTATAAAAGATAGAATGATATCAATCATTTATTAATTTATATTAGTAATTATTTTTTATATAAAAATAATGCAATATTTATTAGAAAGAAAATAGTATTTATATAAAGAGTAATATCCTTATAGCCTTTTAGTTTATTTGTAGAGATAACTTGGTCTTCTTCATATTCCATAGGAATATATAAATCTCTAATAATTTGCTGATTATAACAATAAGATGATGTAATAATATCAGATATAGAGGTAGTATGAACTATTAAACCAGTAATATTATATTTTCTATTATGGTTATTGTTAAAAATAATTGAATCTAATAACGTTCTATAAAAACCACTAAGATGTTTTTGACTAACAATACTATTTGTATATGCCTTACATTGTACTAAAATTATATCACCATTATTAAGTTTACAAATAATATCTATACCAGTATCTAAAAGAACATTATAATTTCTGTTATGCATCTTATAACGTTGTTTTATTGTATAATTGTCATCATTTACTATTATATTAGCTTCAACTAATAAATTATAAGGAACATGTTTCCACAAATAAGCATCTTTAATATCATAATATCTATATAGTTTTTCTAAAACAAATTTTTCATATTCTAGACCTTTGCAAAATTTATAATCAATCATTTTAATAGTTTCTAATAAAGTCATTATGAATATGATAATATTATTTATATAATATCAATTTTTATTTAATATTTGTTACATCTTCCTGTATTTTTATTACAAATTTTATTTACAGAAGCACAGTCTTTTTTACAAGTTTTATTATTATTTAATGAAACATTTTTTATTTTATTGCATCTACCAGTAGTTTTATTGCAAATTTTATTTATTTTTTTACAATCTGTTTTACATTCTTTACCAGAAACTAAAGAAGATCTTGATGAAGATTTTGATGAAGATCTTGATGAAGATTTAATATTCATTAATTTTTTATAATTATCTAATTGTATATATTTACCATTATGTCTTACATATTCTTTTTTTTCAAAAACAGGAGATGAACGACCATTATTAGAAACTTTTTTAAATTCTTTTACATAAATTATTCTTTCAACATTACCAAGTTTTTCTTTACGAAGTTGTTTATATGTCTTTGCATTTTTTATATCTTTATTTCTTTGTATTTGTGTATTAAATAAATAATCCATTTTTCTATTCTAATTTATATAAATATTTTTTCTTTTATAATGAAAATAATATATTTTATAAAAAAATAATATTTTTATGATTTTTGGTTACCATTTATAGTTATATTAGATGTTATGTTGTATATATTGGAGCTAATATTGTCCAAATTAGAAGTTATGTGATAAATATTAGAGGTTGTGTTGTATAAATTACTTGTAATATTATCTATATATAAATTACTTGTAATAGAATTATATATAATATTAGATGTTATTGGAATAATAGAGTTATTTTTTCTATTACTAAATATTATTTTAGAATATGCTTCATCATTATCAAATTCTAATAATGAAGTTCTATTTATTCAATCACCACCACCGCCTCTACCATTGTCATCATCTCTGCGACGCCTTTCATCACGATTATTATAATTTTGTCTTAAATCATTTATTATATACGGATAATCACCATAATCGTATCCGTAATGACCATGTCTACCATGACCACCGTGATGACCATGACCTCCATGATGACCATGTCCATAATGATGTCCGTGTCCATAATGATGATCCATTTGATGTATTACTTTTTCTGTATTTAAATTATCACGTAAATGTTCTGTATTACGTTGTTCCAATAGACGTTTAGTATCAAAACCATCTTTAAGTAAAGTAGTTTTAACATCATTTCCAACTTCAACAATTTTTTGTTCTATACCCATGCGATTTTTGGCAGCTTCAATTTGAGACGCGGCATAATTTTCAGCAGCTTGTTTAGCCACAGATAATTCTAATTTACTCATTTCTAATTGAGTTTTAGCAAAATTTTCAGCTCCTTGTCTTGCTAAATCAGCACCTACACGATCAGTATTTTTATCTAACATAGATGTTGCTTTTAATAATTCAATTTGAGACGAAGCATAATGATTATCAGCAACGCGTCCAAGACTATTTTCAACTTTAGATAAATCATTTTCTAATCTACCAATATCGCGCTGTCCTTGTTGAAAATATGTACCAATTTGTTTATCTAATCCTTGAACTTGTGTAGCAACAAATAATTTATTTTCACCGGAATCGCGAAGTGTTTCAACCAAATTCTCTTTGAATCCGGTTGCAAGACTACCTAATATATTATTACCTACAGAATTCATATTAGCATTTGAACGTTCTATAGCTACACCTATTTGACCAGTTGTTTTTTCTATTGCTGAAAGATTAGCATTAGCTGTTCTTTCCATAGAAACTCCAAGTTGTCCAGCATTACGTTCAATAGCAGATAGATTTGTAGCAGCTGTTCTTTCAATAGCATTATTATTATCACCTGCTGTTCTTTCAATAGATGTATGTAGTTCGCCAGAAATTCTATCAATAGAATGTGTTATATTATTAGCTTTATCAGCTAATGAAACACCAATTGATGCTCCAACTCTTTCTGTTGCTGAAATTGATCCTGAACCATTTTTTTCAATAGCCGAATTTAATAAAGACGATCTATCTGTAATATTATTATTAATCATAGAACCATTTTTTCAGTAGCTATAATTCCAGCATTTCCTTGTCTTTCAATAACATCTCTTAAAGTTGAACCAATTTGATTTAAATTTTGAGTATAAAAATGTCCGTTTTTTTCAACAGTATCGGTGAGTTTACTAGTATCTCTTATAGTACTATTTATAATATTATCAGAATTAGCTCTTTGAGCATCTAATATTGTTGCTGTTTGTTTTCCATTATCAATAATCCCATATGCAACAGGGTCTAAACCCGTGCTTGTCATAATTCCTCCTATTTTTAGCGGATATTTTAATTTTATTAATAAATACTTATATATATTTATATATATTAATATTAAGATATAATTATATATTATCTACGTTATCACAAGTCAATAAATATAATAATTAAACCTTATCATAATGATATAAACAATTAATAATAATAAAATACAAATCTATATAGTATTTTATTAATAAATATAATGTGTGATACTATTATTAACGAACATGTGTCTATCAGGGAAGCAGTTATTTTAACAGGTATGTGTGCTCAAACACTAAGAAAACTAGGAGATCGACAAAAAATAAAATGTTATAAAACACATTCTGGGCAACGTAAATTTGATAAAGCATCTTTAATTGAAATGGTAAAATCAAATAGTACTTTATCAAATATAGTAAACAAAGTAAGTAAAAATAATTGTATAAAAGATGAAAATACAGAAAACAATGTTGAAGGTAATTCAAGTATGAATATAAATAAAGAGTTTTTTTATTATGATATATGTAATTATAAAATTGAAAAAAAAATTATAGACGAATTTATATCAAAAAAATCATCAATTACTATTATTAATGATATTGATAAAATTATAGATATATGTTTAGAATCTAAAAATATTAATATATATATATTACCTGCATTATTTAATAATAAAAATGAATATATTATGTTAAAAAGAATTTGTGATAAATACAATAATAATGTAATAATTATATAAAGATTTACGACGTTAATAATAACATCAATGAATTATTATTATCCTCAACAACCTCAATATATTCAACAACCTCAATATATTCAACAACCTCAATATATTCAACAACCTCAATATGTATATTATGAATATTTCTATCCTCAGCAATTCCAACAGCCTCTACAAGTCCAAGAGCCTCAGCAATTCCAACAGCCTCTACAAGTCCAAGAGCCTCAGCAATTCCAACAGCCTCTACAAGTCCAAGAGCCTCAGCAATTCCAACAGCCTCTACAAGTCCAAGAGCCTCAGCAATTCCAACAGACTCTACAAGCCCAAGAGCCTCAGCAATTCCAACAGCCTCTACAAGTCCAAGAGCCTCAGCAATTCCAACAGCCTCAGGAAATTCAAAAACAAATTCCTTGTGCAGTATATCAACAACCACCAGTAATATCACACTTACATTATCAGTCCCGCGAATTAGTATATGAACCCCCTCAAAATATTTTATATGAAATTTCTGATGTATAAAATTAACAATAATAATTATATATAAATAAAAATATATATTTATAAATAAAAATATATATATATAATATAAATGAACCGTTATTCAAATTATAATAAATATAATTATAGATCCTATAAAAAACACCATTATCAACCACACCATTATCACCCCCACCATTATCAATTATATCATGATCAACCCCACCATTGTCAATCACACCATTATCAATCGCACCATTATTAATTATATCATTATCAACCCCAATACTATAAAAACAACTTGATAGTTCAGGAAGTCTTTTTAACTCGGGTTGCATTTTAAGATCAGGAAATCTTTTTGATTCATGTAACTTTTCTGGTAATCTATTTGATAGTCTATAATAAATATCCGATATAAGTATATTTTAAACAATAATATTTGACTTATCAGCATCTTCTTCATTATAATCTTTAAGTAATTTATCATACATTATTTGTTCAACCTCGCTGTTAATTGTTTTATCTAATCCAGATAAAATATTATCATAGTTTGTTTCAGTAGAAACAATATTTCCATATTTAGTAGGAGTAAATATATCAAACTCCATATTCTTTTTATTTAATATATCTGTACCAGTATACGGATATAATACAATATTATCCTCGCTAATTACGCCAATAATTTTAACAACTATTATATTAACAAAAATACCATTTGTAGTAGCTATTATTTTAATATGTTTTCCTTGTAATTTACCAGCACGATATAATATCATTTCAATATCAAAAATATAATAATTATTATTATCAACATTATATCTATATCTGTTCATTACATCGTGAACAATCTGAATTTTTTTAGGATTATTAACATCACCTGGTAAATCCATAATATCAGTATTATTAAGTTTGTCTTTTACAATATTAAATATCATATCATAATATGTAAGAATTTTATCAATTTCTATCTTATCTTTTTCATTATCTTCTTTTAATATCTTAGGATCAATCCATTTGCTCCATTTATTACCATCTGTTGCTATAATAAGTTCCTCACAATTATTTTTAAATATTTCTTTTAATTTTAATTCATAATCAGTATTATTAAATTCATAATAAAAAGCATTTGAAGCCTCTTCTTTTACAGTTATATCATATGGAACACTAGATGATATAGAATGTCTATTCCATGGTAAATCACCGCGATTATTATATAATATTCTTGTATTATATGGAACAATATCTTCAAACTCTTCTTTTTTCTTTTCAGATTCAAATGGTTCTAAAATTGTATTATTATTTATATAATCGTATATATAATTTTTTATCAATACAGCAAATATAATTATAATGATAATAATTGATAATACTTTTATTCCACCAATTAATATTTTTTCCATATCTTTACTATATAATCTATATAATATATTTAAGTGGAGCAATAACAGGCGTTAAACCCCTTTCTACTCTTCTATCAAACTCATTCGGAAAAGCATATGCTATAATTTTACCATCATTTTTTTTACAACATTCAAGATCAGTAGTATCTTCGCAATTATAACACATCGGAGTATTTAATCCTTCGTCATCATATCTCATAAAACCTGTTCTTTTAACACCAATTGGTAATTCACAGAATCCATCTTTTAAACAACCACCTGATAAATAATTTTTACTATAAAAAGGACAATCACTATCAGTATTACATTTTTTATCCCATACACTATAATAATTTTTACCAGTTCCGTCAATATTATACATAGAATCACATTCAAATTTATTATTAACTATATTATTACCATAACAACCATAATTTCTATCATTATATAATTCAGATATAAGCTCAAGGTTAGATGAATTTACGTTCTTATAATCTTTACCCCCAATATATCCTTCGGGCATTTCAAGTCTTGTAATAAAAGTTTCTTGAATATTTGAAATAACAGGTATATTTTTTATAATAACATAATTCATCTCTGGTATAATTGTTTTAACATTACTTATAAATCCTTTCATATTTTTACTTAAAAAATTACTAATATAATCATTCTTTTCTTTTAAAAAAGGATAAAAAGCTTTTAATCTATCTAAATCAACATCATTAAAACCATTTATAAAATACTTCAAATCTTCTATAATAACCATATATTCACTATCGGGTATAACATAAGTTATTAAAACATCAAATTCAGGTAATTCTTTCTTAATTAAATCATCTATTGAAAATTGGACTAAATTTACTTTATTTATATCAATCTTATATGCCTTTATAAATGCTTGAATAAAATAGTAGTCGCTTGGAAAAACATATCCAACTGTCTTATTTTCTATATCCCATACACATGTATCAGTTACTAAAATTGAACTTGTAATATATAAAAATATACCATTCTTATTATAATTTTCATAGTTATTATTATTAGTATTATTAAGATAAAAATAGTTAACATAAGGATCAATTAATAAAGATAAACTATTGTATTTAGTAGTATTAAGTAATAATTCTTTTTTTGTTTTATAATTATTTAAAACATTATTAAAAGTATTTAAATCAATATTCAAAGACTGTTTAAAATTATACATATTATCCGATACATATAATATATCATCTGTTGCAAAAGTTTCTATATTTTTAATATTTAATAAATGTCCAAAAAAACCAATAAATATAATTATTAATATTAATAATATTGATAATATTAAATATCTGTTTTTTAAATACATTATCTATACACTCATAATAAAATATATATAGATAATAGAAATGTTTTTAAGAAAAATAATAGCTATATTTTTCTTCATAACAATATTATCATTAATATACTTATTAAAACCATCATTAATGTTTAATAAAGAAGGCGGAATAAAAGAATTTGGATATACTGAAGAAAAATCTATTATTACAATATTTATAGCTATACCAATAATAGCTATTTTATGCTATCTTATAGTACTTTCATTTGAAATTGTTTATACATAAAAGAAAAATAATATTAATAATGTATTATATGGAATACAAAGATGATAATACATTATTAAAATCATTGTGTGGTAACTATGATATATATAAAGAAATATTAGAATGGCTTAAAAATTTTGATATCATTGCGGAACCCAAATTAACAAATAAAAGTTGTATATTTATTGCCGGAATATCATGTATAGGTAAAACATATTCTATTAAGAATATATGTAAACATCTGAATTATCATATTATAAATATAGATTCAAATAATTGTTATAATTCAAAACAATTATTTGATATAATAGATAAAGGCATTACATCATCTTTATTACAAATAATAACAAATTCATCACCAAAAAAAGTAATATTAATAGATAATTTTGATGCTATTTTAACAGGAGATAGGACAGTAAATTCTACATTATTATCTATATTAACGGAGAATAAATACAAGAATACTCCTATAATTTGTATAACAAATTATGAAATACTAAAAAAAATAGGGGATATTAAGAAACTTTGTAAAATATATGAATTAGAAATACCAACTGATAAAGAAATTTCAAAAATTTTGAAAAAAAATAAAATTATAAAAGATATTAAAAATAGTAATAAATTATCTAATAATGGTAATATTTTCAAAGTTATTAATAATATAGATAGTGATAATATAGATAAGGTAAATGATATAAAATATCTTTATAATTTGAATTATAATAAAGATGTTGTATATAGAATATTATTAACAGAACAATGGCTCATACCATTGCGATATCATGAAAACATTATAATAGAATTAAATAATCGTATAATTCCAATAAGTAAATTAAATAATTTTTATAAAAATTATATGGATATAATAATATATTATGATATGTTTATGTATAATAATTTATGCGAAAATGCTATAGATATTTTTACAAATCAAATATATAATTTGTCAAAACTTAATTATAAAAAAAAAGAATTATCAACAATGGATAATTTTACAAAAATATTAAGTTATTTATCATTACAAAAAAAATATATAAAAAATTCATATAGTACTGATTTTCCTTTATATCAAATAGGCAATTATCATATGAATCTATTAAGTAAGAAATTTACTTATTTTACCAGCATATAAATTTTCTTTTATGTAATTAGATAGTACTTAATAAAATGAGTAAAGAAGTAAAAGAAGCATCTGATAATAATTCTAGTATTTTTGATAATATAGCATCTTCTACTTCATCTGTTATTGATTCTGTAAATAGTAATATAAAAGATGTTTCTAAAGATGTCGGTAAAATAGTAAATCAGTCATCTGAAATAATATCAGATAAAGGAGCTGATGCTAATCAAACTATAAACGAAAGTGTTACAGTTGTTCAAGATAATATAAATAAATATTTTGGTAATTCAACAACAGTTTTATATGGTATTATAACACTTCTTATTTTAGCTACTATTGTAGGTTTTATGCTATATTACTTTTTATCTGAAAATGTAATAAATCAAAATAAAATTGTTATTGAAGGAACACAAACTCCTGTATTATGTAATAATCTTACTGACTTTAAAATAACAAAAGTTTTAGATAATTCAAATGGAAAAAGAAGTACAATTGGATTTTGGATTTATATAGATGATATAAATAAGTTTGCTGGAAAATATCGTCATATATTACATATTGGTGCAAAAGCTAATTCAATTAAAGATGCTAGTCCTTATATTATATTAGATAAAGTAAG
>Ga0222714_10003235_pt1 | contig 16727 bp, 16 predicted proteins | sample C33_3DmetaG_FD_165048 | JGI IMG/M metagenome (GOLD analysis project Ga0222714, IMG submission 165048) | Estuarine water microbial communities from San Francisco Bay, California, United States - C33_3D | ecosystem: Environmental > Aquatic > Marine > Unclassified | place: USA: California...
CGCGGCATCGATATCCATTACCGCCAGCAAGAGGTGAGGTTCGGCACTGCCATCCGGACTGTTGCTCCAGGCGAGAATCGGAAAATCCTTGCTGCCTGTTGCGCTCATCCAGTGCACGCTCTCGCCAGGTACGACTGCAGTATCTGAACTGAGTAGACACAGCCGCTTCTTGGCGACGCTGCGATAAAACATGCGCGCGACAATTTCCTGCCCGGTATAACAGCCTTTCTTGAAGTCGATAACACCTGAGATGTCATAATTCAACAACTGCGGTGTGTACTCTTCGGTGATTGCCGCATCGACATGAATGAGGCCTGCGCGCAAGGCCTCGCGTTGCCAGTGTGTAGCATCATTGGTGAGCAGCGACGCAGCGCGATCTTTAAGGGCGGTGACGGCTTCCTCGCCCTGAATCCAGATCTCGTAGCGAATGGCTTCCCCGGGCTCCCGGATAATCCAGGCATTATTCGCTTCGGCCGCGGCATCAATCGATTGCGGCAGTTGAGGGAACAGGGGGGCTATCTGGTCAGCGGCCTCGCTACCAAGCACTCCGAACGCGGCGATGCCCTCTGCCTGGGTCAGTTTGACTTTCGAAAACACGGCGTACTTTGACAGAGTTTTCAACACGGTTTCGGCCATGCCCGCTTCGGTACGAAGCAGGCAGCCTTCCGCCGTATGGACCAGCCGCATGTCGGCAATGACACGTCCCTTCAGGTTGCACATGGCGCCGCGCAGACTGCGCGTCGTTGACAGCAAGTCTGTGTTGCAGCTGAGCTGTCCTTGCAGAAATTTTGCGGCATCGGGTCCCGCAACGCTGATGAAGTCGGCTTTGGGGAGGGTGACAATCTGGTTTTTCATAGAGTCTCAATGTGGGTGCAAACACAGAGTTTCAATGCCGACTCGCCACAGACTGAGAAATTACGCATAATTCACTTCCTGCAATTGCCCCTGGCACAGTGTGATGGAACCGATCAACAAACAAAGAATAGCCTGGCACAGTCGGCGCGGTATGTTAGAGCTGGATCTGCTGCTCGTGCCTTTTGCCGCCGATGTTTTCGAAACTCTCGATCCCCAAGATCAGTTGTTATACAGCGATCTGCTCGAGGCAGAAGACCAGGACTTGTTCAATTGGCTTATGGGCCGATCGGCCCCGGCTCAGACACGCTTCGAACCGATGATCGCGCAGATTCTGGCGCATAGCCGACGCGCCGTCTAGTCTTCATGGCAGGCCCCAAGGGTTCTCGCCATGCTGCAGCTGCAATTAAAACCATCGCGCTGGGATCTCGCTATCACAGTGCTCTGCCATAGCGGTGCGTTGGTCGCACTGGCGCTGATGCGCCTGCCCGGGCCGCTCGAATTATCGTGTGCGGCGCTGGTTTTCTGCAGTGGGTATCGCGCTATCAGCACCTGGTACCCGCCAGGAGCGGCGCACCCCATCAGTCTGGAGATCGGCGCCGAGCAAACCGTGCTGCGTTATGCCAATCGGTCCGAGATCATGCAACTTCCCGTGCCTGCTCATGTGAGCGAATGGCTGATCATCCTGTGGTTGCCACCCGTGCCGGAGCGCGTGCCTGCAGTGGATCGACGTGGTTGGTTGAAGGATTGGTTGCACAGTTTTCTAAACTGGTTTTCGTACAAGGAACTGCCCAAACACAGGCTGAGCGGCCAGACCTTGTATCTGTTTCCCGATAGCCTGACTGCGGATGCCGATCGCCGTTCACGGGGTTACCTGCGCTTCGGTTTGCCGCGGCAGCGCTGAGAGGATTCAGGGCACCAAAATGGTGTCTGCCGCGACACTATCCATCTCGGGGTAATCCAATGTGTAATGCAGACCACGACTTTCCCTGCGCTGGAGGGCACACTGGATGATCAGGCTGGAGACCAGCACCAGGTTGCGCAATTCCAGCAAGTCGTTCGTCACTTTGTGGCGCTTGTAGTAATCCTTGACCTCGGCCTGCAGCAGTTCAATCCTGCGCTCGGCTCGATGCAGGCGCTCATTGTTGCGCACGATGCCAACGAAGTCCCACATGCAGCGCCGCAGTTCATCCCAGTTGTGGGACACGAGCACTTCATCATCCGAGTCCGTAACCCGACTGGAATCCCAGGCCTTGATGGTGTCTGCGAAAGGGGTGTTGTCAAACTTGGCAGAAATGTCGCGCGCGGCGCTGAAGGCAATCACGAAACACTCCAGCAGGGAGTTGCTGGCCATGCGGTTGGCACCATGGAGTCCGGTGAAGCTGGTTTCGCCGATAGCATACAGGTTGGTGATATCAGTCTGGCCCCGCTGATCCACAACGATGCCGCCGCAGGTGTAGTGCGCCGCGGGTACCACTGGAATCCGTTGGCGGGTGATATCGATGCCGTACTCGAGACAGCGCGCATAGATCGTCGGAAAATGGGATTTCACGAAATCGGCTGGCTTGTGACTGATGTTGAGATACACACAGTCACAGCCCAGTCGCTTCATTTCGTGGTCGATCGCACGGGCGACGATGTCGCGGGGAGCAAGCTCCTCACGGGCGTCAAACCCGGCCATGAAGTGGGTGCCATCGGGCAGTTCCAGTTTCGCGCCTTCCCCGCGCAGCGCTTCGGTAATAAGAAAGGACTTCGCATGGGGGTGAAACAGACAGGTCGGGTGGAACTGGTTGAATTCCAGATTCGCTACCCGACAGCCGGCGCGCCAGGCCATGGCGATGCCGTCGCCACTGGCGCCATCGGGGTTGGTTGTGTACAAATAGGCCTTGCTGGCGCCGCCGGTCGCGAGCACGACAAAGCGGGATTTGATGGCCTCCACGCGTCCGGTGTCCTGGTTCAGGACATAGGCTCCGACACAGACGCGCTCAGAGGTGCCTTCCCGGCCTTGTGTCACTAAATCTACAGCGGTACAACCCTCCAGCAACTCAATCGCTGGATGAGCCTCGGCGCGCTTCTGCAGCGCCTCGAACACGGCTTTGCCAGTAGCATCGGTGGCATGAATGATGCGGCGATGGCTGTGGCCACCTTCCTGCGTGAGGTGCAGCGAAGTGAGATCCCGGTTTTCCGGGTCTGCCTGCGCGGTCGTGCCGGTCGACTTCGTCGTGAAAGGCACGCCCTGCGCTACCAGCCAAGCCACTGCCTCGGCACTGTTGGCGACGATGTATTCGACGAGATCGGGATGACACAGTCCAACGCCGGCGATCAGCGTGTCCTGCACATGGGAGTCGATGCTGTCATCGGCGTCCAGTACGGCAGCGATACCCCCCTGCGCATAGAAGGTCGCCCCTTGATTGAGATCCCCCTTGCTCAGGACCGCGACCCGGGCAAAGTCGGCGGCACGTAGCGCTAGTGTGAGCCCGGCAGCGCCGCTTCCTATTATGAGAATGTCATAGTCCTGTTTCATCACACGCGCAGATTTCGCCATGAGTGGGTTTACCGTGCAGTATCAATAATCATTGTGTTCAGCCGCTAGTGAAAGGCAGGTGGAAGGGGGCAGAGTCGCGACGCACGGGCTGGTTTTGGATGCTATTTCACTCGCAATCATCCATGCTACAGCTTTACTTTCCCTGAAACCGGCAGGGCGTCAATTTTATAGATTCTGAGAACTTTTGCATTAAGTAGCTGTCTGATCACGCTATTGCATCTGCTCGTTCCAGAGCACGACACGAAGGGAACCCCGGCACTGAGGGAGTTGTAACAAATGGGAGTGGATACCGATCAACAACTTGTTGACAGGGTATTGGGCGGCGACAAGCATGCATTCAATCTGCTGGTGCTGAGGTATCAGCATCGCGTGGCAGCGCTCGTGGCCCGCTTCGTGCACGATGCGCAGGAAGCAGAGGATGTTTGTCAGGAAGCCTTCATCAAGGCGTATCGCGCACTGCCTTTGTTTCGTGGTGACAGCGCGTTTTATACCTGGCTCTACCGCATTGCGGTAAATACGGCGAAGAACTATCTGGTTTCCCGCAACCGACGGCCGCCTTCCAGTGACCTCGATTATGAAGAGGCGGAAGCCGTTTCGGAGGTGGGCAGTCTGTTACAGGAATTGGAGAGTCCGGAGAGCAGCCTGCTAAGCGAGAAATTGCGAGAGGCCATCACTGAGGCCATCGAGGAATTGCCGGAAGACCTGCGAACCGCCTTCACCCTGCGCGAGTTCGCCGGCATGAGCTACGAGGACATCACCGAGATCATGGATTGTCCTGTGGGCACGGTGCGATCCCGAATTTTCCGGGCAAGAGAGGCAATTGACAAGAAAATCAAGGACTTGCTGTAAAGTAAGAATTTATGTTGAATTGTGAACTTATTGCAAAACGGGTGGTCTCATATCAGGTACCACGCTTATTTCCTGAGCCAGTTTAGCGCGCAACGAGGTCGAACATGAGCCAGCACGATCGGCATGAACACGAAGCAATATCTGCGTTGATGGACAATGAAGCGGATGATCTGGAATTACGCCGTTTGCTGAAATCCTGCGAGAAAGACCCCCGGTTGTTGCAGACCTGGGAGCGCTATCATCTTGTCCAGTCACTGCTTCATGATTCCAAATTGTCCCTCGCCAGTTCGACGCTCGCCGCTCGCATCGCCAGCCAACTCGAACAGGAAGCCGCTCTGGCTCCCGTCAAAACGGCACGTTTCAGTGGTTGGCAGCAACACCTGAGCAAGCTCGCAATTGCCGCGTCGGTTGCCTTAGTTTTCGTCTTCGGCATGCAAACCCAGACAGCGATCGATTCGTCACCGTCACTCGCCCAACAGGCCCCGGTCGAACCGGTGACACTCTCTGCCCCGGAAACCCTTGTTGCGACTGAGACGAACACGGCGGAAGAACTGGACCCGGCGGCGCTGCAATTCCTCAATGAGTGGATCGAACGTATGACCTTTGATGAGAAGGCGCCGGTGCGTACCGAACACTTGCAGGATTCTCCCCTTTACCGCCTGGTCAACCAGATTAGCGACAAGCCCCAGTAAGCCGTTCCTGTGACAGCCGCTGCGCGGCTGTCGGAAGTCCTCCCCCTGTGCTACAGTAACGTCTCTCGCGGCGGTGCCTCGCTTCTATGTAGGCCCCGAATTCCGTGGATTACACACTTCGGCAAGCGGTATTTCCTATGCATCGAGGCCAGACTCCATCCGTCTTTCAACTTGTCGGCAGCCTGCTGGCGCTGTTTGGAGTCAGTCTGTCTTCCAGTCAGGCTCAGGTTGGCCTGCCGAATTTTGCCGATCTGGTCGAACACAATGCCCCGACCATTGTTGAAATCGTAACGACACGACGGGTAGAGACCTCGCGAAGTCCCGCCATCGAAGATCAGGAGTTGCAGGAACTCTTGCGGCGCTTCAACCAGGGCGACGATCCTGAGCTCAATATCGATGATATTCCCGATCGCCAGTTGCGCGGTGCCGTGGGTTCCGGCTTCGTCATTTCCGCCGACGGGTATGTCATTACTAACAATCATGTGGTGGAAGGGGCGGATGAGATCCAGGTCAATCTGAATGACCGCCGCGTTTTCGATGCCAGTATTGTGGGTTTGGATGAACCCTCGGATCTGGCCCTGCTGAAGATCGAGGCTCAGGATCTTCCCTTTGTGGCGTTTGGAGATTCCGATGCCGTTCGTGTTGGGGATTGGGTACTCGCTATCGGCTCTCCATTCGGTCTGGAATTTTCAGCGGCGGCCGGCATTGTAAGCGCCAAGGGTCGTTCAGTCCCGGGTCGCTCGACTTATAACTACATGGCCTTCATTCAGACTGATGTCGCCATCAATCAGGGAAACTCCGGCGGTCCCTTGTTTAATCTGGAAGGCGAAGTCGTCGGTATCAACTCCCAGATCCTGAGCAGCACCGGCGGTTCGAACGGCATCTCCTTCTCAATACCCAGTAATGTCGCGGTGAACGTCGTCGATCAGTTGCGGGAGACCGGAGTCGTTGAGCGCGGGCTGTTGGGTGTGCGCATGCGGGAAGTTGACTACGCCCTTGCGGCCATCTTCGGTATGGAGCGTCCCCACGGTGCCTTCGTGGATGAAGTGCAGCCGAACAGCCCTGCCGCCCAGGGTGGCATTCTCGATGAAGACATCATTCTGGCGTTCAATGGCCACCCCATTGAGTATTACACCGATCTTCCCTTCTTCGTCGGTCAGTACCGACCCGGCACTGAGGCCGAAGTCGTGCTCTACCGCGAAGGCAAGGAGCAGTTATTAACGGTATCGCTGGGCAGTTCGCCAACCAATGTTGTCGCCAAAACCGCGCCGGCACAGATTCGTGAGCGCGGTAATCCCCTCGGGTTCAAGGTCAGTGAATTGAGTGCCGAAGCAAGGCAACTGACCGGGTTATCCGGTGTCCGTGTGGCTGAGATAGAAGAAGGACCGGGTCGGGAAGCAGGCCTGCAAGTCGGTGATGTGATCGTCACGCTCAACCGTCAGGCCGTGACATCGCCGGAGCAGTTCGCAGCGGTCGCCAGCAGGCTGCCCGAAACCGGATTTGTCTCAGTCCGGATCATACGCGAAGGGCAGGGTACGACACTGCCTCTCAATCTCTCTCCCTGATTCCGGCCCTTGTCACGCCAGCCAGGTTCGCGTTAAAACCCCGCCGATAGCGGTGAAACTCACTGACACTCTGGGGGAGATACTGTAGACTTGCCAGCTTATTTTTTCCCCATGCTGTGAACCGGTTCGTCAGTGACAGATTTATCCCATATTCGTAATTTCTCCATCATCGCGCATATCGATCATGGCAAATCCACTCTGGCCGATCGTTTTATCCAGATGTGCGGTGGACTTGCCGATCGTGAAATGGCTGAACAGATTCTCGACAGTCTCGATATTGAGCGAGAGCGCGGTATCACGATCAAGGCCCATAGCGTCACCCTGTATTACGACGCACTCGACGGCCGTCGCTATCAATTGAACTTTATCGACACGCCGGGTCACGTCGACTTCACCTACGAAGTTTCGCGCTCACTCGCTGCGTGCGAAGGAGCGCTGCTCGTTGTTGATGCCGGTCAAGGGGTTGAGGCGCAGTCGGTTGCCACCTGTTACACCGCTATTGAGCAAAATCTCGAAGTACTACCGATTTTGAACAAGATGGACCTGCCACAGGCAGATCCCGACCGTGTGCGCATGGAGATTGAGGAAATCATTGGCATTGATGCCAGCGAGGCGATCTGTGCCAGCGCCAAGTCCGGCATGGGTGTTCAGGACATCCTCGAACAACTCATCAAGAAAGTGCCGCCTCCTACCGGTGATCGCAGTGCGAAATTACAGGCTCTGATCATCGACTCCTGGTTTGATAATTACCTCGGTGTGGTATCGCTGGTACGAGTGATGGCCGGGTCGCTGAAGAAAGGCGACAAGATCATGGCCAAGTCATTAGGCAAGACCCACATCGTCGACAGCGTCGGGGTGTTCACGCCGAAGCGTCAGGAGACGGCTAGTCTCGCCGCCGGCGAGGTAGGATTCATCGTTGCCGGCATCAAGGATATTCACGGCGCGCCGGTGGGCGACACTCTGGTACTGGCCAATAGTCCGGAGGTGCCGGCACTGGCAGGATTCCGTCGCATCCAGCCCCAGGTCTATGCTGGTCTGTTCCCTGTCAGCTCGGATGAGTTCGAGAGCTTCCGGGATGCGCTCTCCAAACTGACCCTGAACGACGCCTCGTTGCACTATGAACCCGAGAATTCCGACGCGCTCGGTTTCGGATTCCGCTGTGGCTTTCTCGGCATGCTCCATATGGAGATCATCCAGGAACGACTCGAGCGGGAATACAATCTCTCGCTCATCACGACGGCACCGACCGTGGTGTACGAAGTGTTATTAACTAACGGCGAGACACTGAAGGTAGATAGTCCTTCGCGACTCCCCGCAGTGACATCCATCGAAGAGATGCGCGAGCCGATGGTATTAGCCAATATCCTCGTACCGCAGGAGCATCTGGGCAGTGTAATCACCTTGTGCGTCGAGCGCCGGGGCATTCAGAAAGACATGCAGTTCATCGGCCGACAAGTGTCGCTCAATTACGAACTACCGATGAACGAAGTGGTGCTGGATTTCTTCGATCGGCTGAAATCGGTGAGCCGCGGTTACGCTTCACTGGATTATCATTTCACCCGATTCCAGGCCTCCAAACTCGTGCGTTTGGATATTCTGATCAACGGCGATAGAGTAGATGCGCTGGCGTTGATCGTGTACCGAGACCATGCCCACTCCAAAGGCCGGTCTCTGGTCGAAAAGATGAAAGAACTGATACCGCGCCAGATGTATGACGTCGCGATTCAGGCGGCGATTGGAGGCCAGATTGTCGCCAGACAGACAGTGAAAGCCTTGCGTAAAAACGTCACGGCCAAGTGTTATGGTGGTGACGTCACGCGCAAGAAGAAGCTGCTGGAGAAACAGAAAGCGGGCAAAAAGCGCATGAAGCAAGTGGGCAATGTTCAGGTGCCCCAGGAAGCCTTCCTCGCTGTGCTCAAAGTCGACAGTTAACACAGACAAGCGGTTGTTAGGCATGGATATCGATTTTTCAGTGGTACTGGTTTCACTCGTCGCGTTCTGCGGCATGCTCTGGGCGCTCGACAGCGTGCTGATGAAGAAGGGGCGGCTGCAGGCCATCGCCGACTATCAGGCCACCCGTGCAAAGGGTCGCTCCGAAGCTGAAGTGGCGGAAGCCGTAGCTGAGCTCGGACGCGAACCGCTGGTCATCGAATATGCCAAGTCTTTCTTCCCGGTCTTGCTCCTGGTTCTGGTGCTGCGCTCCTTCCTGATGGAACCCTTTCAGGTTCCAACCGGTTCCATGATTCCAACCATCGAGGTTGGGGACTTTATTCTGGTCAACAAATTCGCCTATGGCGTGCGGCTGCCGATAATTGGCACAAAGCTGATGGATGTCGATGATCCACAGCGGGGTGAGGTCATGGTGTTCATTCCTCCCCATGAGAACAAATATTACGTCAAGCGTGTCATCGGCATACCCGGTGACACGATCCGTTATGAAGAGAAGACGCTGTACATCAATGGCGAGGCCATGCCGCAAGAACTGGTAGGCCCGATCAGCGTGGACACCAGTATCGGGGAATTGCCTGGCACGCTGTTGATGGAAACGCTCAATGGCGTCCGCCATCCGGTGCAACACATCGATGCGGCAGCCGGGAATCGCTCACGCACGACCTGGGTTATTCCCAATGGGCACTATTTCATGATGGGGGATAACCGGGATAACAGCAGCGACAGTCGGGAGTGGGGATTTGTGCCCGAGACGGAAATTGTGGGCAAAGCCGTTGCTATATGGATGCATAAAGATCCTGGGCTACATCTGCCCAATTTCTCCAGAAATCAACGCATTAAATAGACAAAATGTGATGTTAAAAACGTTCTTGGCACAGGTTATGGCGTACTTTAGGTGTGGAACATCTCGTTCTTGCTCAGTACAAGCCAGGTAATTTCTATGGGTGCGAATATGACATTGCAAAAAATCAACAGCCTGCATTACCAACGCGGCGTCTCCAAGTTCGGATTGCTGATGCTGTTCTTGCTGCTTGTCAGCATACTGACAATCGGACTCAAGGTTGTGCCCATCTATGTTGATCACAACCTGATTTCAGGTATTTGCGAAGAACTCATCGAGAGTGGTGAGGCGTCAAATCTTAGTACCAATGACCTGCGTAGCCGCGTCGGAAATACTCTGCGTATCAACAATGTCAGGGATTTTGATCTGAGCGACATTACGATGCGCAAAGAGAATGGTCAGGCTATTATCACGATCGCTTACGAACGACGCGTAGAGCTCGTGGGAAATCTGGACATCGTCGCAACCTTCGAGACAATATTGCAATAAATGACGAGTAAACTCGAAACCCTGCAAGAGGTACTGAGTTACAGATTTGCCAATCTCGACCTCGTGCGTCGCGCCTTGACGCACCGCAGCGCCAATCAGGCGCACAATGAACGACTGGAATTTCTCGGCGATTCACTGTTGGGCTTTATCGTTGCCGAATATTTGCACGAAACCTTTCCTGCTGCGAGCGAAGGCGAGCTTTCCCGGCGTCGCTCGAGTTTGGTGAAGAAGGAATCCCTCGTTGCCGTCGCACGGGAGTTGCGTCTGGGTGACCACATCAATCTCGGAGTTGGCGAACTCAAGAGCGGTGGTCAGCACCGGGATTCCATTCTCGCAGATGCGGTCGAGGCTCTCATCGCAGCCATCTATCTCGATGGAGGGATGCAGGCTTGCAAACCGGTAGTTGAGCGCTGGTGCACTGAGATTCTGGGTAAATCGCCTGCGATAAATTCAAACAAGGATGCGAAGACGCGATTGCAGGAACTGATGCAGGCACTGGGTAAACCGCTGCCGGAGTATATGGTCACCTCGATCGAGGGCGAGGCCCATCAGCAAATCTTTCATGTAAAATGTCGTGTAGAACCACTCCGGAAGTCCGAAGAGGGGAGTGGTAGCAGCAAACGCCTGGCCGAACAGCAAGCCGCCGGCAAGATTCTGATAGCACTGGGAGCAGCCAGTTGAGTGACGCCACTTCGACTACAGAACTTCGCTGTGGGCTTGTAGCCCTTGTCGGGCGTCCCAATGTCGGCAAATCCACTCTGTTGAATCACCTGCTTCAGCAAAAAATCAGCATTACCTCGCGCAAGCCACAGACCACCCGTCACCGCATCCTTGGCATTAATACTGACAGTGACAGCCAATGTATCTTTGTCGATACACCAGGATTGCACGGAGATCATGCGAAAGCGCTGAACCGGGCGATGAATGACACCGTGATCAATGTCATCAAGGATGTCGATGCGATTCTTTTCGTCGTTGAGCGTTTGCAGTGGACCGATGCCGATGAACTGGTGCTGGCGGCGCTCGCGCTGACCAAGGTGCCAGTATTACTGTTGATAAACAAGGTGGATCAGATCGAGGAAAAAACCCGGCTGTTACCCCATATCGAGAAGCTGGCAGCGAAGCGGGACTTTGCCGAAATCATTCCTGTGTCCGCGTTGGGAGGGCACAATCTGGATACGGTCGCCAGTCTCGTGAAACGCTATTTACCGATTAGCCCTTTCCTGTTTCCTGAAGACCAGGTGACTGATCGCAGTGCGCGATTCCTGGCTGCCGAGTTGATTCGCGAGAAAGTGACCCGACAATTGGGAGACGAATTGCCCTATGAGGTCACTGTCGAGATTGAAAAATTTGAACAGCAGGGCAGCACGCTGCATATTCACGGCCTGATTCTGGTTGACAAGAGTGGACAGAAGAAGATTCTCATCGGCAGTGATGGCGATCGTCTTAAGATGATTGGTACTTCGGCGCGCGAGGATATGGAAGTGGCGTTTCAGTCGAAGGTCATGCTCAATCTGTGGGTCAAGGTTAAATCCGGCTGGGCGGATGACGAGCGCGCCCTGCAAAGTCTCGGTTATATCGAAACCTGAGCGGGGCGTACTATGGAACAGAGGGTCCATCTGCAACCTGTTTATGTCCTGCACAGGCGCCCGTTTCAGAATACCAGTTTGTTGCTCGACTTCTTTTGCATGGATTATGGGCGCGTCCGTGGCATCGCCCGCGGTGTCCGCGGCAATAAATCCAGATCACGTTCGCTGCTGCAGCTTTTTCACCCCTTGCTCGTGAGTTTCTCGGGCCGGGGTGAGGTCAAAACAGTGGGCGAAATCGAGAGCGGTCATGCGGCGATCACCTTGCAGGGCCAGCGCCTGTTCAGCGGCCTCTACGTCAATGAACTGCTCACGCGCATGCTCCTGTTGCACGTCGAACACAAATCCCTTTTTCTGCACTACCAGGATACGCTCGTCGCGTTGCAGGGAGACACGGACATGGAGCTGGTGCTGCGTCGTTTTGAACTGAAGCTGCTTGCCGAGCTCGGTTATGCCATCAATCTGCAAGAAGACTGCCGCTCTCACGACCCGATTGCGGCCGACAAACTCTATCGGTTTACGCCTGATGTGGGTTTTGAATGCAGTGATGACGAATTGTCAGCTACCGATGGGGGTAGCAATCCCCGATTATTTCGCGGAGAACATCTCATCGCACTCCGCGAGTTCGAGTTGGGAGACAGGGAGCGGGCGCAGGCGGCGAAGCGCCTGCTGCGGCTGGCTTTGAACGCTCATCTGGGCGACCGCCCGTTGCATAGTCGCAGTCTGTTTGCTGCAAGAACTACCTAGGCCTACGCTTTCGCCCCCCGGCTAATCCGTGTAGAATTTTGCGCTCGCCAGTTCCTGTCGCTTGCGCGACTCAATTTCGATTCAATTCCTGCCTGGTCTCGGCCCATGTCGTACAAAACCATTGAAAACCAGATTGGCAACACGCCGCTCGTGCAGTTGCAGCGCTTGCCTGGGGAGACCAGCAATACCTTATTGGTCAAACTGGAAGGCGATAATCCGGCCGGTTCGGTGAAGGATCGACCCGCGTTGAATATGATTCTGCAGGCGGAATTGCGTGGCGAGATCAGGCCCGGAGATGTGCTGATCGAAGCGACGAGCGGCAATACCGGAATTGCCTTGGCGATGGTCGCCGCTGTGAAAGGTTACCGCTTGATCCTGATCATGCCCGACAACATGAGCAACGAGCGCAAGGCATCAATGACGGCCTATGGTGCCGAATTGATTCTCGTGAGTGAGCAGCAAGGTATGGAAGGGGCGCGAGATCTGGCGTCGCGGATGCAGAAAGAAGGCAAGGGCAAGGTGCTCGATCAATTCGCCAACCAGGACAATCCGAACGCACACTACTTGCGGACGGGGCCGGAAATCTGGCGCGATACCAAAGGTCGAGTCACGCATTTTGTCAGTTCCATGGGCACGACAGGTACTATCATGGGCGTATCCCGTTATCTCAAGGAACAGAACAGCAGTATCCAGATTGTCGGTCTGCAACCCAAAGACGGGTCCCGGATTCCGGGGATTCGTCGCTGGCCAGAGGCCTATTTGCCGGCAATCTTCGATCGCAGCCGAGTGGATACCATCGTCGATGTCGAACAAAGGGATGCTGAAGCAACGATGAAAGCGCTTGCGCGGGAAGAGGGTATTTTTTGCGGTGTGTCATCAGGTGGAGCGGTCTTTGCAGCCCTGCAACTCAGTCAACGCGTAGAAAATGCCACCATCGTTGCCATCATCTGCGACCGGGGTGATCGCTATCTGTCCACCGGTGTGTTCAGCAATTGAGGCAAGCCCACGAGATGTTGTCCCGACCGCATAAGCCGCGCTCTCGCACCTGCGTCTGGAAAGCCCTTTACTTTGCGGACGCTGATTTTTCGATTCGAGGCGAGTTCCAGGCATGAGCAAGCGCCGGTTTCGACGCCCTAAACTCCCCACGGAGCCGGTCACTCTGGCTATTACTGCGCTCAGTCATGAGGGGCGGGGTATTGCTCATGTCGACGGCAAGGTCGCCTTTGTCGATGGTGCCTTGCCGGGCGAGCAGGTAGTCGCCAGTTATATTGGGCGTCGTGCCGCGTTTGATGAATTGCGCACCGATGCTGTTACCCTCACAGCCCCAAATCGGGTGGAGCCAAGATGCGCCTTCGCCGCTGTGTGTGGTGGTTGCTCGCTGCAGCACATGGAGAGTTCGGCCCAGATCGCATTCAAGCAGAATTTTTTGCTGGAGCAATTCGAGCACTCGGCGAAACTCTCACGCTCAGCATTCACCATACTGCCAGCGCTACAGGCCGATGCTTACCACTATCGGCGCAAGGCACGACTGGCCGTTCGAATGGTGCAGAAGAAAGGCGGTGCTCTCGTGGGCTTTCGCGAAAAATACAGCAGTTTCATAACCGACATGGATTCCTGTCAGGTCTTACATGTCTCGGTAGGCAGTCTGATTCCTGCCCTGCGGGAACTGATCGGATCGCTGGATGCATGCTATGACATTCCACAGATTGAAGTCGCAGTAGGCGAGGTCGATGCCACGGATGCCACCGCGTTTCGTGTGGCCCTCGTTTTCAGACATCTGCAACCGCTAAGCAGCGCCGACGAACGAGCCCTGCTCGACTTTGCAGAGCTCCACGCGCTGGATCTTTACCTGCAACCTTCAAATGCAGAAAGCGTCCACCGGGTCTATCCTGCCGTGGGGAGTGAAAGGCTGCATTACCACTTGCCAGATTGCGGCCTGACCCTCGCCTTCCATCCACTCGATTTCACGCAGGTCAATGCCTCCATTAATCGCTTAATTATCAATCAGGCGCTGGCGCATTTGGCATTGACAGAGACGGATCGAGTGCTGGATCTGTTCTGCGGCCTCGGCAATTTCACACTGCCAATAGCGACTCGTTGTGCCCATGTCGTGGGAATTGAGGGTAGTGAGCAGATGGTGCAACGCGGCATGGAGAACGCAGAGCTCAATGGCATCACCAATGCCGAGTTTTACGCCGCCAATCTTTGCGAGTCGTTGACAGACAAGCCCTGGGCTCAGCAAGCATTTACCAAGATATTGCTCGATCCTCCACGCTCGGGCGCTATCGAGATTATCCAGCAGGTTGCCGCATTTCGCGCTGGCACTATCGTCTATATTTCCTGCAATCCAGCAACTTTGGCGCGCGATACTGCCGAATTGTTGACTCATGGCTATCGATTGAAATCCGCCGGTGTAATGGATATGTTTCCCCATACCACGCATGTCGAATCCATGGCGGTATTCGAGCGTATCGACTGAAATTCAAACAAAGGAATTGTCTGCGTGAGCCAGCAACCGGAAGATACCCTCAGCGCAGTAGCGCAACTACTCACTGTCATGGCCGCATTACGGGACGGTGAAACCGGCTGTCCGTGGGATCTTGAGCAGACGATCTCTTCGCTGGCGGTCTATACGCTCGAAGAAGTCTATGAAGTGGTCGATGCCATTGAGAGTGGCGACATGCAGCAATTGTGCGATGAACTGGGAGATTTGCTGTTCCAGATTGTGTTTTATTCCCGCATTGCCGAGGAGCAGGGCAGGTTTACCTTCGCTGATGTGGCGGCGGCGATTACCGACAAATTGATTCGTCGCCATCCGCACGTATTTCCCGGTGGCGAGATTGCTGACGCAGGTCACAAGTCTGAAATCACCGCTGATCAGGTTGTTGTGAACTGGGAATCGATCAAGCAGGCAGAGCGTACCGCCAAGGCATTGAGAGCCGGAGGCTCAGACACCGAGCGTATCGCCAGTGTGTTGGATGATGTGCCACGCGCACTGCCCGCGCTCGAGCGAGCCCGCAAGCTGCAGAAGCGGGCCGCCAACGTTGGCTTCGATTGGAGCGAAATATCGCCGGTGCTGGCCAAGTTGAAGGAAGAAATCGCTGAATTCGAAGCGGCCATTGGAAATGAAAGCAGCGAGCGTGCGATGGAGGAGTTCGGCGATATCCTGTTTGCCGTCGTCAATCTCGCGCGGCACAGTAATATCGAGCCAGAAATGGCGCTGCGCGGAGCGAATCAGCGCTTCGAAAACAGGTTCCGCTGGATAGAAAGGGAGCTCTATGCCCGTGGCAAGCCACTGGAAGAGACCGGGCTCAGCGAGTTGGATAACCTATGGGAAGCCGCAAAGCTTTCTGGGTTATGATAGTTGTTGGTTAGATAAACAGAGGCAGGAAACACATGCGAATTATACTTTTGGGGGCACCAGGCGCAGGGAAAGGGACTCAGGCGCAATTTATAACGGAGAAGCTGGGAATTCCCCAGATTTCAACAGGTGATATGTTGCGAGCCGCGGTGAAGGCGCAATCACCACTAGGGCTGCAGGTTGGGCAGGTCATGGCTTCGGGAGGTCTGGTCACTGATGAGATTATCATCGCTCTGGTGAAAGAGCGCATTCAGCAGCCAGACTGCAAGTCGGGTTTCCTGTTCGATGGATTTCCGCGCACAATTCCGCAGGCTCAGGCGATGGTGGATGCGGGAGTTGCGATTGATGTGGTACTCGAAATTGACGTCCCCGATGATGAGATTGTGAAGCGATTGAGTGGCAGACGCGTGCATCCGGGATCTGGACGTGTGTATCATGTCGACTTCAATCCTCCGAGAGTTGCCAACAAGGATGACGAGACTGGCGAAGAGTTGGTGCAGCGCGAGGATGATCATGAAGATACTGTGCGCAAGCGCCTCGCAGTCTATCATGACCAGACTGAACCGCTTGTGAAATTCTACACAGAGATCGCGCAATCCGGGGCGGCGGTGCGTGTACTGAAGGTCAATGGCGTTGCCGCGGTAGACAAAATCAAACAGGACATTGCAGCGGCGCTGAGTTAAGCGCTGCGAATTCACACCTCACAAGCCCGACATTCGTTCGGGCTTTTTTTTTGCGCGAACACTTTTCGACGTATTTACTCGCAATTTCGTATGCGACTTGCATGTGATTCGTATCACAGTTGCAGTGAAAGATGATGTTCATACTCCAGCTTCAATGCGCGAGAATGCACAGTTGAAAAAATTCGAGAAGCGATGTTGGCAAACATATTGCACATTTCGAAATGAAAAGTCTGCAATGATGTGCTCAAAAATTAATCAGCTTTTCTTAAAGTTTTCTATTCAACAAGCGAAATATAGTTTTGATACCCTCTAGATTTGGTTTTTAGTTGTAGATATTTTTGTATGGACTGATTAATTCAGAATTTCAATTAATCAGTGAAATATCCGCTTTACTGTAAGCCAGATAATTTTTGTGATATGTTGCCGGCCAGCAGTGGGTACAAATTGTTGAACTTAAGCGGACACGATTCATTACCTAGGAGAGACAAGAGTATGGCTAAAGTTAAAGCAAAGAAGAGAAAATCTGCGAAGAAAAAGGCAGCATCCAAATCTGTTGCCAGCCCAGCT
>Ga0222714_10003236_pt1 | contig 16721 bp, 17 predicted proteins | sample C33_3DmetaG_FD_165048 | JGI IMG/M metagenome (GOLD analysis project Ga0222714, IMG submission 165048) | Estuarine water microbial communities from San Francisco Bay, California, United States - C33_3D | ecosystem: Environmental > Aquatic > Marine > Unclassified | place: USA: California...
TCTGCGCCTGCACGGGTGTCGGTTCGCGATACCCCAGCGTGGTGATGGCGGTCTGCAACTCAGGACGCAGCGGCAGAGCAGAAAAAACATTGGCGGACATGGAATGGCGGCTCGGGCGAATGGGCGTGCATCATACCAGAAGCCGGGCCGTGTTATGGTGCCAAATGCGCGGCTGCGTTCAATCCAGACTCGCCAGCAAGGCCTGCAGGTTGTTAGCGGCTGCGCCGCCTGCCGTACGGATGCGGGCGCGAATGCCGGCGATTTCAGGCTCTTCGGGGGCAGCAGGATCACGCAGGCTGGCGCCCGCCAGCCGATGACCCGCTATCCAGTGTCGCAGTGATTTGTCGGCACCCCAACGTGCCAGAATCTCGTTTTCCGCCAACATGAGCCGAAGCCAGTCCGCTGCCTCGTCCGGAGCTTGCATAGGCAGGCACAGATGATTCTTTTCGGCATCGCTACCGTAACTCGCCTCCACGTGTCCGATTACCGCGGCGCTGAAACTGAACAATCCAGCCCGAATCATCTGCAGTGTAATCGTCGAGCCTTCGAACACTGGCCTGTTCGGACGCCGGGCAATTGCAGAAGCTGTGCAATCAATATAGAGATCGTCGGCGCTGGCTTGCACGCAGCCGTTGTCCAGGTCGATGCGATCCCGCCCGATTGCCCGTACACGGCCGAGACGAACGATGTCGGGAATTGTGGCAAGCAATTCAATCTCGGCCGGAGCAATGGTCGCGCCGTGATACATCTGCGGTTTTATGCTGCGATCCAATCGCAACAACTGCCGCGATTCTTCCAGCATTTCAAACAAATTATCTATGGTCTTGGCATTGGCGCTGGCCTCAAGTTGAGCTGCCTTGGCGCCCAGGAAGCGGCTGTAGAACAGATCACCCGGCTGAGTTGTCTCGCGATTGATAAGCCAGGAATCACGGGGCGCGATCCAGCGTAGAGATTCCGGCGGCGCACCGTTCAACAACAACCAGACGCAGACGTCCATGCCCGTCTTGCCGCCACCGATCACGGTGTAACGCGTGTGTCCGCCCACATGACGCGGCAAGGCGTTAGGCGTGATGAGCGTGACACCCTCGTCGACGGCGTATTGGGGCGGACGTGTGGAGGGGACAGACGTATTGAAATACGTCGCATCGACAATGCGCTTGTTAACTTTTACCACTTGGGTCTGGCCGGACAGCAAGGATGTAAAACTGCTCTCTCCATTGTATTCACACAGTGGAAAGTAGCGGACTCTTCCTGAAGGCAGGAACCGCTCACGCATCAAACGGTCGAAATAGGATTGCACCTCCGGCCCCGAGGCGAGCTCATAGAAGCCGGCATTGATGCCGGTTGCATCGATTCGGTTCGATCCCAACTCCCGCGACCCCACGCCATAGAACGCAGATGGTTGATGCAGTCGTACGAACGAGTAGGCATCATTCCAGTGTCCGCCCGGCATATGATGCTTGTCGACGAGGAGCAGCGACGCCTCGGTGTCGGTAAGCAACTGGTCTGCAAATCCCATGCCGAGGGCACCGGTGCCAATAATGAGATAATCCGTTTCCAGCACTGAATTTCCTGTTCCAGATTGTCATTGTTAGGCACTGTCAGGAAATCAGCCAGTACGCGCTGGCTGATGTGACAACTCTTTTATCGCGTTAAAAATAGCACCAATTTCTGCTTCTTACCAAGCACTCGCGATGCCGGCTCGGTACCAATTCAATTGCCTCAGATTGTTGTTGGCGTCATGTGCGAAATGCAATACTGTGTTTTCTCCGACACCACCTCAAACCAATAACAAGGAGCTTCAGAATGCTACGCCGACCTCTCGCCCTCCTCGCTCTGACCTGTCTCGCCTGCACTGCCTCGGCCCAGTCCGACGTTGCTCCTGCCCTGTACGTGCAGGCAGCAGACATCGCACAGGCCCTGCAACGCTCTGCCGCGGAACGTTCCGGTATGGCGGTGGGCACCATCACCACGACCGATGATTACCGCATTAACCTGATTCGGCGCACCACACCAGCCGGTGCCATCTCCCACGCCGTGGGTACGGAATTGCACTACATCACGGAAGGTGCAGGCACGCTGGTCACGGGCGGCACGATTATTCGAGGCGCCAATGGCGGCAACGCCACAATCGAGAACGGCGTGTCACGGCGCGTCAGCGTAGGCGATGCCATTCTGATTCCCGTGGGTACCCCCCATTGGTATAGCGCGATCGAGGGCGCGATCTCCTACCTTGAAGTGCGATTCTGATTCCGGCGGGCCTGCGTGAATTCCGCGGACGCTCCGGCATGACGATAGACAATCGCAAGCGCGGCGCGACCCTCGCCTTGGGGCTGATGTTTTTTCTGGCGATCTGGCGCGCCTTCAACAGCATTTGGCTCGCGCTGCTACTCGGCATCGGGATCAGCATCGTGAGCTGGCGCTCCGTGCGAGCCGAGGCCGCCAATCGCGATGAGTAAGAGCCGGACCCATGAACTTGCCCTCGAACACGATCGACTGAACCTGGTGCAATCATGGATATTTTCCTGACCAAAGTCTCGGATTCCCAGCACCGCGTCCGCGTGCGGCGAGCCGATGCCTCGGAAGCAGTCGCGCAGCTGTCCAGTCGCAGCTTTCTGCGTCACGACCTGGCCCATCTCGCCGTCGAGGCGGAGCTGCCGATCGTCCGCGGCTATTGGGGATCGGTCGCCAATGGCGCCGCGCTCGATGGTCTGTCAATACGCGGTCCCGACATCCTGCTTGCCGAATCCCTCGCCGGTCCCACCCAGACCCTGATGCGCAAAGATGCCGACGTGGCGACCTTCTTCGCGGTGTTGAACCGGGTTCGACCCGATCTCATCACGCGAGAGCTGGCGCCGCGGATTCAGGCACACGGCCGCCAACTTGAGGGCCATTGGCGGGCGACGCCTTATGGCGGGGAGATGGCGGTCCACTGGCATGATCACAGGCAGGAGTGCGGACAGGAGCGCTGACCGGCGTGGGCTGCACTGCCCCCCCCCTTTCGCGTGACATCACTTCCTGGACTGGCTCAGAATAGCCAGACTACAAAAGGGGGAGATCCATCATGACTCAGGGCCAACGACTGCTGACCTGCCTTGCGCTGAGCGTGCTTGTGAACTCTGTATGGGCACAATCTCCGGCAGCGAAACTGGAAGACTTCGGGTTTCTGCACGGCTATTGGGTTGGCACCGGCTTCGGTGGTGTATCGGAGGAAATGTGGATGCCCGGGGGCAAAGGCAGCCTGTTCGGCATCTTCAAGCAGTCTTCTGAGGCCGGCATCAATTTCACGGAATACATGGAAATCACCCGCCTGGACGAACGTTGGGTGCTCCGCCTGAAACACTTCAATCCGGACTTCACCGGCTGGGAAGACTCCACAGACTATGTCACGTTTCCTCTACTTGCGGTTGCTCCGAACCGGGTTGAATTTGAAGGCCTCACCTACAGTCTCATCCCACCCGCTACCTTACGGATCGAGTTACACCTGAGCGAAACCGATGGCAGTTCCTCCACTGCCAACTTCGAGCTTAGGCGACAAGCCTTGCCAGGCAATACACCCTAGGAATCTCAGGTTGGTGCAGCGCTTGGCACGACAACAGGGTACACTGTTGCCTGGATTTCACCGATCCGTAATTCAGATTGTGGTAATGTGTGGCAAACCTGCCAGGAGACAGAAATGAGTGAACAACGCCTTCGGGAACTCAGCGCAGAACTGGTGCGTGAACTCGAAAAGACCGACGGAGTCGATGCCGAACTGGTGGCTACGATTCGCAAGCTGCAGGCTGACATCGAGGATCTGGTGAATCCGGATACCGACTCCAGCAATAACACGGCGATGGACGATGCGATAGCGCTCGAGGCCAGTTTCGCCGTGCACTATCCGATGGCGGAGAAAGTGCTCAGGGAACTGATCAATACGCTCAGTCGCATCGGCATCTGAGGACGTGCGACTTCGATGAGTGTGCAACAATCTCTTATTGAGCGACGGGGTTTGGCCATTTGTCAAACTGGCTGTCAGACAGGCAGTAGGCCCGGCCGTCAAACCGGCACCAGTCTGTCAGCAAGCCTCGAGCCAAACCGCACATCAGACCAGGATTACTCGTGATCAGAATCTTTACCGTAGGCGGCACAATCGACAAGATCTACTTCGATGCGAAGAGCAGTTATGAGGTAGGACCACCCAACATCGCCGAGATTCTGCACAACCTGAGTCTCAATATAGAGTTTGAAGTAACCTCGTTGATGCAGAAAGACAGTCTGGACATGACTGACGAAGATCGCGAGCTCGTCTACAGGCACGTGGCAGCAGCGCGGGAAGAACACATTATCATTACCCATGGCACCGACACGATGGTGGAAACCGCAAAGGTGCTAAGTCGCGTGCGGGGCAAGCGCATCGTTCTCACCGGCGCACTGTCACCCGCCCTGTTCAAGAATTCTGATGCCATGTTCAATATCGGTGCCGCCATTACCGCCGTGCAAATCGTAAAATACGGCGTTTACATCACGATGAATGGACAGGTGTTCGATTACGACAAAGTAAGAAAAGATGTGCCTAACAACCGTTTCGTTGCGCTCTAGTCCTGCTGGCCCTGCTGCCGGCAATGGAGATCCCTCATGACACACATAACTACAAGAATCATCGGCACTGTGGCGACCCTTGGCCTGCTCAATGCCTGCGGCGAGCAGGAACCAGCCATACCGGAATTGAACTTTGCTGAAACTTTGCAGCTGCGCCTGATTGAGGCCCAGCCCGGCGCAGTCATCGAGATTCCAGCGGGCGTGCACGAATTTACCCGCAGCCTGTCACTGACGGTACCGGGCGTAACCTTGCGCGGCGCTGGCATGGATGTTTCCATACTCTCCTTCAGAAACCAGGCGCAGGGTGCCGAAGGACTGCTTGTTTCGGCGGATGATTTTACGATCGAGGATCTAGCCATTGAAGACACCGTTGGCGATGCACTGAAAGTAAACCAGAGCACAAATGTTACGATTAGGAATGTACGAACCGAATGGACCAACGGGCCGGATTCCGGCAATGGTGCCTATGGCATCTATCCGGTCCAGTCGAGAAATGTCCTGATCGAAGGCTCTGTTGCGATCGGTGCTCGTGATGCCGGCATCTACGTCGGCCAGTCCAGCCAAATCATCGTGCGCAATTCGCGCGCCGAATTTAATGTGGCAGGTATCGAAATCGAGAATTCCACGTTCGCCGATGTGCATGACAATATCGCCACGAACAATACCGGCGGAATTCTCGTGTTCGACCTGCCCAACCTGCCTGTGCAGGGTGGTCAGGCGACCCGGGTGTTCAACAATCACATCTACGGCAACAACACGCCCAATTTTGCGCCGCCAGGGAACATCGTCGGCAACGTTCCACCCGGTACCGGCATGCTGGTACTCGCGAATGACAACATCGAAGTGTTCGCCAACGAATTCGAAGACAATGGCAACGTCAACCTGATGATCTACAGCTTCGTGCTCGGCGGCCGCGAAATCGACGATCCCAACTACGATCCTTACCCGGAACAGATCTATGTTCACGACAACGAATTCATCAGTGGCGGCACTGCTCCGCATCACTGGTCGCTCGTCGCCCTGCATGAGACCACCGGCGAGCCATCGCCGAGCGTGGTGTGGGATGGCATTCTGAAACCGGGCAGTGTCAATGACCACATCGTGTGTCTGGAAAAAAACCGCGGCGCCGCCATGCCCTTCGTCAATCTGGATGCTGGTGACGGCAACGTGCATGCGTCGTTTGACATGGCGGCCCATGACTGTGCACTGCCGCGCCTCGGCGGAATCCAGTTCTGAGACAGCGCCATGATTGAACTCTTTTCCAATCCCGAGACCTGGGCCGCCCTGCTGACTCTGATCGCGCTCGAGATCATCCTCGGCATCGACAACATCGTCTTCATTTCGATCCTCGTCGGCGAGCTGCCGCCACAGCAGCGCCAGCGTGCCCGTCAACTCGGCCTTGGATTAGCCCTGATCATGCGCCTTCTGCTGCTTTTCAGCCTGGTCTGGTTGATCGGGCTGACGGCACCCTGGTTCACAATTCTGGGCATGGAATTCTCCGGACGCGATCTGATTCTGATCGCCGGTGGCATTTTTCTGCTCACGAAATCAACACGGGAAATCCACGGCAGTCTGGAGCTGGAGGCCGACGACGATCACGAACCCCTGCGTTCCAGTTTCACCTCGGTCATTTTGCAGATTGGCGTGATCGACATGGTGTTCTCGCTGGACTCGGTAATTACTGCCGTGGGACTGGCACAGGAACTGATCATCATGGTGATCGCTATCATCATCTCGATGCTGGTGATGTTGCTCATGGCACAACCGCTCGGTGAATTCGTCGACCGCAATCCGACCTTCAAGATGTTGGCGCTGTCGTTCCTGATCCTGATTGGGAGCACACTGATCGCCGAAGGCTTCGAATTCCACATCCCCCGGGGCTACGTCTACTTCGCCATGAGCTTCTCGCTCGGTGTGGAGTTCCTCAACATGATTGTGCGCAAGCGCAAGCACAGTAAGGCAATGGCCTTGCACAAGAAGATTCGGGTGCAGGAAGAGCACTGATCAGTTTGACTGACTAGCCGAGCCCGGGCAGCAGATTGCGCAACCCACCGACGATAAATTCCACCGACATCGCGGCCAGAATCAGACCCATGACGCGCGTGGTAATGTTCATGGTGGTCTTGCTCATGCGGTCGCCGATCTGAGGCGCGAAATGGAAGATGATCCACACCAGCAAGGCGACAATCTGACAGATTACAAACAAAGCCAGCTTGCCACCCACATCCGCAGTCTGATTGCTGAAGAGTATTACGGTGCTGATTGCACCGGGGCCTGCCAGCAAGGGCATCGCCAGGGGAACCACCGCCACTGATGCGCTGTCCATCGCCTCCTCGTCCTCTTCCGGTGTGTGCCGCGTGCGCCCGCGGCGTGCCTCAAGCATGCCGAACGCGATAGTCATCAACAGAATGCCGCCAGCCACGCGAAACGCATCGACGCTGATGCTGAAGAAGCTCAGGATCGACTGCCCCAACAGGATTGTTACGGTGAAGATGATGCCGACGGCCAGGGCTGTCACCTTGGCGATAGCGGGTCGACGCGACTTGATGTTGTCGGTGAAACTGAGAAATAGCGGCACCATGCCATGGGGACTGACAATGGCAAACAAGCCAATCAACATCCGGGTGTATTCAGTCCAGTCCAATCGGGGATACCACTCAGGATTGCGTTGCCCAGTTACCGAAAATCGGAGCGCTGGAATGGCGTCGCGATGCCCTCACTGTTCTGCATCGTCGGCGTGCCAGCCATCCTAGCATCTCCCGGCACCGGGAAACCAGTGAAGGCTTATCCCGGTTTGTAATTACAGAACCGATTGGTTTATGATGCGTCCCGTGATGACTCTTGGATTCAATGCGCAGACCCTGGATACACTGGAACCGGTGGACCCTCGGCTGCTTGGAATTTCTTGATTACCTGATCACAACAACTCTCAAGAACCCCGGCGGCCAGCAAGCTTCCGGGGTTTTTTCGTTTATGGAGACAGGAAAATGAACATCAAAGAACTCGTCAAAAACCAGAACGCCCACTTCGTGTTTTTTCGCGACCAGGCGCTGTATTACGAAACCGATAATGGCTTTCAGTTCCCCGTGCCCGTTGGTGATGCCGGATCGGCGACATTCAACCATGAAGAGAAGGCGATTCTCCTGATGCGTTATATCCGTAAACATGTGGAGAAGACTGCGGCGGCGCGACGCGACCAGGACAATGGCTGAGTCTGTGGGTCACCACCAGCCCCGGGCACCAGGCCCGGGGCTGAACCGGTCTTATTCGAAGACGTTCGCGTTGCCCCGGGCGATGGCCATGTAGGTTGCCTTGAAACCCGGCAACAGATAACCCTCGGCGATCAGTCGATCGGTAGCGGCCTCGTATTGCGCGAGATAATCGGCGAATGAGCCATACAGCCCGGCGATGGAGTTGCGCGGATCGCGAGATTGCACCGCAACCGCCGTATTCGCCGGGAATGGAATATAACCCCCACTCAATCGGGCGAGTGAAAGCGGCGCTCCGGTTGCTTCGGCGCGCAGATTCCATGATACAAATGTGCCAAGTGGCACCTGCGTCAGCGGGGGCAGGATTGTGCTGCCCGCAAGATCGTTGTTATCGGTATCCACGGCTGGGACGAGCGACTGATAATAGCTTGTCGTTGCGGTCGGGTGCCGATCGATAATGTGCTGTTGCCACCAGCGATCACCCCAGTCGGCGAGACCGACGAGATACATCTCCTCCGGCACCTTGACGCCGTACAAGGCATTCCAGGCATCAGGATTGATGCGTCCCTTCACGTGGGAAGGCACCAGTGTGCCATCGACGATGCGCGGATAGCGCGACGCGGGTGGCTCAGTACCGTGGGCAACCCAGTTGACCATGGCGACGATCAACGAGTCTTCGATGGGAGCCCACAGGTTCGGATTCGGCGGCAACTGTCCACCTCGCGGCGGCTGCGGCACGCCATTGCCGGAACCGTGTTGCGAGCCTCCGATTGTATAGAAGCGCACACCTTCCGGGATTACCGCATCAGCAGTGCCCTCGGGATTGGTGTGTGGCAGGGAACCGGCGCGAAGCCAGTATTCGTTCGAGGTCTGGATGTGCATTATCTTCGGCACGGTATTGGTGGCGTGTGCCCTGGCGAGGATGCTGTCGGTGCGCCCGGTGAAGGGATCGGTACTCTCGCCATAGGTGAAGGGAAACAGGTCGTTCGGGTAAAGCTGATTCGCCTCCTGGCCATTGGTACGAGTAGGCATCGCGAACCGGTTATTGAACATGCCTCTGCCACCACCGGCGATGACCGGAATGACGCCGTCGAAGACGATGCGACCGGCAAGATCGGCATTGAAGCCGTCATACAGAAACTGTCGTAGCAGCCGTCCGCTCTGGGAATTGCCCCAGGCCACCGCGTGCTGGAAGCGTGGTAGCGCGAGTGCCGCGAGTGACGGGGCATCGGCATCATAGCGCAGCAGCGACACCAGATCGCGAATGCCGGCCATACCGGCGCCCGCGAGCACCGGATCCTGCGCCTGGTAGATCAGTTCATAGATAACGCCGGGTTCGAATCCATCGGCGAGATTGAGCGTCACAACGGGCTGATTGCTGTCCGGTTCTGCCTGTACAGCCAGGCTGAAACGGGAATGCTCGACCGGGACACGCGGATCGTGGGGATAGAGCCGGCGCGTCAGACTTGCCTCGCGCAGACCCTGTTCAGTCGGGGGATAACCGAGATGGCCAGCACCGGCAATATTGACCGCCGTTTCCGGCGCACTGGTAATCACTTCATAGCGCACATCACCGGTAATTCGCTGAGCGGCACTGCCCACAATAGGCGCGTGCAGACGAATGCGACCCGCCTGGGGTGACAGTTCGTTGATCCACCCGGTAATCAGATAGGTGTAACCCAACGCGCTGAGTGGATGGGTCAGTCCGACCTCGGGCGGTACTGTGCTGTTACCGCGATTATTGACATGATAAAGCAGGTCGCCATTGGCGATCTCGGCAGAGGGAACCAGCAGCCGAAAATCTGCTGAGTACTCCACCAGCCCGGCGTCGTTGCGGGGCGCATATTGCAGATCCGTTACCGCCAGGTCCGCTGGGTTGGACGGATCCAGCGTGAAGTGGACGACACCCTCAATACGTTCATAAGTGAACGTGACAGCAGGATCGGAGAGTGTCACTCGCTCACTTATTTCGATGCGAGAGACATCGGCTTGTGCCAGCAGGCTGGCACACAACAGCAGGACAGCAAGCAGTGTTCGGGGCAGGTACGAAGAGGTCATGACAGATTCCGTTTCGACTTGTTATTGTGAAGGCCAGGAAGCCAGCGGATGCCCCGAGTCTTTAGCATTTCAGGTGACGTGTCAACGGAACCGGTCGATGCCGTGCGCTACAGCACCTTGGCTCTGGCAAGCCGATCCAGACGGCGCTGGTAGAGCAGCGGCACGATGGCGGTTAGCACCGAACCGGCCACCAGAAAGCCGGCACCGAGCATCGACACCAGCGACAACCGATCCGAGAACGCATAGTCGGGGTAAATCAATACGATCAGCTTGAGGCTGCCGATTGTGAACAAGGGCGCCAAAGCGAGCACCGCGCTCACCTTGGAGGCCTCCCAGCAATTGAGGGCTTCGGCGAAGCTGCCGTAGGCAATGAGGGTATTCACGCAACAGAATACCAGCAACCAGAAATGGAAGGTGGACAGCTGTAACAGGCTCGCAGGATGGATCAGTGGCAGCATCGCAAGGCCGGCGATTACATAGATGAGAAACAGGATCTGCACCGATGAAAAATTGATGAGCAGTTGCTTCTGCAACAGGGCGTAGATCACCCAGGTGATGGCGGCGAACACCACGATGACGACACCGATCGTCTGCCGATTGTCGAGACTTCGCAAGACATCAAAACGGTCGTGGAAGAACAGCACGAGCCCGACTACGATCAGCGCGGTACCGAGTTTCTGGATATGGAAATACGGTTCCTTGTAGACGATCACCCCACCCAGAATCAAGAACAGCGTCGTAAGTTGGATAACCGCCTCGCTCGTCTCGGCATTGACGAAGTTCAGACTCAGGGAGAACAGGTAATAGTTGCAGCCCAGACTGATCGCGGCGACCAACAGCAGCCATCTCAACGATGTATCCACCGCGAAAATCGCCGGTATTTTGCGGGTGAAGAGCAACCAGAAGCCCAGCACGACACCGGCCACAATGAAGCGATACCAGACGATCGTCGTCGCGTCCATGCCAGCCAGAAGTTCCTTGATGGCAATCGGCAACACGCCCCACATCATGGCGGCATTGAGTGACAGGAAGAATCCGGCCACGTGGTTATTTGACAGTTTGTGCATTCGCTAATTCTTTCGATATTCGGGAAGGCGATCAACGACTCCCGATCGCCCTCAGGCTCAGGGAAGAGGCAGATGTAGCGGCTTACCTAAGAGAGTTTGATATGAGACGAGAACCGAGCGCTTAAAAATTCCATTTGGTCGGCCAACACGTTGTGATTGGACAGGTAGAGGAATTCATACTGATTCGGTACAAACGGGATCGCGAGTAACTGCATGCTCGCCTCTTCGGGTTCCCGATCCGCCTTGCGATTATTACAGCGTCGGCAGGAGGTCACTACATTCATCCACGTATCCCTGCCACCGCGAGACAGTGGTTGCACATGATCCCGAGACAACTCCGAAACCGCGAACTGCACGCCACAATAGAGGCAGATATTCTTGTCTCTGCGGAACAGGAACTTGTTTTCCAGAGGGGGGTCGAAATTTTCCTGATGCATCTTGCCTTCGCAGGCGACGATGCTGGGCAGTTTCAGGACCGATTGTTTACCAATGCGATTGAAGCCACCGCGAATCTCCATCACGGTATCGCCCAACGACCAGATGACCAGCTCTTTCACAAGCAGGGTCGCCGTTTCCTCCCGGGTCAACCAGCTCACTGGTGTACCGGCCTTGTTCAACCTCAGAATCTTGGCATTCACATCCAATCCCCTGAACTGACACGACAGAAAGCGTGAGTTTACACTTAGATTTTATCGGCGCAATCGTTTGTGACTGAAATTTAATGCGCTATGAGCGCCAGCGGGAATCGCTCGGAAACCCCGGCAGACAAGGATTCAACTCTGCCGTCGGACAGTCCGGCGTGCCTGCAAACGCTTGTAACCGCCGTTACTCCACCAGTAACCCAGTTGCAGTAATAATGCGAGTGCAATAAACAGGGGCCAGGAACCGAGATCGGGACGTCCGACCCGAAAGTAGAACACCGCGTTGTAGTTCCGGTCTTCGGTTGGGTGCTGGGCCGTTACAATCGCGATGTAGGTTCCCCGTTCCTCAAATTCGTAGCTGGCCGAGTAATAACCCCCCTCTTCGATGCGCGGAGGGTCGTAGAACACCGTGCGCCCCTCGAGATCGTCAATCGCCTGCACATCCTCCCAGTCGGCATAGCGACCGAGTCTGTCGAGGTCCTTGATGATGCGGAAATCGATTTCCATCTGCGGCAGTAACTGATGCAGATACTCCATCACAAAGACGGAACGGGTGACATCCGGGATGTTTTCACAGAACTCGGTGTTATTCCTCGTCTCGGGCTGGAACACAGTGAAGTGTGCCTGCAGAAATCCGATATTAATCAGGCAGCGATCGGCACCGGGTACCACACTGCCATGTGCAGCCGCCTGTGCCGAAAACAGGCCGCACAAACTGCACAGCATGATTGCCGTTATCACTTTTCTCACTTGGAATTTCCTGCCTGCGATGCGTTGATGTTACTGGTTGAAGCTGTTTGCTGATACGAAAGGTTGATTCTGCCGAAAGGGCGCCACCTTACCATGAACGGCCCGGTGTCGGCGAATCTGCTTCACGCTCTTCACCTGTGTCTACCAGGGCAGCGCGCTGCCATCGTAATTGAAGAAGCCGCCAGTCTGTTCCGCAGCGAGCCCGTCGATGACCTTGAGCATGCCGCTGACGCTGGTGCGGGTATCGATGAGCGCGTTGGGGCCGCCCATATCGGTCTGTACCCACCCCGGGTGCAAGACCGCCGCCACAAAGCCCTGCTCAGCCAGGTCTACGGCCAGACTCTTCACCACAGAATTCAACGCTGTCTTGGAGCTGCGATAGACATAATGTCCGCCACCGCCATTGTCGGCGATCGACCCCATTTTTGAGGTCAGATAGACGAGTTTCCTGTCCTTGCCATCGGCGAGATTTTCCATAAGCGCCTGCGTCAGCAGCAAGGGCGCAATCGTATTGACCTGAAACACGTCCAGCCAGGGTTGGGCCTGGACCTTGCCAAAATAGCTGTCACGAGGGCCATAGACGCCCGCGTTGTTGATGAAGATATCGATTGCCTCTCCCTTGAGGGCATGGGGCAAGGCGGCAATCGATTCGCCCCGGGAAGCATCGAGTTCGACCATCATGAGGTCGGCAATTCCGGCTCGCAGCGCCTTCAGTGGCTGCGCCTGCGTCAAATCACGACAAGTCGCAATGACCCGGTAGCCACGTGCCAGATATTGCGTGGTGAACTCCAGTCCTATGCCCCGATTCGCGCCTGTAATCAATACTGTCGTCATGCCTGTCTCCTGCACTCGGTGAGCCTGCAATCTACCCGTCTCCCTGAGCTACGTCAAAACCGGTTCGATGGATGTCCCGGCAGGTCCGCTGACGTGATTCATTCACGGGATCAATACGATTAGGCAACCCCGCCTCCTCTGCTATACTGCTGGGCCGCAACTAACGAGAAACACCAGGGAATTTCATGCGTCAGCTGCTTACTGTCGTGTTCACCGCATTCGCCAGTCTGGCCGTAGCCCAGCAACCGGAGCAGATCATTATCGTCGGCGTCGTCCCCAGTGGAGCCGGCATCGACAAGAACAAGATTCCCTTCCCGGTGCAGATCGCGAATGCCGAGGCGTTAGAGAACACCAACAGCGTCAGCCTGGCGGATTTCCTGCGCCAGAACTTCACCAGCATCAGCCTCAACGACGCCCAGAACAACCCTCTGCAATCAGATCTGCAATACCGTGGTTTCACCGCCTCGCCGCTGTTGGGTCTGGCGCAAGGGATTGCGGTTTATCAGAATGGAGCCCGTATCAATGAACCGCTGGGCGACACCGTCAACTGGGACCTTCTGCCCCAGTCTGCCATTCATGGCATCACCCTGAGCGGTGGCGCGAACCCCCTGTTCGGACTCAACAGCCTCGGTGGCTCGCTGGTGGTGGCGATGAAAGACGGCTACACGTTTCAAGGTACCGAGGTCGAGGCCAGTACCGGCGCATTCGGTCGCCGCACGGTGGCGATGGAAACCGGCGGCAGTGTCGGCAACGTCGCCTACTACGGCAACCTGGAATACCTCGAGGAAGATGGCTGGCGCGATCATTCTGAATCGGAAGTGCTAGGATTCTATGGCAGCGTGGATTGGCGTTCGGAAGCGAGTCGGATTGGCGCACATCTGCAACTAAGCGATTCCGATCTGATCGGGAACGGGTCGGCCCCGGTGGAGCTGCTCGAACTGGACCGCGCGGCCGTGTTCACAGGTCCCGACATAACCGCAAATGAACTGCAGATGCTGAGTATCGATTTTACCCATGATGTACACGACGATTTGCGTGTCAGCGGCAATGCGTTCTATCGTCGCAATAACACCGGTTCCTTCAATGGCGATGTATCCGAGTTTGCTCTCTGCGACTTCGGATCCGGAACCGCGCTACTGGAGAATCTTGAAGAAGATGACCTGGCACCTCTAGGCCTGGAGTTCGACGGCGTTTGCGACGGTCAGTTTGCCGATTTCCCGGCATTCGATACCTTTCTCGGGAATCTGGCGCTACAACACGGTGTCGAGGCTCCCGGCGTCGAAGATTTGAGTGACGTCCTTTCCGGCACTGGTGCGCTGAGTGACTCGGCGATCAATAATCTGAGTGCTCGGCAACAGACCTCACAAGGCGGCGATATCCAGCTGACCTGGCAGAACGCGGTGCTGGGTTACCCGCTGCAGGTCATCCTCGGTGCCGCCTATTTCAATGGCGAATCCCAATTCGACGCGGTGCTGGAACTCTCTGCAATCGACCCGCGCACGCGTCTTACTCGCGGACTCGGTACCGGCACCTTTGTGGACAGTGCCGCCACCAATATCGATACCGTCACCCGATCAACGAGTCTTTACGGAACAAGTGCCATCGACCTGAGCGACGTGCTTACTCTCACGCTGTCGGCGCGTGCCAATGAGACCCGCGTGACCTTGCAGGACCGCTCAGGGGTGCACCCGGAATTGAATGGCAGACAACGGTATGCGCGGATAAATCCGGCCGTCGGGCTGACCTGGCAGCTGTCTGACTCACATAATGTGTATCTGTCCTACAGCGAATCCTCTCGGGCGCCGACCCCGATCGAACTGGCCTGTAACGAAGGTGTCTTCGATCTCGCCGTGGCCTATGCGGTCGCGGCGGGCGAGGCAGCCGACGACGTCGATTTTGAGTGTCGCCTGCCCAATGCCTTTCTCGCCGATCCACCGCTGGATGCGGTCGTCGCGCATAGCTTTGAATTGGGAGCGCGCGGTTTTGTGGGGGACATTGATTACTCGCTTGGCCTGTTCGCTACCACCAATCACAATGACATCCTGTTCCAGACTACCGGACGCGCCACCGGACTGTTCGCCAATGTCGACAAAACCCGGCGTCGCGGCCTCGAAGCCGGGTTCAGTGGCACGCTGGGCGCTCTGCACTGGTCGGCTGGTTACAGCCTGATCGAGGCCACGTTTGAGGCCGATTTCCAGGCCTTGAGTCCGAATCACAGCTTTGCCGATGATGCCGGAGAAATTGCAGTGCGTTACGGTGATCATATTCCTGGTATTCCCCGTCACCAATTCAAGGCCAGCGGCGATTACCAGATTCGCGAAAGTCTGAGTGTCGGGCTCGATGTGGTCAGTAATTCCAGCCAGTTTCTACGCGGTGACGAGTCGAATCAGCTTGCCAGCATCGACGGCTATACCGTGGTGAATTTACGAACCCGTTATGAACTCGGTACGCAACTGGAGCTGTTTGCCAAAGTCGAGAACCTGTTCAATACCGACTATGAGTCCTTCGGCTTGTTGGGAGAAGATCCGGGCGAGGCAGAGCTGCCCGTGCTCGAGGACTTTTCTGTGCCCTATTTCCTTGGTGCTGGCCCACCACGCGCCGCCTTCATCGGCGTGCGATACCGCTTCAGGGATTAACGCGTTGTGCGCGAGTGCGCCCGCAGAAAATTGACGGCGCGATCCGGAAAATCCGTGAAGACTCCGTCGACACCGGCATCAAAGTAAAACTGTTCCAGCATCTCTTCGAAGTTTTCTGCATAGTGGGGCACCTGACCCGCATCGAGACGGAAGGTGTACGGGTGCACCTGCATGCCGTTGGCATGGGCCAGTTCCACGAGATCACTGATCATGAGATTGTCGGGTGTGGATTCCTCGTCGATGATCAGACTCTTGTCGGGACCGAAGCCATCGGCATAACGTGCCACAGTGGCCATCCCCTCGGCATTGAACATCCAGCCATACTCGGCTTCGGATCCAACCAGCTGCACGAGATTCAGGCTGACACCGGCGGCGGGGAGTATTTCGTCATGCAGAATCTTCAATTCCTCATAGCTGAACGTCTGCACAAACACCTTGTCCTGCTTGCTCGTGTAACCATACTGCTTGAGTGTGGCGATGACTGCCGTGCTCAGGTCCTTGCCTTCGGCACGATGGAACTCGGGTGATTTGATCTCGGGATAGATGCCAACATCGCGGCCAGTGGAACGATTCAGTCCCTGCACCATTTCAATTTCTTCTGCCAAGGTATTGATGCGAAATGCCGAGGCGTCGACCGGGAAGCGCGAGGGATAGACGGCCTCGCGACTATTGGCGCGCGCCCTGACGCCCTCGTTCACCCTCAGCTGCCGAATTTCGGCGAGCGTGAAGTCAATGGCATAGAAATGTCCATCGGTCCGCGCCCGGCCCGGGAAGCGGCTGGCGACGTCGGTCGTGCGATCCAGCGTGATGTCGTGGATGACGATAAGGGCATCGTCCTGTGTCATCACCACATCCTGCTCCACATAGTCTGCGCCCATGGCATAGGCCATCGCTTTCGCTTCCAGGGTGTGCTCGGGCAGATAGCCGCTGGCACCGCGGTGGGCG
>Ga0222714_10003237_pt1 | contig 16720 bp, 17 predicted proteins | sample C33_3DmetaG_FD_165048 | JGI IMG/M metagenome (GOLD analysis project Ga0222714, IMG submission 165048) | Estuarine water microbial communities from San Francisco Bay, California, United States - C33_3D | ecosystem: Environmental > Aquatic > Marine > Unclassified | place: USA: California...
CTGTTCTTCAGGTTAACAGCGATTACTCCGTAACCGCTGGTAGATTTAACCAGAATGACTTTGTTGTTACTACTAGTGGCGATATTGGTATAGGCACAGCAAATCCAACGGAGAAACTTGACGTTAATGGGAACATTCATATTCCAGCCGCTTCATATATTCAGTGGGGTACAACTGGAACTAATACCAGAATAATTGACGACAGTTCTAGCAATAGAACCATGATAATACCAAGAAATAATATTCTAGATATCATTAATACTGCTGGAAATAATTGGGCTACATTAAGGGCGGCATATATAACTGGGGGCAGTTCAACATCTTATCCATTAACTCTCAGGAATGGAGGAAGTGACCCAAATTCTGAAATCAAACTTACTTCAACAGAAGTTGTTGTCAACGATAATAGTTCTAATCTAGATTTCCGTGTTGAGTCTGACGGAAATGCTAATATGTTGTTTGTTGATGGTATTGCAAATAGGGTTGGTATCGGAACAGGTTCTCCACAGACTTCATTACATGTAAATGGCTATGCTCTCATCCAAGCCAGCACTACGCCAACTTTAACAATTGACGCAGTTGATGATGGTCTTTCACCATCTTATACTGCTAATATTGTTTTAAATGGATATGAAGGTAGAGGCGAGGGGATATTTTTCAAAGATAAAACTTATTCCAGTAAAGAATGGTTTATGGGTATGCCTTATGCTGGATTTTTAAATAGGTGGCAACTTGGATATGACGCCTCTGGTGGAATAAGCGAATATGATACTAATGCTATTATAACTGCTGTTTATGATGGAAATGTTGGTATTGGAACATCTTCTCCGTCAGCGAAACTAGATGTAAATACAGGAACATATAGAGCACTCATAGGATCTCCCTCATTTACATGGGGAGGAACTGGAGGGACACATCCAACACTATATGGTACTAATTCTAATGCTTTTGTTATGCATGTCAACCCACACATATCCTATGTTCAGAGTGGGGTTTATGGATATACAGGAAGTCAAAATGGAGCGACTATTAGATTTGCTAGCAGCCCAGCTGCTTCAACATATTGGGATATTGGAATTGGGACAAATGGTGTTGGAAACGATAAGCTTTCTATTGGAAGAGCTGGTTCTACAAACTTTTTAGCAATAGATAATAACGGAAATGTTGGCGTCGGAACAACTTCTCCAGCAACAAAATTAGACGTAAATGGACCCCTTAGAGTTAATAGTACTTCTGCTATTGGAAGTGCCAGTTTGCTTGTTGGGGATATACTAAGTGCTGGAAGTGCCGCTATTGCTCAGTTTAATGGGTTTTTACGGTTTAAAAACGGAATGGTAATTCATGATAACACAACGATAGCAAACTCTTTCTTTATTAATTATGAGGGTTCTGACGGTTTACATTTACATAGAACAGAGGGGACTGGATCACAGAATATTTTATTAGTAGAAGATGGAGGCAGTGTTGGGATTGGGACAACTTCACCATCATCTACATTTAAACTGGATACAGCAGGGAAGATAAGAATAAGATCTTCTGGATACACATCGTCAAGCATAGCCAGCGATTTAACGGTTGTTGGTTCAACAACTAGCACAGATTCTAGTGTGTATCCAAGTATTTCTGTTGCTAATAGAAGCGATACAGAATCGTTATCGGCTATTAATATAGCAGCAAGAGACGGTGTTGTTTGGGGAGGACTGTTTGCTGATGGTATTGGTACAATTAATGGACTCGGAGATGTTGGCATAGCTTTAAGAACTACGACAAATCACCCAGTTATTTTTAGAACAAATAATACTGAGAGAATGCGTATCGCCGCAAGCGGAAATGTCGGCATCGGAACAACTTCACCAAACGCAGTTCTTCATGCTTACGGCTCTACTCCTAGTGGAACCGTGTTCAACGTAGAAGGCACAAATGGCTCACTCTTTAGTGTGGTTGATAATCTTAGTGGCGTATTGATGAGTGTAAATAATAATGCGGGACTTCCTGTGTTTGAAGTCAATGATGATGACTCAATCGTTGCTGGTAGGTTTGCTCAGAATGATTTCGTCGTTTCCTCAAGCGGAAACGTCGGTATCGGAACAGCTACGTCAACATCTAAACTACATGTTGTTGGAGATCTTCAGGTAGATAATCTAAACCTAAATGGTAACACTTTATCTTCCACGAATACTAATGGTAATATTGTTATTACTCCTAATGGTCAAGGCAATATTGCTGCTGGATTTAATGCTACCGCTAATGGTAGTTATGCGGTGGTTGGCGGCGGCACAAACAATACGTCAAGTGGATACTATTCAGTAGTTTCTGGTGGATGTACTAACACTGCTTCAACGTATGGTGCAACAGTTGGTGGAGGTGCTTATAATTGTGCCTGTTCTGTTTATGGAACAGTTGGTGGAGGCGGTCATAACAAAGCTGATATCGGATATGCTCCAGTGGTTGCGGGTGGTTGTAGTAATTGTGCTTCAGCTAATTATGCCTCCGTTGGCGGCGGTTATTGTAACACTGCATCAGGATATTCCTCAACCGTTAGCGGCGGTTATTGTAACACTGCGTCAGCATGTTACTCAACCGTTAGTGGCGGCGGCAATGCTAAAGCCTCTAAACACGGTGAAGCAGCCCATGCCGCAGGACAATTTGCTCAAAAGGGCGATGCTCAACATTCAACCCTAGTAGCACGTAGAAGCACAACTGACGCAACGGCAAATCAAGTATTGTTCTTAGACGGATCAAGTGTCAGATTAACCATTCCAGCAGAAACCACATGGATGTTTGAAATTAAACTAGCCGCTCATAATGATACAAATAATGATGGGGCGTGGTGGACATTCAGAGGCGGTATTAGAAGAAATGCCGCAGGTGGCACAGCACTCATTGGAACAGTAATTGAAGAAAACTCTAAAGACACGAATATGTCAACTGCAAGTGCTAGTGTTGTCGCAGATGATACTAACGAAGCTCTTGAAATTAGAGTTACGGGCGTTGCAGCAAAGAATATCCGCTGGGTTGCCGTTGTGGACATCAGTCAAGTAAGTTGGGGAACTCCATAAAAATATGTGCATTTTGCTTTTAAAGGAACTATAATAGAGTGTGTACACACCCTCTAGGAAAGGATTATAATGGACAAATATACCATATTTCATATTGATGGCGGGATTGGAAAACATATCGCCGCCACAGCAGTTGCTCGTTGCATTAAGAATAACTATCCAGACCGCAAGCTTATTGTGGTTTGTGCGTGGCCTTCGCCGTTTGTAAATCTTGATTTTGTAGACAGAGTTTACAGACACGGCAATACGCCCTATTTCTACCAAGATTATATCTTGCAGAAGGATAGTTTATTATTTAAGCATGAGCCTTATTTTACTAGTGATCATATTCATGAAGATATGCCGCTAGTTCAAAACTGGTGTAAGTTATACGGGCTTGAATATAGTGGCGAGAAGCCAGAACTCACCTTTAACCTTCGGGAAAGACAGCTTGCTCATGGATTGTGGCAGAGTGATAAGCCAATTATGGTCATGCAATCTAGCGGCGGTCTATTTCAGCAAGAAGGTGCATTTGGCTATAAATGGACAAGAGATATGCCAATCGGGGTTATGAATAAGATTGTAGAGGAATTTAAGCCATACTACAATATTTTTCAGGTTACTAGAGAAGGTGCTTTTGTTGGCAATGGTGTAACCCCTGTAGATAAACCATATAGTGTCATGGAATTAGTTACTCTTCTTTTACGGAGTGAGAAGCGGATATTCATTGACTCTATGATGCAACACGCAGCCGCTGCTTTAGATTTACCATCCACTGTAATTTGGATTGGTACAAATCCCAAAGTCTTTGGCTACGATCTTCACGATAATATTGTGGCTAATCAATTGCCCGACTTTAAGTTACCAGATAGTTATCTATTTAGTTATAACTTTGATGGGATTACTCATGAGTGCCCATATAAAACAGAAGAGGAAATGTTTGATGTTGACGTTATCATAGGATCAATTAAGAGGCAAGGACTATAATGGTACAGAAAATATTTTTTAACAGTTCGCTCCCACGTTCTGGATCAACCCTGTTTCAGAATATTATGGGGCAAAATCCACAGTTTTATGTTACCCCAACTTCTGGTTTACTTGAATTAGTATTTGGTGCTAGGGCAAACTATACTAACTCTCCAGAGTTTAAGGCTCAAGATGCTGACGATATGAAAATGGCATTTCGTGCATTTTGTAGAGATGGGATTGATGGCTTCTATAACTCTCTTACTGATAAACCATATGTCATAGATAAGAGCAGAGGATGGGGTTATTACAGGGAATTTCTAGATTTCTTTTATCCAGATCCCAAAATCATTTGTATGGTTCGTGACCCTCGTTCTATTTTCTCTTCTATGGAAAAGAATTATCGTAAACATCCAGATAAGTCTGGAATTAATAATGACGCTGAGATGACAAACATCACAACAGAACAGCGTATTGATACATGGGCTAATTCTCAGCCCGTTGGTCTAGCACTACAACGTCTTTATCAAATTGTCAAAGAAGGTAGGGATAAGAAGATGTTGTTTATCAAGTATGAGGATTTAACACGAAATCCACAAAAAGAGCTAGAAAAGGTGTATACATATCTAGAAGTAGATAAGTATGATCATGATCTTCAGAATGTGGAACAAATCACAAAAGAAGATGATGAGGTTTATGGTATATTTGGTGATCACAATATACAAAAGACAGTAGAACATAGAAATCCAGATTACAAAGAAGTTTTGGGCGTTAATGCGTCAAACTGGATTAAGCAAAACTATGCATGGTTTTATGAATATTTTAGATATTAAAGGAGAATTTTATGAGTATTCTTGATAGAGATCCATCTAGGGATCAGCCACCTCCAGCCGCACAAGCCGCTGAGAGACTAATTAGAATGACGAAAAATACCTATGATCAAATGGTCATGGCATTTAACGAAGGGGCTAGTGTTTTCTGGTCAAACCGTATGGGTGCAACACCAGAAGAAGTTGCTGCTGCTCTTGGCACAGATGCTAAAGAAGTATTTTTTCTTCATGCTAGACTTGGCGAGCTTATCGCCCTAGTTAAGCCAGAGGCTATTGCCGAAGGCGTATCTGTTGTTGGTGAGTTCACAATGAATGAGGACGGAACTGTAACAGTTGTTCCACCTCCAGCACCAGAACCAGAACCAGAACCAGAACCAGAACCAGTAGTTGATCCAGAAGCTACAACGCCACCGCCTGAAGAGGTATAATAATGGTAATTAACTATGGTGATAACGCCTTTGAAAGATATTCTGAAGTCACTTCTACTCCAGCAATATCAAGCGGCTCTTTAGCTTTGAATTTAGCAACTAGCAATGTATTTCTTGTTAGTTTGAATTCAAATATAACTACTATCACCATAAGTAATGTTAATAGTGTCTCTGGCACATCTCAAGGTTTTACAATAGTATTTACTGCGGATGGTACACAGAGAAGCATTTCTTGGCCCGCTAGTATTAAATGGCAAGGTGGTCTATATCCAACTCCAACTAGTACTAGCGGTAAAAGAGATGTATATAACTTCCTTACTACTGATGGTGGAACAAGCTGGTTTGGATTTATTGCTGGACAAAATTTCTGATGTTTATCTACAAATACATAACAAAAACAATCTCTGCAACAACTACAGAGTCTCCTTGTGTCACCGATTATTTTTCTTATCCAGGTAGTGGAGTGCAATTTACTGCTTATAGTGGGGGTATAATTCCAAGAACAGAGCTTGTTGAGTGTAGCGATTTCGTTCCCGGTCCATATGTTTTTTTAAAGCCTAGTGGATCTTATCCATTATTTATAACGGTTTTTGATGGAAACCAAAGTGATAGTGTAGATTATAGCCATGCTATCGTTAAAGTTTCTGGTGGTGTTTGGGATACTAGTTTACCAAACGGTCAAGCAAATCGCATAGATTTTTATTATAATTCAACTGAAGGTAATGGTTTTACGAAATATGCAGCTTGGCTAAACTTGTCTGATATGCCGTGGACTTATTTAACTCAGGATACAATAAATACGACAGGTGTTTATTATCTTGGTTGTTATGCTCCAGAGAACAATCCTCCATGTCCACCACCAACCACAACAACCACCACAACAACAACCACTACAACAACCACCACTACAACAACCACTACTACAACTGCCGCACCAACTACCACAACAACCACTACTACAACTGCCGCACCAACTACCACAACAACCACTACTACAACTGCCGCACCAACTACCACAACAACCACTACTACCACCGGATCTCCAACAAGTACTACTTCAACCACCGGATCTCCAACCAGCACAACTTTTCCACCGTAGTTTAAACATGAAATAATGTGTATGAATAATTAGAGATTTTTGTTTTTACAAAGGAGAAGCAGAATGGCTATATTTTCCGTAGAAATAGCGGATGAAGACGTAAACCGTGTGATAGACGCTGTTTGCGCTAATTATTCTTATCAAGATCAGGTAATTTCTGACAACAATCAACTAATTGCAAACCCAGAAAGCAAATTCCAGTTTGCAAATAGGATGGTAAGAAGATTCCTATCAGATCATGTTAAGAAGCATGAGTTAGATGTGGCAAAGCAGCAATTAGAAGAGCAGTTAGCAGAAATTACAATTAACGACCCAGCAGTATAATGTTTTTATACGGACATTCACAAATATTCTCAACATCGTTAACACCAGTTTTTAATGGTGAGCAAGAATCTTTAGAAATGTATATAGACAAAGGTGAAACTTTGTACTTCGACATAAAACAGTCACAAGGATTTAATTTAGACATAGAACAACAACTATTCCAAGATCTGTACATAGAAGAAGAAGAAGACGCTGATTTCACAGTTCAAAAATTCCCTGGGGTAACATTATAAATGGCTAGTGAAATACACGTAGACGACATTGGAACAAAGTTCTCTATCACTATTAAGGATGGTGATAGTGCCGTAGATGTTTCTAACGCAACGAGCATTGTTCTCACATTTAAAAAACCTGACGATGAGTTGATATACAGATCAGGTTCTTTTACTACTGACGGCACAGACGGTAAGGTTTATTACGATATAGTTGCTGGCGACTTGGATGAAGCTGGTTATTACAAATTGCAAGGAAAAGTATCTTCCCCAAGCGGCGTTTTCCATACGAATATACATTCGTTCCAAGTACACTGCAACTTATAGGTGAATTATGTCGTGGCAAGGTCAAATGTCCATAATGCTAAGACACATAATTGGTGACTTAGATAACACTTCGTACAAATACTCTCCACAAAGAATAGAAACAACTTTATTAGTTGCTGCGCAGTTAGTAACATTTGACGTTGATTTAGTAAATGGTTACACGATAGATGTTGAACAGTGCAGACTATCTCCAGACCCAACAGACGTAGAAACAAGAGATAATGCATTTATCAATTTATCTGTTTTGAAAGCTGGGTGTATAATACTTGGGAGCGAGATTAAGACAGAGGCTGGCAACGCTATTTCAATAAAAGATGGTCCATCGTCTATTGATTTACGTGGAGTTAGCAGCACACTAAGCGTCTTATACAAAGATTTATGCGACAAATATAACAAACTGTTACTAGATTACAAGTCTGGCGGCACTTTAGCTGGTCAGGCAGTTCTTGGACCTTACAGCCCTGGAAGTGACTTTGTTTCTAGGAACTACAATAATTATGACTTACGGGGTGGAGGATATTTTAATTACTAAAGGAGAATACGATGCCTATTAGATCAAGTGGTATTATTTACGAAAATATTCAAAGAGATTTAGCTGACAATAATGCCGGTGCAATTTCAGCAGCAGATATCCGCAATAATATGTCGGACATGCTAGAATCTATGAATCATATTGTTGCCAGTGGAAATTTTAATAGTATTACACCGTTTGTCAATGATGTAAAACTTCAACTTAATAGCGGCAATGGCGGTAAATTAATAGTAGGTTCAGGTATTGAATTTTATAATGTTGGAGGAACACAATATGTTCCATACCCAGGACCAAACGGCATTAGTCATAATGATCTTATTAATCTTACTGCTGGAAATCCTCATACTCAATATATGAGTATTGAAGGTTTAAATAAAGCTACTGCCAACATGCCAATGGGTAATGAGTGGATTAATTCAAGCGGCGCTTTAGCTGGAGGACCAAATACAGATAACCGTGGTTTTAAGTTTGAATACACAGAAACTGCAAGTGGTGAACTTATTCATGTAGGTAGTAATTCTACGGTGATTTTTGATTCAGACAAATCAAACACAAAAAGCGGCAAAGGCTTTGCTCAGGCTTGGGTAAGCTGGGTTGGGTCAGGTGACATGTCGGTAATTTCTTCATATAATGTTTCTGGCGTAACACGAACAAGTCAAGGAAAATACAAAATCACATTTGAACCAGGAACTTTCTCTACAACTCAATATGTAGCAATTGGCAATAGCAATTCACGTAGTTCAGCTGAAAATCCAGAAGATTTTACTGTAAACACTGTCGGGATTGTTGAAAGAACTCCAGACTATCTAACTTTCTGTGTTCTTAGCGATAACGATGAAGAATTTGTTAACGCTGCTTTAAATGACCTTGTTGTGTTTGGCAATACCGCTGGAGTTACTGCACAATCTGTACGAAGCATTAATACATAATAGGGGTATCAAATGTCATATATTTTTCTATCTGATAGAGTAAAAGAAATCAGTTATACTACAGGTATTGGCAGTCTTGAGTTAGAAGGCGCAGTTCAGGGTTTTTCATCTTTTAGTTCTGCCTATTCTGATGGAGACAATTTATTTTATGCTATTACCGATGGAACAAGATATGAAGTTGGTTCTGGCTTGTATTTTTCCAATGTTATTGACGGCACTGGTATTGCTAGATTCCCAATTAGTACAAGTAATGGCAATTTATTAGTAGATTTTCCAACTGGCTTGAAAGAAGTATTCGTAACTTATCCAGGCTCACATTCTGTTTATCATGCTTCTGGATACGCTACTGCGGAAGCCCCATCCGCAAGTGGAATTGCTTTTTGGCTATCTAATAATGTTATAGGTTACGACTCTTCTTTTGTTTGGGATAATACAAATAGTAGAATTGGGATTAATACAGCTTCTCCAGCGTATGCTATTGATCTCGGTGGAGATGCTCCAGAGGCTATAATTAAAGCTTCAGGTCTTATAGCTGCATCTTCTGGCGTATTCTTTCCATTTGCTAATAATGGTGATTCTGCGTATCTTGGAGGTAGACAGCTTGTTCATTTTGATCCAAACGATGTATTGGATTCAGATGCTAAAACAGTTATAGGTGTAAGCGGTCAAGTAAATCAGTACATTTATCTCCATGAGCAACCAAAGGGTTTTGTATTAGCTGGCCCACCAAGTGGATGTGGCGTTGGTTGTCTTCCAGCTGTTCCGCAGTTTAGACCTCTAAGTGTAGAAGATATACCAAATCTTGACAGTCTTTACGCAACGTTTGGCTCATTAGAAGCAGCATCTGGAACATTGTTTAGTGATATACTAGGTGTTTCTGGTGATTTATTGATGGTTTCTGGAGCTATGGTTGTTGTTTCTGGAATGGCAGCGTTTGACTTAGCAGTATCTGGCATTTTGAACAGTAGACTAGAAGAAGTGTCTGGTATTATTATTAGTTCTGGAACGCAGTTTATTTCTGATTTAGAAGCAGCATCTGGAGAGTTGGATTCAAGAATCATGGATGTTTCTGGAATAATTATAGCATCTGGAACACAATTCATTTTAGATTTAGAAGCTGCTTCTGGGGAATTAAGCGACAGAATCATGGACGTTTCTGGAATCATTATTGCTTCTGGAACGCAGTTTTTATCAGACCTAGAAGCTGCTTCTGGCGAATTGAGTGATAGAATCATGGAAGTGTCAGGCTACATGGTAGCTTCCGGCACTCAGTTCTTGTCAGACCTAGAAGCTGCTTCTGGGGAATTGAGCGATAGGATTATGGATGTTTCTGGTATTGTAATAAGTTCTGGCACTCAATTTTTATTAGACTTAGAGGCTGCTTCTGGCGAATTAAGCGATAGAATTATGGATGTCTCAGGTATTATAATTAGCTCTGGAACTAGATTTATTTCTGATTTAGAAGCTGCATCTGGATCTTTATTCAGTGACATTGAAGGAGTTTCAGGTGATTTGTTAATGGTGTCAGGGGCTGTTGTTGTTGTTTCTGGAATGGTTGACGATCTTACTTCTGGTGGTGGTATTACTTTAAATCAATCCATGACTGCAACTTCTGGTATTGTGATAGCTTCCGGTACTCAGTTTGTCCTAGATTTACAGGCGGCTTCTGGAGAACTTAGCGATAGAATCATGGATGTGTCTGGAATTATTATTAGTTCCGGTACTCAGTTTATATCAGACCTAGAAGCTGCATCTGGAGAACTAAGCGATAGAATAATGGAAGTCTCCGGTTACATGATAGCTTCTGGTACTCAGTTCATATCTGATTTAGAAGCTGCATCCGGCGAGCTTAGTGACAGAATAATGGATGTCTCTGGAATAATTATTGCTTCAGGTACTCAATTCTTGTCAGACCTAGAAGTTGCATCTGGATCATTATTTAGTGATATCCAAGGAGTTTCTGGCGACTTGCTTATGGTATCTGGAGCGGTGGTTGTTGTTTCTGGCATGGTTGATGATCTTGGTTCTGGTGGTGGTATTAGTTTAAATGATTCAATGAATGCTACTTCTGGAATTGTTATAGCTTCAGGAACATCGCTATTTAATGCTATTGAAGGTTCTTCTGGAGTTTTCAATAGACTTATAGTTAATATGAGTAATACTGCTGTCAATGAGGCCGTCATAAGCAATACAGATGGTGGAGAGCCAACGCATTTTAGAATAATAAATACTTCTGGAATTGGGTCTAGACTGCTTCTAACATCTTCTTCTGGAGACTTGGGAAACACCTGGGCAAACGTATCTCTAAGTGACGGTGGCTATAGAGTTTTTAACTATACATATAATTGGGACGTACCATTTTCTGGATTTTTACCTGGAGGCGCTGGATACCTAGAAATGCCTCTTGATTCTGGAATTGCGTATAGAGAATTATTACCAATGAGTCTAATTGGCGCATCTATTTCTGGTTCATTTTTGAATTATGGACATCCTTCTGGAGCGCTTATAACTAATCAATATCCAGCCTCTGGTCATGTTTTAAGGGTTGAAGCACATCCTGGTCAATCTCTTTTGACTGGGAGCACACAGGTTCCGGCCATAGTGAGCATTTCTTCTCTGGGCGTTAATGGTATGAGCGTTAGCGAGAACAATCAAGTAGGATTTAATTTAGACCCAAGCGCTATAACATCAGACGTAGATATTAGGGGTGAAAGTGTAAGAATTAGAAACTCTGGAATTATTTCAGGCTCTAGTAGCCCTGGTTATCAGGGAGAGATAAAGTGGGATTCTAGCTTTATTTATGTGTGTGTAGCAAATAATACCTGGAAGAGAGCAGCTTTAGGAAGTTGGTAATAAAATGCCTATTAATGTACCAGAATCTGTATTCGAAAAATACTATGACGTAATTGACTCCACATTTACAATATTTGGAGTGATATGTCAATTAGTGTCTATAGAGAAACGGGAAGAAATAGTATATACGCCATCAAATAATATTCCGTCTATTAATTCTATTAATAATCACAGAAGGAATACTGGCGGCACACATGATCGTGGATTGAAGACAATCAAAGAAACCGAAGTGTTAACAGACATTAAGCTAAAAGTTTATTGGGACGCAAAACAGTGGGTTGGAATAACGGATAATATTAAACTTCCAGATGGTGACATACAAACTATTGGTTTTATGTCAGACTTACCCAAGGTGTTAAATGCAAAACAGCTAATAGTACATAAAGGGATCAAAGAATACAAAGAAATGAGATTCGAAAGAGTTGGTGAACACATACCACTTGGTCTTAGACAGAATAGATATTTTGCTTGTTTCTGGAAACGTGTATGAAAAACAACATAAGCATTAAAATCATAGACAGTATTGGTGACATACAAAAAAAAGTAAACAAGGCCATAGCAGAGGAAGCAAATAGGATATTATCTCAAAGCAAAAGTAGAATTTTACAAAGTGCAAAATTATTAGTTACTGACTGGATATCTTCACAACCAGAGATGGAAGATTTACAATCATCTAGTGTTGGATCGTTAGCTGGTCAATTTGGTTTGTATGCTGGGCAGGGACAAGGGGTCGCAGTTGCTATTCAAAATTCAATACGAAATGCGACAAGTATAGATTTCAAAAAGTTTAACCATAATCTTGTAGGTGGATTTGATATTAATTTCCAACCGTCAGATTTTTTGAATCTTTTGAACTTGCCACAGGGATTTGTAAACTATGAAAACGGACAACTTCCGTGGCTAGATTGGTTAATAACAAAGGGCGATACAACTATAGTCGTAAATTATCATTATAATGCCGAAACTGGCATTGGTAGATCTGGGCTTGGCAACATGGTAAAGGGCGGTTCGTTTAGAGTACCTCCTCAATTTTCTGGAACTGAGTCAAACAATTTTATTACTAGGGCGCTAATTGGAGAAAGCCAAGAAAAGGCCATAACAAAAATCTTCGAAAAAGAATTAGGTGGATAATGGGACTTAAAGGTATAGTTAACGTATTTGACGCAACTTTAAACAATGAATTGCAGGACAATATCATTGAATATTTTGACTGGGGCTTGCTGGAGAAGGGGAATTACTTTAATGTCACGATTGGTGAAACAGATCCACATGGTAATGATTATTCAAAACTAAGACCTTCTTCACATCCGCACTATGCTAGCGGGCAAGTTTGGGAAGGCTTTAGAAAAAATTGGGTATGGCAAAGCGGAGTAGTTCCACCGAATGGATTTGATCCTCCAATTGTTGGTACTAATAATTCAGTTCCTGGCATATCCGGTGTTTATGTTGACGATACATTTTACCCTTCAACCACAACCGGAAGTTATGCCCATAAAGTAGACTACTTTAATGGAAGGGTCGTATTTAACAGTCCAATTCCTACTGATAGCAAGGTCCAAGCTGAATATAGCTACAAATACATAAACGTTGTATATGCTAATGCTTTACCTTGGATAAGAGAGGTACAGTACAGGACAGACGGCCCAGTCGGAAACTTTTTGTCGCAAGATAAAGGAGAGTTTAATCTACTTCCAGAAATGCGTGTTCAGCTTCCAGCCATTGCCGTAGAAATAGTCCCAAGAAGAACCGCAAGGGGTTATCAGTTAGGAGGTGGGCAGTTTGTTTACACGGATGTATTATTTCATTGTTTAGCGGAAGATGAGATGACAAGGAACAAATTAGTTGATATAGTTTCATATCAAAACGATAAGACAATCTTCATGTTCAATACAAATCAAGTAGCTCAGAGTGGAGCGTTTCCACTAGATTATAATGGCATTCCTGTGTCTGGAGCTTTAAGGCACCCAGACTTGGTAAATGCGTACACAGGAAATAGGATGAGATTTCAAAATTCCATTGTTCAAGGGATGGAGTTAATAAATAGCAATTTTTATGCAGGAATTGTAAGGATAACAACTGAGGTAATTCATGCTTCAATATAGTTTCTGTGTATATTAAAATAGAGTTTTTCCACCCACAAAGGAGAGAGAATAATGGCGAATAATAGAATTTTTTATGCTTGCCAAGCTGTTGTTATTGCACCATGTTTCAGAGCACATAATGACAATGAATCAAGATTGGTACACGGCTTGCAAAGCGTTGGCATTACAACAAATTTTAACCTAGAACAAGCATTTGAACTTGGTCAAATTCAAATCTACGAAAACATTGAAGGTCTTCCAGATGTTGAAGTAACTTTAGAAAAGGTGCTTGATGGTTATCCATTAATTTATCATCTTTCGTCACCAAGAGCAACAACATCAAATCTTGTGGGTAGATCTAAAGAGCGTTGCTGTCTTGGTCTTGGTATTTTCCCAGACGATAAAGACGTTGTAAGCGGAGTAGCACCAGTCGAGGTGTATATGTCTGGAATGTATCTAAGTAGTATAAGTTATACATTCCCAGTTGATGGAAATGCTACAGAGTCTGTTACTCTTGTTGGTAACAACAAAGAGTGGAATACTAGTCCAAAGCTTGTAACCGATGCTCAAATCAGAGAATTACCAAGAGATTATAGCACTGGAGCTGGGACTGATTTTCCAGCAGCACTTGTTGACGGTAGTGGCGGTATCCAGCGTCGTGAGAATGTTGATATGGCAAATTGTATCATTCCACAAGCTATTATTAGAAGCATGACTGGTTCAAATTATTCTGCTACTCCTGCTGGGGCTGGTAATAACTGGGATGCCGTTAATGGTCTACCAAAAGCTCATATTCAGAACGTTTCAATTAGTACAGACTTTGGTCGTGAAGACATTCTAGAACTTGGTCGTAAAACTCCTTACTATCGTTCCCCAAACTTCCCAATCGAAGTAACATGTGAAATTGAAGCCATTTCAGTTTCTGGTGACTTTGTTGACGCTATTGAGTCTGGAAGACCAGAATATGTTTCGACCGTAAATGCTGGTAATAATACTCCAGAAGAAAGCATCAAGATTGTTCTAGAAGACGGAACGGTTTTTGATCTTGGTTCTAAGAATAGATTATCATCTGTTAGCTATGGCGGTGGAGATGCTGGTGGTGGAAATGCAACCACTACGTTTAGCTATACAACCTTTAATGACTTGAAGGTTCTTCATAACCTAGATCCAGCTGGTTTAATTAGCTAGAACTAAGTAAAACAAAAATTTATTAGGAACATAAAGGATACTATATGAAGGCTCCCGCCGTGAGGTTTTACAATGAAACATCATGAGCGGGAGCTTTTTATTTCTACAATCAGGACTGGAAAGTTATACATAGAATATGACGACTTAGAACTTATTGTTATCCCACCAACATTTGAACAAAATCTTAGGTCATTAAAAATTTTCCAGAAAGCTTATGAGCAAGCATACAATGACGAAATAATGACAGAGGATGAAACTTTAACATGGATGATTGAAAAAAACTTGTGGAGTAATGAAGACGAAGAAAAAATAAAAGGATTACAAAAGGACATAGAAAGATTAAAAGTAGAGATATATAACGCAAGGAATAATGATCAGCTAAAAGAACGGATAAGACTATACATAAGAGCTGGTGAAAAACAACTAAATGACAAGCTAAGTGAAAAAAATCAATATTTTACTAACACTTGCGAAGGTATAGCCTCAACTGAAAAAACAGAATATTTAATGAGGAAAACTACTTATCTCAACAAAGAACTTTATAGTTTTGATGATATTTCAATGTCTTATGTTTTAATGGAATGGCAGAACTCTATCCTAACAGAAAATCAATGCAGAGAATTAGCCAGGAATGAACCTTGGAAATCTTTGTGGGTCATAAAAAATAATACAAAGATTCAACTATTTGAAAACCCCCCAAACACAGAACTTACATTCAATCAAAAAAATCTACTTATATGGTCACAGATGTACGACAATATACAAGAATCTTTAGATTGCCCAGCAAACGATGTGATTGACGATGATGATATGTTAGATGGATGGTTTATCGTTCAGTCGAAGAAAAGGGACAAAGAAAAATCAGAAAGAGAATTTGAAAATAGCGTAAAGAGTGAGAAAATTAAAAATGCTTCCGAAATATTCGTTATGGCAAATAGCAAGAAAGATAAGGATAGAATCGAAGGAATGAATAATGTTCACGGTACGAATATTAAGAGACAAAGATCAGAATTAATCAAGCAAAAATCAACTGTTGGTCAGGAAGAATTTATGGACGAGAAACTCAGAATACAGTCGCAATCAACACAGATGTATAAAGGACATTTTAAAGGAGGTAGATAATGGATTCGTCTGATTATAAAAATACAAGGGACAAAAAGTACAAATCAGAATCCAAAGAAAGGTTGTCAAAAATTCTTAAAAAGAAAATACAAACAACTATGATTGGAGCTTTAAGTACTATTGAAGAAAATTTTGGTTTTTTGTGGGAACACACAGAAGGCAAAACTGAAGCCGAACAAGAGATTATGAAAGAGCTATACAAAAAGGTTAGATCAGAGATATTAGATAAAGGAAATAATCAAGCTAGAAATATTGATGCTGAATTAGCACAATACGATGTAGAATGGTTAAGATATAATATGAAAATCCCAGTAATTTCACACAAGATAGAGGAGTAATAAATATGTTAAAGGAAAAGGAAAAGGTAGTAGATGTTAAGATCAAAAATGGTGACAAAGAGGAGACAGTAAAAATTATTGTCAGAAAGCCAAGCAATGCTCTTGCATCAGCTGCTCAAAGAGTAGCTGCTAAAGCTTGGTCTGATTGCACCAGGGATGGAATCATGACTAAGAAAGAACTTGAAAAGTTCATGAAAGCCAATGACATTTGGAATGATGATAAGGAATTAGTACAGAAAGAAATTACACAGCAGATTAATGATCTAGAGCGTGAATTATACGTTGGATCAAAAGGTAAGAGATTAAGCAAGTCAGAAGGCAAGAGAATTGCTATTCAGATGCGTATCAAAAGAAATGAGCTTCGTGAGTTGATTTCAGAGAGAATGTCATTTGAGCAAAACACTGCCGAAGCTATTTCTGATAACGCAAGATTTGATTATCTTGTTGCAAATT
>Ga0222714_10003242_pt1 | contig 16711 bp, 32 predicted proteins | sample C33_3DmetaG_FD_165048 | JGI IMG/M metagenome (GOLD analysis project Ga0222714, IMG submission 165048) | Estuarine water microbial communities from San Francisco Bay, California, United States - C33_3D | ecosystem: Environmental > Aquatic > Marine > Unclassified | place: USA: California...
CACCCCGATCACTCGCCGGACGGCCTCCGCGTCCGTCACGTCGACATCCTCGCGGGCGAGCGGCACGCAGCCGATCCCCCGCGCGGCCGCCGCGCGGACGAACTCCGAGCCCAGGAGCCCCCGCGCTCCGGTGACCAGAATCCTCATCGTACCTGCACGAGCTAGCGGTAGAGCGCGACGACCCGCGCATCGAACTGCGCCCGGGACAGCCGTCCCAGGATCGTGACGACTTCCTCTCCTAGATCGTTCGCGGCGAGGGATCCCATGACGCAGAGGACGCGCGGTCGGTTCATGGACAAGCCGCGGGCTGGGAGTGAATCGGACGTCCGACGGCCATCAGAACGCGTCGGACGACCACCAAAGTAAGCAGAAGAGCCCCTCGGGATCACTCCCGAGGGGCTCGAAGCCGAACCCGCCGCAGCCGGGCGGCGCCGTCAACCCTGGACGGTGACCGGCGGAGCCTTCGCGATCTTGCCTGCCGAGATACAGCGTGTGCACACCCGCACGCGGCGGCGCTCACCGTGCTCGTCGACGATCTTGACCGTCTGCAGGTTCGGCAGCCACCGGCGCCGCGTCTTGTTATTCGCGTGGCTTACGCTGTTGCCCGTTCCGGGCCCTTTGCCGCACGTGTGACACACTCGAGACATATCTTGTCAGTTCCCGCCTGAAATTCGTCCTGTTCGGCGCGGGCTCAGTCGCCCGCGCCACTGTCCGCACCACCGCCGCTCACCGTGACCTGGGCGGCCGCGACGAAGTGGGTGGCGAACTCACCGATGATCTTGTCGTTTTCGTTGATGCCGCCGTCGGCGAGCCACTCGTCGAGCAGGCTGAGCTGCATCGCGACCAGCTCACCCATGACATCCACGGCGTCGCCCTGCGCGACGGAGAACCCCGAAGCACGCATCTCCTCGCTGTAGGCGACGAGGAAGGGGTTGCCGCTGGCCGTCTCGACCCAGAAACCCACGGTGCCGAAGAGGCTCGCGACGGCATACCCGGCGCCGCTCACCGTCTCGCCCTCGAAGGTGGCGGGATCCGTGCCGATGGCGGTCACGTCGGCGAGCGGAACGCCCGCCATGTCCGTGGCCACCTCTTCCTCCGGCACCTCTTCGATGACGCGGGAGGCCTTGTCCGCAGCTGACTGCACGTTGAGCCAATACATGAACCCGATGATCACGAGGAATGCGAGGATCATCAGGGGCATACCCAGATCGACTGAACCGCGTCGGGAAGCGTTGTCCGGCATGTCCTTCAACCTGTCCTTAGAAGAGGTTTTCGCTTGGAGAGGCGCGCAACCTAACTCACCAGCTCGATGAGCGACATCTCCGCGGCGTCGCCTTTCCGGTTTCCGAGCTTCAGAACCCGGGTGTAGCCGCCGGGACGCTCCGCGTAGCGCGGCGCGATGTCGTCGAAGAGCCTGCCGAGGACTTCGCGGTCCGAGATCTTCGTGGCCGCAAGCCGACGGGAATGCAGGTCACCGCGGCGCGCGAGCGTGATCAGCCGCTCTGCGAACGGCCGCAGCTCCTTCGCCTTGGCGGTGGTCGTCTCGATGCGACCGTGCCGGAAGAGCGACGTCGCCAGATTGCGGAGTGTCGCCTTTCGGTGACTTCGAGTGCGGGAGAGCTGCCTCCCCTTCATACGGTGTCGCACGATTACTCCTCGCCGCCCTTCGCGGCTTCCGTCTCGTCTTCCATGAAGAAGAGACGTCCGTCCTCACCCTGCTCGAGCTCCATCCCGAAGCGCAGGCTGTGCTCCTCGAGGAAGTCCGAGATCTCCTTGAGAGACTTCTTCCCGAAGTTCTCGATCTGGAGCATTGCTTCCTCGGACCGCTGAACCAGGTCGCCGAGTGTGCGGATGCTCTCCTTCTGAAGCGAGTTGCGCGAACGCACGGACAGCTCCGCGAGGTCCTCGATGGGACGCTCGAGGAGATCCTGCAGGCGCTCGGGCACCGGCGACGCGCCGGCAGGCGACACCTCCGGAATTCCGCCCTCGCCGAAGTAGAGCATGTACTCCAGGTGCTTGCGCACCAGTTCGGCCGCGTACGCAACCGCTCCCTCGGGGTCGATCGACCCGTTGGTCTCGACGTGGAGCGTCAGTCGATCGAAGTCGGTGCGCTGCCCCACGCGGGTCTCTTCGACCGCGAAGTTGGCCCGGCGAACCGGGTTGTAGATCGAGTCGATCCGCACCAGGTCGACCGGAGCGCCCCGGGGAATCGGGTGCTGATCGGCCAGCACGAACCCCCGGCCCTTGTTGACGTAGAGCTCCACGTTCAGGGAGCGATCGTCCTGGAGCGTGAAGAGGTGGTGATCAGGATCCAGAATGTCGGTGCCCGAAGGCGTCTGGATCATGGAAGCGGTCACCGGGCCCGCCTTGGTGATGCGCATCTCCATGACGGCCTCGTCGACGTCCTCGTCGAGCGTGACCACGAGCGACTTCAGGTTCTGGATGACCTGGTGGACGTCTTCCACGACGCCCTGGATCGTCTGGTGCTCATGGACCACGCCGTCGATCCGGAACGCCCAGACCGCGGAACCGCGCAGCGACGACAGCAGGACCCGGCGCACCGAATTGCCGAGCGTGTGGCCAAAGCCCCGCTCGAGCGGCTCGATGACGAACCGGGCCGACCGCGCGCCCTCCTGCGGGTCGACGTTCTCGACGCGCTCGGGAAGCACCAGTCCGGTCAGATCTATTTGCACAATGTCCTCCTGGTGACACCGTTGACGCCGGGCTGCCCCTGAGGGGAGCCGACGAATGCATTACTTCGAGTAGAGCTCCACGATGAGCTGCTCCTGGATCGACGCGTCGATGTCGGCGCGCATCGGCGTGCGAACCATCCGACCCGTACGCTGCTTCTCGTCCAGGGCGAGCCACTCGGGCAGCTTCGGGCGCGTCCGCGCCTCGAGGGCTGCCTCGATCGGGAAGATGTTCTTCGACTTCGGCTTGACCGAGATCTCGTCGCCCGGACCGACCCGGTAGCTCGGCACGTCCACCGAGCGACCGTTCACGTCGACGTGACGGTGACGAACGATCTGCCGGGCCTGCGCGCGGCTCTGAGCGAAGCCCATGCGGAAGACGATGTTGTCGAGCCGCGACTCGAGGGCGACGAGCAGGTTCTCGCCCGTGACGCCCGGTATGTGGTTCGCATACTCGAACAGGCTGCGGAACTGCTTCTCGGGCAGCCCGTACGTCCGCTTGACCTTCTGCTTCTCACGGAGCTGGACAGCGTAATCGGACTGCTTGCGCCGACGGGCCTGCGCGGGGCCGTGCTGGCCCGGCGGGTACTGCCGGCGCTCGATGGGGCACTTCTCGGTGTAGCACTTCTGGCCCTTGAGCATCAGCTTCTGGCCTTCGCGGCGGCAGAGCTTGCAGACGGGTCCGGTATAGCGAGCCATGGATTAAACCCTGCGCTTCTTCGGCGGACGGCAGCCGTTGTGCGGCAGCGGCGTCACGTCGAGGATCGACTTGATGAAGAGACCGGCCGAGGCGAGCGCCTGAATCGCGGACTCACGGCCCGATCCGGGGCCCTGGACGCGCACGTCGACACGCTTGACGCCCATGCCTGCGGCCTCGCGCCCCACCTGCTCCCCGGCGACCGTGGCCGCGAAGGGCGTCGACTTCTTGGAGCCCTTGAAGCCCGCCTTCCCGGCGCTGGCCCAGGCCAGCGTGTTGCCGGTGTTGTCCGTGATCGTGATCACGGTGTTGTTGAACGACGCCTGGACGTGCGCGATGCCGTCGGCTTCGACGACCCTCTTGGCACGCTTCGGGCGAGTGGTTGGCTTGGCCACGTGCTTGAATCCTCGTTCCTGCGTAGTTCCTGCGATATGAATCTCGGCTCACGGTCCGCGAACGCGCTCTGGCGCGCTCCACGGGGTCCGCGAGCAGCTTCTTGCCTGCTTCGTCCTGCCTACTTCTTCGGCGGAGCCTTCTTGCCCGCGATCGCCCGCCGCTTGCCCTTGTGCGTGCGCGCGTTCGTGTGCGTACGCTGACCGCGCACCGGAAGGCCACGACGATGCCGGAGGCCCCGGTAGCAGCCGATGTCCATGAGACGCTTGATGTTCATGGAACGCTCGGTGCGGAGAGCACCCTCGACCTTGAAGTTCCCCTCGATCTGGCGGCGAAGACGGTTCACGTCGTCGTCGTCGAGATCCTGGGTGCGCCGGTTCGGATCGACCCCGCACGCGTCGAGAATCTGCTTCGCGCGGGTCGGGCCGATGCCGTAGATGTACGTCAGTGCGATCTCGATCCGCTTGCCGCGCGGAAGATCGACGCCAGCGATACGTGCCATGTCTTACGTTACCCCTGACGCTGCTTGTGCTTGGGATTCCGCGAGCAGATGATGCGGACCACGCCTTTGCGGCGGACCACCTTGCAGTGCTCGCAGATCGGTTTCACGCTGCTTCGGACCTTCACTTCGTCTCTCCCAATCCGTTTGTAGCAGAGCTTGGAAGTATAACCAGCCCTGAAAAGCCCTTCAAGCGCCCCCGGCGATCGGCGTAGCCGCCTCCGCTGGCGCGAGGGCCGCCGTCAGCACCCGCGGCCCCTCCCTCGTAATGCCCACCGTGTGCTCGAAGTGAGCCGACAGCGAACGATCCGCCGTCACGACCGTCCACCCGTCGTCCAGAGTCCGGATCCGCGGCGTCCCGGCCGAGAGCATCGGCTCGATGGCAAGCACCATACCCTCCCGGAGCAGGGGCCCGTGCCCGGCACGGCCGATGTTGGGCACCTGCGGCTCCTCGTGGAGTTCCCGGCCTACGCCGTGACCCACGAGCTCGCGGATGATGCCGTACGACTCGGTGCCCACGGTGCGCATGACCGCCGCCCCGATGTCCCCGACGTGGTTGCCCACGACCGCGGCCTCGATGGACGCCTCCAGGGAACGCTCGGTCACCTCCATCAGCGCGACGGCCCCTGCCGAGACCTCGCCGACCGCGAAGGTCCGCGCCGAGTCGGAGTACCACCCCTCGAGCCGGACGCCCACGTCCACCGACACGATGTCCCCTTCCTCGAGGACGCGCCCGGAACTCGGAATCCCGTGGACGACCTCCTCATTGACCGAGATGCAGACGGCCCCGGGAAAGCCGTACAGCCCCTTGAAGGCCGCCAAGGCTCCATCGTGCGACACGATGAAGTCTTCGGCGAAGCGATCGATCTCGAGCGTGGACACGCCGGGGCGCACCACCGAAGCCAGCTCCGCATGCAGTCGGCCGATGATCGCCCCTCCGCGGGCGATGGCATCCATCTCTTCCTGGGTGCGAAGGTGGATCACGCCGCACCTCCGAGGCCCGTGACCGCCCGGCGGAAGTCCGCGTAGACCTCCTCCACGTCGCGGTCGGCCCCGATGCGCGTCAGCTCCGCCGAATGCACCTGGTAGTGCGCGACGAGGGGGGCCGTCTGCTCCAGATACACCTGGAGCCGCCGCTCGACCGTTTCGGGGGCGTCGTCCTTCCGGTGCACCAGGGTCGCTCCGCACCGATCGCACATTCCCTCGGCCGCCGAAGGGCCGAAGAACACGTTGTAGACCGCTCCGCACTCGGGGCAGCTGCGACGGCCGCTCAGGCGCCTGACCAGCGTTTCGTCCGGGGCCTCGAAGAGCACCACGGCATCGACCTTCCGGCCAGCGGCGGCCAGCACCTCGTCCAGGCCGTCTGCCTGGTCCGTGGTACGCGGGAAGCCGTCGAAAAGAACATCGGTTCCCCCGTCGATACCGGCGAGGTGTTCCCGCACCAGGTCGAGAATCAGTCCGTCGGGCACCAGCTCGCCCCGGTCCATGAACCCCTGAGCGAGGCGGCCGAGCTCCGTGCCTTCGCGTCTTGCTGCGCGGAGGAGGTCACCCGTCGAAACGTGCGCCGCCCGCAGCTCGTCTACCAGACGGACCGCCTGGGTGCCCTTCCCGACTCCGGGAGGCCCCAGCAGAACGACGACCATGATTCGAAATCCCTCGGGCGATTCCGGGGTGCTACATGTACCGCTGGCGGCCGCGCATCTTCACGCGACCCTTCTTCATGAAGCCATCGTAATGCCTCAGAAGAAGGAGCTGCTGGGCCTGCTGGACGGTGTCGAGACCGACACCGACCACGATCAGGAGGCTCGTGCCGCCGAAGAAGAACGTCTGGATGTTGAAGATGTCGAAGATCCAGAACGGCACGAGGGCGATGATCGCGAGGTAGATCGAGCCCGGGAGTGTGACCCTCGTCAGGACCCGGTCGATGTACTCCGAAGTGCGCGCGCCCGGCTTCACGCCCGGAATGAACGCACCCTGCTTCTTCAGATTCTCCGCCAGGTCGATCGGGTTGAAGATGATCGCCGTGTAGAAATACGTGAAGAAGAGAATGAGCAGACCGTACGTGACGTAGTACGTCATCGTCTGCGGCTGGAAGGCGTCCGCCAGCGCGGAGAGCGGGCCGAGATCCATGAACGCGGCCGCGGTGCCCGGCACGACGATGAACGACTGCGCGAAGATGATCGGCATCACGCCCGCCGAGTTCACGCGCAGGGGAATGAAGCTCTTCTGGCCTTCGCGGATCCGGCCACGACCCACGACCTTTCGCGGGATCTGGACCGGGATCTTTCGAGCGGCCATGGTCATCGCCACGACGCCGGCGGTGACGCCGAGCACGACCACGAGGAGCATGACGAGCGCGAAGGCCCCGATCTCGCCGAGCGTGAAGGACTCCCATGTTCCGGCCAGCGCCCGCGGAAACGTCTCGATGATCGAGAAGAAGATCAGCAGGGACATCCCGTTGCCGATCCCCTGCTCCGTGATCTGCTCACCGAGCCACATGACGAAGATCGCGCCGACGGTCAGCGTCACGACCGTCGTGAAGGTGAACGCGAAGCCGGGCACGGTGACCGCCCCCGGGATCGACTGCAGGAAGACCGCGTACCCGTACGCCTGTGCCATCGACAGAGCGACGGTGGTGTAGCGCGTCCACTGCGTCAGCTTCTTGCGGCCGTCCTCTCCCTCCTTCTGCAGCTTCTCGATGGTCGGAAAGACCGCGGCGAGGAGCTGGAACATGATGCTCGCGGAGATATACGGCATGATGCCGAGCGCGAGGACCGTGGCGCGGGAGAGACCGCCGCCCACGAACATGTCGTAGATGCCGAAGAAGGTGTTTTGCAGAGCACCGAACGCCTGACGGAGCGCGTTCACATCCAGGCCCGGCACGGTGATGTGCGCGCCGGTCCGATAGATGAGCAGGATGAACAAGGTGAAGAGGACCTTCTCCTTGAGCTCCGGCGCGCGCAGGAGGTTCGCTACGGGGTTGTTGGCCATGACTGCCGGTGCCTACGCGTCCGAGGAACGGGTCTCGATGACCGTCACGCTCCCACCGGCGGCCTCGATCTTCGACTGCGCGGTCGCGCTGAACCTGTGCGCGCTGACCGACACCTTGCGAGACAACTCGCCGATACCGAGCACCTTCACTGGCTTCTTGAGCGACCGAACGAGGCCGGCCGCCTTCAGCGACTCGGGCGTCACGTCGCCGCTGACCTTGTCGAGGTCGCGCAGGTTGACCACCTGGTACTCGACCCGGCCCAGATTCGTGAAGCCGCGCTTCGGGATGCGACGGACGAGCGGCATCTGGCCACCCTCGAACCGAGGGTGGACGCTTCCGCCGGACCGGGCCTTCTGGCCCTTCTGGCCGCGACCCGCCGTCTTGCCGTTTCCTGAACCCGGACCGCGGCCCTTGCGCTTGCGGTTCTTGGTCGAGCCGCTGCTCGGGCTCAGATCGTGGAGCTCTGCCATTTAGTTGACCTCTTCCACTTCGACCATGAAGGAGACCTTGTCGATCATTCCCTTGATGGCCGGCGTGAGTTCATGCACGACACTCTGCTGGTGACGCTTGATTCCCAGCGCCCGGATGGTGCGCCGATGCCCTTCCTGACGGCCGATGCCGCTCCGGACCTGGGTGATGCGCACCTTCTTCACTTCCGTCTTCTTAGCCACGGTGCACTCCCAGCGCCTCGACGGACACGCCGCGCTCCAGAGCCGCCTGCTCGGCGGTCACCAGTTCGTTCAGCCCGTTCATCGTTGCGCGAACGACATTGATCGGATTGTTGGACCCCAGGCTCTTCGTGAGGACGTCCGTGACTCCGGCCGCCTCGAGCACCGCACGAACCGCACCGCCCGCGATGACGCCGGTACCCGGCGCAGCGGGACGCATCAGCACCCGGCCCGCGCCCCACTCGCCCACGATGTCGTGGGGGAGGGTCCCGTTCTGCACAGGCACCTTCACCATGTTGCGCTTGGCCCGCTCGAACGCCTTCCGGATGGCCTCGGCCACCTCGTTCGCCTTCGCGATCGAGATGCCGACGTTGCCCTTCTGGTCGCCGACCGCGACGAGCGCAGAGAACGAGAAGCGGCGTCCGCCCTTCACGACCTTCGCAACGCGGTTGATGAAGATCACGTTCTCGACGAGGTCGCTCTCGCGCTCACGACGAGGCCGCTCTTCCCGCTTCTTCTTCTTAGGATTCGGATTATTCGTAGCCATCAGAACTCCAGACCGCCCTCGCGGGCTCCGTCGGCGAATGCCTTCACGCGCCCGTGGTATTTGTAGCCACCGCGGTCGAACACCACGGTGTCGATTCCCTGGCTCTTCGCCTTCTCGGCGAGGAGCTTGCCCGCGGCGAACGCCTGCTCCACTCGGCGATTCTGTCCCTCCGCCGTGAACCCCTTCAGTTCCCCGGTCAGTGTGGACAGCCCGATGAGGGTCCGACCCGCGTCGTCGTCCACGATCTGACCCTCGATGTTCTTGAGAGACCGGAAGACGACCAGGCGTGGACGCTCCGCCGACCCCTGGACCTTGTTGCGGACCCGGTGGTGGCGGCGCTTTCGCTGAAGCCCCCGGCTCTTTCGGAGCTGACTCTGCTTGATCATTTGAATCCTCAGGATCCGGCGGTCTTACCGGCCTTACGCCGGACGTGCTCGCCCTGATAACGAATGCCTTTGCCCTTGTACGGCTCGGGCGGGCGGAAACCACGGATGTCCGCGGCGGTCTGCCCGACCTTCTCCTTGTCGATTCCCTTGACGACGATGGTCGTCTGGTTCGGACACTCTAGGCTGATGCCATCCACCGGCACGTACTCGATGGGGTGGCTGTAGCCGAGGTTCAGGGTGATGCCCTGTCCCTTGGCGTCGGCCCGGTATCCCACGCCGACGATCTCGAGGGTCTTCGAGAAGCCGTCCGTGACGCCCTTGACCATGTTCGCAATGAGCGACCGGGTGAGGCCGTGCAGTGCGCGATGGTCCTTGTGATCGGACGGCCGCTCGACGCGGACTTCCGACTCATCGACCACCACCGTCATGTCGGGGTGTACGTGCAGCTCGAGCTGGCCCTTGGGCCCTTTCACGCTGAGCGCGCCATTCGCCTGCTTCACCTCGACCCCTTTAAGGATCGGAACAGGCAGCCTTCCAATACGAGACATCGTTTCTCTCTGCTACCAGACCAGCGCCAGTACCTCGCCACCCACACCCTTGTCGCGGGCGGCGCGGTCGGACAGTACTCCGGCGGAAGTGGACATGATCGCGATTCCGAGGCCGTTGCGTACGCGGGGAATGTCATCCTTCCCGACGTAGTGACGGCGACCCGGACGGGACACTCGCTCGAGGTGGCGGATGACCGGCTTGCCGTCGTGGTACTTGAGGTACACGCGCAGCACACCGAATCGTCCGTCCTGGAGCACCTTGTGCGCGTGCACGAAGTGGCTCTCCTCGAGGAGACGCGCGATTTCGATCTTGTTCTTGGACACGGGCATGTCCACCCACTTGTGCGACGCCTGGCCGGCGTTGCGAATGCGGGTGAGCATGTCCGCGATGGGGTCGGTCATCATGGTTCGTATTTCCCCTTACCAGCTCGACTTGCGCACGCCGGGAATCTCACCACGCAGCGACATCTCCCGGAAACAGATCCGGCAGATGCCGAACTTGCGCAGGAACGCCCGAGGGCGGCCGCAACGCTGACAGCGGTTCCGGTGGCGCACGGCGAACTTCGGCTTGCGCTTGGACTTCTCGACGAGTGCCTTTCTGGCCATTCGAATTTCTCTCTCTTAAGCGGTGGCGCCGATCTGCACCGGCACCTCACCACGGAAGGGCATGCCCAGCTCACGGAGCAGGGCAAACCCTTCGTCGTCCTTGTCCGTGGACGTCACGAACGTGATGTCCATCCCGTGAATCTTCTTCACGTCGTCGAAGTTGATCTCCGGGAAGATGATCTGCTCGCGGATGCCCATGGTGTAGTTGCCACGGCCATCGAACGAGCGGGTCTGCAGCCCACGGAAGTCACGAACCCGGGGCACCGCCGTGCTGATCAGACGGTCGAGGAAGAACCACATGCGGTCCTTGCGCAGCGTCACCGAGGCGCCGATCGGCATGCCTTCGCGAAGCTGGAAGTTCGCGATCGACCGGCGGGCACGATTGGTGTTGGCCTTCTGGCCGGTGATCGTGCCGAGCTCGGTCAGGATGCTGTCCAGGAGCTTTTGATCCTTGGCCGCCTCACCCATGCCGACGTTGAGCACGATCTTGACGAGCTTGGGCACCTGGTGCGGGTTGGTGAACTGAAACTCCTTCTGGAGCTTCGGCCGCACGTAGGTCTCGTAATGATTCTTCAGTCTGGGCTGAATCTTGTCCACTTGGATTACCCTTGATCCTTACCGAGGCCGGGGGATCGGATTGCCGCTCTTCACCGCGATCCGCTCCTTCGTACCGTCGTCCGCGACGCGCAGTCGAACCCGCGAGGCGGTATCGGCACCGGTGTCGACCAGCATGACGTTCGAAATGTGAATGGGGGCTTCGAACGAGATGATCCCCCCGTCCGGGTCCTGCTGACTGGGGCGCGTGTGACGCTTGCGCATGTTGACGCCCTCGATCCGGACCCGGTCCTTGTCCGGGATGACCTCGAGAACCGCACCTTCCATGTCCCGGTAGTTGCCCCGGATGACGCGGACGCGGTCGCCCTTCATGATCTTGTGCTTGGCCATTTACAGAACCTCCGGGGCCAGCGAGACGATCTTCATGTACTGCTTCTCGCGCAGCTCACGACCCACGGGCCCGAAAATGCGCGTACCCTTAGGCTCGCCGTTGTCGTCCACGATCACCGCCGCGTTATCGTCGAAGCGGATGTACGTGCCGTCCTTGCGGCGCCTCTCCTTGGCGGTGCGGACCACCACGGCCTTCACCACGGTGCCCTTCTTGATGCCCGCGTTCGGGATGGCGTCCTTCACCGTCGCGACGATGAGGTCTCCCACGCCGGCATAGCGCCGGCGCGAGCCGCCCAGCACCCTGATACAGAGTGCTGCCTTGGCGCCCGTGTTGTCGGCGATCCTGAGGACCGACTCCTGCTGGATCATCTTATCTCTCTCTGGCTCTTACGGACTTCGTCGTGTGCGAGCAGCCGGTCAGACCGGGCGCTCGATGAGCTCGATGACACGCCAGCGCTTCATCTTGGACAGCGGGCGGGTCTCGGTAATCCGCACGGTGTCACCCACGCGGTACTCGTTGTTCTCGTCATGCGCGTGGTACCGCTTCGTGCGCTTCACACCCTTCCCGTACAGCGGGTGGGGGAACTGACGCTCCACGCTCACGGTCACGGTCTTGTCCATGGCGTCGCTCACCACGGTGCCCACGCGGACCTTGCGGCGGTTTCGCTCCATCTGGTTCTCGGTCATCTGCTTGTTCAGGCCTGCTGGGCGAGCTGACGCTCGCGCTGGATCGTCTTGAGGCGCGCGATGTCACGGCGCACCTGCCCGATCAGGGCATTGTTCTCCACTTCCATCATCGAGCTCGTGAAGCGGAGCTTGAAGTGCTCCTCCTTGAGCTCCCTGAGGCGCGCCTCGACTTCAGCGTCGTCCATGTCGCGGATGTCTTCAGCCTTCATTTCTCTGATCTCCTTAGAGCTGCCGGTCGCGAACGACGAACTTGCACTTGATCGGCAGCTTGGCCGCGGCGAGCTCGAGCGCGCGCTTCGCGACGTCTTCGGTCACACCCTCGAGCTCGAACATGACCCGGCCCGGCTTCACGACCGCCACCCAGGACTCCGGGTTTCCCTTTCCCTTCCCCATGCGCGTCTCGGCCGGCTTCGCCGTGATCGGCTTGTCGGGGAAGATGCGGATCCAGACCTTCCCGCCACGCTTGATGTGGCGGGTCATGGCGATACGCGCAGCCTCGATCTGGCGGTTGCTGATCCAGGATGGCTCGAGTGCCTGGAGCCCGTACTCCCCGAAGGAGACCTTGCTCCCCCGGTGGGCCTTGCCACGCATCCGGCCCTTGAAGGTCTTACGGCGCTTTACTCTCTTGGGCGCTAGCATCGTTCAGTTCCTCGAAATTTCGGTTCAGGACCCGGTGGAGTACGTGCGACCCCGCCGCTCCTCGACGACCTCGCCCTTGAAGATCCAGCACTTCACGCCCACGACTCCGTAGGGGGTGAACGCCGGGACCTGGGCGTAGTCGATGTCCGCGCGGAGCGTGTGCAACGGCACGCGCCCCTCGTTGTAGCCCTCGGAGCGCGCGATTTCCGCGCCGCCCAGACGGCCACCGCACTGGATCTTGATCCCCTCGGCACCGGCCCGGATGGCGGACTGAACGGCACGCTTCATCGCGCGACGGAACGAAATCCGCTGCCGGAGCTGATGCGCCACGTTCTCGGCGACCAGGTAGGCGCTGATTTCCGGGCGCTTGATCTCCTCGACGTTGACCGAGATCTCCGAGCTGGTCAGCACGCCGAGCTCGTCGCGAAGCTTGTCGACCTCGGCGCCGCGCTTCCCGATGACCACGCCGGGGCGGGCCGTGTGCAGCGTCACGACGATCTTGCTCGGCTTTCGCTCGATCTCGATCAGCGCGAGGGCCGCGTGCGAAAGACGACGACGGAGATACTTCCGGATCGTCTCGTCTTCGTGGAGGAGCCGCGGGAAGTCACGCTCGGCGTACCAGCGCGACGACCAGTCGCGCACGATGCCCAGGCGGAATCCGATCGGGTGTGTCTTCTGTCCCATGTCCTCAGGCTTCCTTCGTGTCCACGATGACCGTGATGTGACTCGTGCGCTTCCGGCGTGGCGCGGCACGCCCCTGGGCCGCGGCCCTCCACCGTTGGAGCGTCGGGCCCTCGTCGACGTACGCTTCGCGAACGAAGAGGGTGTCCACGTCGACCATTGCGCCCTCGTCCTGCGACTTCACCTGGGCGTTCGCGACGGCGGACCGGAGGGTTTTGCCCACCGGCTCGGCCGCGCTCTTCTTCGAGAACTGAAGCAGCGCGTACGCCTCGTTGACCGTCTTGCCCCGAATCTGGTCGACCACGAGCCGCACCTTGCGTGCGCTCATGCCGACGTGCCGGGCCTGTGCTCTTGCTTTCATAATCAGCGGGATCGCTTGTCGGCGAGCTTGCCCCCGTGCCCCCGGAAGAGGCGGGTGGGCGAGAACTCGCCGAGCTTGTGACCGACCATGTTCTCCGTGATGTACACGGGGATGAACTTGTTTCCGTTGTGCACGGCGACGGTGTGTCCCACGAAGTCCGGGGAGATGGTCGACGCGCGGGACCAGGTCTTCACGACCTTCTTCTCCCCACGCGCGTTCATCCCCTCGATCTTCACGAGAAGCTTGTCGTCGATGTACGGTCCCTTCCTGACACTACGCGGCATATACCGTTCTCCCGCCTACGACTGCGTGGCTTTGCCGCGCTTGCGGCCGCGCACGATCAGCTTCGTGGAATCCTTCTTCTTGTTCCGGGTCTTCTTGCCCTCGGGCTTGCCCCACGGCGATACCGGGGGACGACCACCCGACGACCGGCCTTCACCACCACCCAGGGGGTGGTCGACCGGGTTCATCGCGACACCGCGGACCTTGGGGCGGCGGCCCCTCCAGCGGTTCGCGCCTGCCTTGCCAAGGACCGTCAGCTCGTGGTCGGAGTTGCCGACCTCGCCGACGGTGGCCATGCACTCCTTGCGAACCCGACGGACCTCGGTGGACGGCAGGCGGAGGGTGACGTAGTCGCCCTCCTTCGCCACTACCTGGACGCTGGCGCCGGCCGAGCGTGCCATCTGCGCACCCTTCTCGGCCTTCAGCTCCACGCAGTGCACCGTGGTGCCCAGGGGAATCAGATCGAGCGGAAGCGAGGACCCGACACGAACGTCCGCGTTCGGACCGGACGACACCTTGTCGCCCACCTTCAACCCCTTCGGGTGGATGATGTAGCGCTTCTCGCCGTCCGCGTAATGGATCAGCGCGATGTTCGCCGAACGGTTCGGGTCGTACTCGATGTGCGCGACCGTGCCGGGGACGTCGTGCTTGTTCCGCTTGAAGTCGATCACCCGGTAGCGACGCTTGTGCCCGCCCCCCCGGCGACGCGACGTGACGCGCCCATGGTGGTTGCGTCCGCCCGAGCCACTCAGGGACTCCGTGAGCGAGCGCTCCGGGCCCTTCCGCGTGACTTCCTCGTTGTCGAGGATCGACCGCTGCCGGGTGCCCGGCGTCATCGGCCTGAATTTCTTGATACCCATCAACCGGCCTCGTAGAGCTCGATGTGGTCGCCCTCGGCGAGCTGGACCACCGCTTTCTTATAGGAAGGACGACGGCCCTTCGCCTGACTGCGGGACATGCGGCCCATGACGGCCCGCTTCGCCTTGCCCGCGTAGCGCATCGTCCGGACGTCCTTCACGGTCACGTCCCAGAGCTTCTGGACCGCGTGGCCGATTTCGATCTTGTTGGCGTCGTTGGCGACGATGAACGTGTAGACGTTCCCCGCTTCCATCTGGCCCGCCGACTTCTCGGTGACCACCGGCGCGATGATGATGTCCCAGGCCTCACGCATCGGACTGCTCCTCGGTCTCGTCGTCCGAAGGCCCGTCGGCATCTGCCGCGGACTCGTCGGTCGGGGCCTCGGCAGCCGCCTCGGCCTTCTTCGCCGCTGCCTTCTTCTTCGCCGGCTTCTTCTCCTCGACGGCGCCCTCGAGGCCGTCGAGCGCGCTGCGCTCGATGACCACCGTGTTCGCCCAGAGAACGTCGTAGACCGACTCGGTTCCGAACGGCATGACCTCGACCTGGCCCAGGTTTCGGGCCGAGAGGTAGACGTTGTCGTTCTTGCCGTTCGTCAGGATGAGCGTCTTGCCCTGGAGCTCGAGCGCACCGATGAAGCCCGTCATCGCACGGGTCTTGGGAGCGTCCATCGCCGGAAGGTCCGCGACCACCACGCGATCGTGCTCGGCCCGGTCGTTCAGAGCGGAGCGACGTGCGAGCGAGCGCACCTTCTTCGGGACGCGCAGACGCCAAGAGTGCGGGATCGGTGGGAACGCGATACCGCCGCCCTCCCACTGAACGGCGCGGATCGTGCCCTGACGAGCGCGGCCCGTGCCCTTCTGACGCCAGGGCTTGCGGCCCCCACCCCGGACTTCGCCGCGGGTCTTCGCCGCCGCCGTGCCCTGCCGCTGATTGGAAAGGTAAGCCTTCACCACCTGGTGCATGGCTCCCTCGTTGACGATGCCGTCGAAGATGGAGTCGGGCAGCGCGTGCGCCTTCCCCTTCTTGCCGTCGGCCTTGTAGTAGCGTGCCTTGAACATGGCCTTTACTTCGAAATCAGGACGTAGCCGTCACGGGCGCCCGGAACTCCGCCCTTCACGAAGAGCAGGTTCCGCTCGCCGTCGACGCGCACGACCTGCAGGTTCCGGATGGTTGTGCGATCCCCGCCCATGCGTCCGGGCAGCTTCTTGCCCTTGATCACACGCGAGGGGTTGGTGCCCGGCCCGATGGAACCCGGGTTGCGGGACATGGGGTGGCCGTGGCCAGCCGGGCGACCCGCGAAGCCATGCCGCTTCACGACCCCCTGGAATCCACGACCCTTCGTACGGCCGATGACCTTGACCCGGTCACCCTCCTCGAAGAGTGCGACGGTGAGCTGCTGGCCCACCTCGTACTCCTCTCCATTCTCGAAGCGGAACTCGCGCATGAGACGAGGGGCGGCCTCGAGTCCGGCCTTCGCCGCGTGACCCATCTCCGCGGACGAAGCCCTCTTGGCCTTCTTCTCGCCCCACCCGAGCTGGACGGCCTGGTAGCCGTCCTTCTCCTGCGAGCGAACGCTCACGACGGGACACGGCCCGGCTTCAATGACGGTGACGGGAATCTGAATCCCTTCCGCATTGAAGATCCGGGTCATCCCGATCTTCTTTCCGATCAATCCGGGCATCTCCGGCGTCCCTCCGTCAGTCGACTTTGATCTCGACGTCGACACCAGCAGGAAGATCCAGCTTCGTCAACGCGTCGATGGTCTGGGGGCGGCTATCCACGATATCGATGAGCCTCTTGTGCGTACGTAGCTCGAACTGCTCGCGGCTCTTCTTGTCGATATGCGGCGAGCGGAGCACGGTCCAACGCTGGCGACGCGTCGGAAGAGGGATCGGCCCGCGAACGGACGCCCCCGTCTTCTGCGCGGTCCGCACGATGTCGGCCGCCGTCTGGTCGATCACCCAGTGGTCGAACGCCTTGAGTCGAATTCTGATTCTGTCTGCCATCGTTGTCTCGTGATGTCGCTTGGGCCTCGGGCGTCATGCCGTCGGTCCCCTGCTTCTGTCGCGGCGGCCCGGCTGTCGGGCACCCCGCTTTTTCAGGTGCGTGCTGCTTATCTACTCGATGATCTGGGTTACGACGCCCGCGCCGACGGTGCGACCACCCTCGCGGATGGCGAACCGGAGCTCCGGGTCCATCGCGATCGGCGTGATCAGCTCCACTTCCATCTGC
>Ga0222714_10003243_pt1 | contig 16711 bp, 15 predicted proteins | sample C33_3DmetaG_FD_165048 | JGI IMG/M metagenome (GOLD analysis project Ga0222714, IMG submission 165048) | Estuarine water microbial communities from San Francisco Bay, California, United States - C33_3D | ecosystem: Environmental > Aquatic > Marine > Unclassified | place: USA: California...
TCACTTCAGCTAATTTCGCTACAGCTAAGGGTTGGTATGCTCAATGCAAAGATGCTATCAATGCTTCTCTGCGTGACATCAACCAAAGCCATTTTGAATGGCCTTTCAATCATGTCAGCACAGAAGAGACGTTGACGGCTGGTACAAGCAGATATGCCTTTCCTATTGATGCTGCCTCTGTTGACTTTGATAGCTTTCGTATCAAAGAAGACAGCACCTTCGGTAACAAGACAACGAAGCTGGAAGTGCTGACGTATGATGATTATCTGAAGCACTATGTAGATCAAGAATATTCTTCTGACACCAGCATCAGAAATGTTCCTACTAGAATCTGCAACGCTCCGTCACAAGAATACATCGTCGTACCTCCACCAAAGGAAGCGTACAAACTCGTCTACGAATACTATCGTATTCCTGTTGATCTCGAGAAGTATGACGATGTACCCTTTGTTCCTGAGAGATATAAGCACGTTGTCTTAGACGGTGCTATGTATCACTCTTACATGTTCAGAAGTAATGAACAGGCTGCTACATTGGCTAAGGGCAAGTTTGATGAGGGCATCAAGAGAATGAGAACAGTGCTCATCAACAAGTATGAATATTTGACTTCGACCTATGTAGCCACAGGTCCGTACTTCATTGCTGGTCCGAGGCTCGGCTGATATGGACAGAATTGAGAGTTTTCCTGTAGCGTGCTCTGGTGGTCTCCTCACCAATCTATCTCCTATTGAACAAGCAAATCAGTTTCCTGGAAGTGCTAGAGAGCTTGTCAATTTTGAGTGTTCATTGAAGGGTGGGTATAGGCGCATCAAAGGCTATAGAAAGCTTAATACTTCTCCTGTTCCTGTCTTTGCAACGATGTTGGTAAAGCAAGCCCACAGCGCTGGTGCTACCTCTATTGTCATCTCTGATCCTTTCTTTCAGCTAGATCAAAACATCACCTTCACCATTGCTGGTCAAGCTACGGTGTATACGGTGTCTTCTCGTAGCTATTACGATGAAGGTAGATCAGCCACTGTCAATTTTAGTCCTGCTCTATCTGCCAACGTTGCTGACAAAGCTGTTGTCACCATCACAGGCTATACAGGCATTGGTGCTTCATATGCACAATCTACAGGGTTCTACCCAATGTTGTGTATGCAGCCCCCTAGAGCATACATTAGCACATCTGGCTATCATTCCTTTTTGTCTAATGCCTTAGATCCTGTTGGTGCTACTTCTTTTAGTGCTGTTCCTTATCATAATGGAACAACTTTGGTTAACGGTGCAGGCCAAACAGGTACAACTTTAATCGTGGACGGTCTTGCTTTCAAACCAGACATTGGAGACAGTTTTTATATTAGTGGTGTTACAGACGTCTATACTGTTTTTGCCACGACAGATTTAGTTGGTACACAAGCAACATTGACTTTGGCGCAGAGCTTGACTTCATCGCCAGCGGATAATGCCACCATCACTTGGTATCATTCTGGTCTTGTAAAGAACATCTTTGCTTCTGCGCTGAGAAGACAGCACGCTAGGTTTATACAAGACGGCATTGAAAATATTGTCTTTGTCACAGGAGACTATCCTGTTCTCATTGAGCCTTTGAAGGGTTATAGAATTCTCAATGAGAATAGTGAGATTGATGGTGCTTCTTGTGTCACTTACCACAGAGATCATTTATTCTTTGGTGTTGGTAATAAAGTGATACATACAGCACCTTTTGATGTTTATTCCTACAGCGCCGCTCTAGGCGCTGGTGTTTATTCTTTTGATAGTGATGTTACAGGTCTTCGTTCATTCAGAAATCAACTAATCATCTTTACAACAAAAAAGATATATAGGATGACTGGTAGTACCGTTGAAGATTTTGCTAGAAGCCCTATCACAGAAAACATTGGATGTATCAATCCTGAATCAATACGTGAAGTGGGTGGTGATCTAGCTTTTCAAACCAACGATGGTATTCGTTTGTTAGGAGCTACAGAGCGTTTAGGAGACTTAAACATAGGCTCCATAACTTCCAACATTCAAGACAAGATTGAAACTATCATTGCTCCTTCTGCTAGCACTTCTAATTCTGTGTTTCAAACAAGTGTTGTCATTAACGCAAAGAGTCAATATCGTATCTTTAGATATGACTATGCAGGAACAGAAGCAGACTCCATAGGTCTCATTGGTACGTTAAAAGAACAAGGTAGATTTGAATGGGCTGAGACAAAAGGCTTTAGCGTTTGGTCTGCCGATTACAACTATGGTTTTGTTGGTCTCAACTTTACCAACGAAGGTAAAGTGAATGAACTCACTGTGTTCTGTAATGGCTACGATCCTTATCTATATCAAATGGATAACGGAAACACCTTTGATGGCACTACCATAACAGCAACATATACAACACCATTCTTCTATTTTAATGACCCTAAGACTAGGAAGACTTTGCATTCCTTGTCGGTGTCAACAGAAAGAGACGTAGACATTGCCTTTACAGCTAATGTCCTTCTTGATTTTAATGAATCTGATGTGATTCAGCCTGCTTCCATTTCTATGGGTAACACCGCAGGTATCTTTGGTGACAACATCGGATCTAAGTTTGAGACGTTGCTTATTGGCAATGGTAAAAATGCGTCAATTCAATTTGTCAGTAGTGCCGCTAATACAGACTTTAGCTTCAAAGACATGACGGTTGAATATAGCACCAATGATAGAAGGTAGTGTTTATGTCGTCCACAGAACAAGCAGCAGAGTCTGGTGCTGTCCTTATTGCTAAGGCTGCACCACCGGCAACAGTGTCATTAGCTACATTGGCTGGTTATCAAGTGTCAGAGTTGTTGCTGTGGGCAACTCTTATTTACACAGTGTTGATGATAGGACACAAACTCTACACCATCTATAAAGACGTCACATCGTGATTGATCCTGTCAGCGCCTTCGCAACAGCCACTGCTGCCTACAATGCCATCAAGAAAGGCATTGAACTAGGGCAAGAAATCGAAGGCATGGCATCCCAGTTGGGTAAGTGGTTTGGTGCTTGTGCAGAAGTAAAGAAGGCTGAAGAAGAAGCCAGCAATCCTTCATTATTCAAGAAGTTGCTTCATAAAGGCTCTGTTGAACAGGAAGCCTTAGAAGCTCTGATGAGGCGTAAGAAGATTGAAGAGCAAGAGAATGAACTTAGGACGATGATTCTTTATAGGTACGGACAAGGTGCCTACAGAGAGATGATAGAGGAACGTAGGAAGATTGAGACAAAACGTAAACGTCAGGAACATCTTCAATCAGAGAAACGCAAACAAGCAGCTTTGAATACGTTGATGGTGTCTGCCATCATCTTCTGTTCCTATCTCATCTATGTCATCTCAGACTTCATTCTCAGTCATTTGAAAGGAAACGAACTATGATGAGCCTTGTATCTACTGTTGTGTCTTTCTTGATGGGAGGCTTGCCTAAGCTGCTCGATTTCTTCCAAGACAGACAAGATAAGAAGCATGAAATTACTCTGGCTCGTATGCAGAATGACAAAGAGTTCCATATGATGGAAAGAGGTTTTATTGCTCAAGCACGTGTCGAAGAAATCAGAACAGATCAGATGCAGGTTGATGCCAACATCCGACACCATGAAGCCACTGTTGATCATCAGAAGGCTTTGTTAGAGCATGACATTGCTATTGGCAAGGGTGCCAGCATGTGGGTGACAAACTTGAGAGCCAGCATCAGACCTGTTGTCACTCTCATCTTTGTTCTTGAGCTTGTTGCCATCAATGCTGCCATCATCTGGTGGGGTTGGTCTGAAGGTCTGGATTTCCTCACCGTCATCAGCCAAGCCTTCACTGACGATGAGATGATCATCTTGTCTTCCATCATTGCCTTCTGGTTTGGTACACAAGCCTTCTCCAAGAAATGAAGACAAGCAAGAAATGTCTTGATTTGATGCATCGATTTGAAGGGTGCAGACTTAAACCATATCTATGTCCTGCTCACATTTGGACCATTGGATATGGACATGTTCTCTATCAAGATCAAATCAGACTTCCTGTTGTTAAAGATAACAACTACTCTGGCATAATCCGAAAGGAATACCCCCTTAAGAATGAGGACAACAGAGTATGGAGCAAAGATGAAGTCAATGAGCTTTTTGAGAAAGACATCGCAGTGTTTGAGCGAGGTGTACTTCGTCTTGCTCCTGCTCTTGCTGGTCGTCAAGGAGCATTCGACGCTTGTGTCTCTTTTGCCTTTAATGCTGGGCTAGGTAATTTTCAACGCTCTAGCATTCGTATGGCTATCAACAGACAGGATTGGGAGAAAGCAGCAGACAGCTTTATGGCTTGGACTAAAGGTGGCGGCAAAGTGTTGCCTGGCCTAGTCAGGCGCAGAGAAGCTGAGAAGGCTTTGTTCTTGAGCGACATTTAATAGGAAGAATATGAAAACATCCTTTACCTCTAAGCAGCGTGAGATCTTGGCTCGTAAGATGGGCTACGACGGCCCTATGCAGGGCTTTGATGAGTTTCTGAATAGCTCACCGGCATTGATGATGAAGTACAACGCTGTGACGGATAAATATGCTCAGAGGATGGCTAAGGGAGGGTCTGTCACGGGTTATGCTGATGGTGGTCTTGTCCAAAACCCTGATGGTACTTATACAGATCAAGCCACAGGAATGAAATATGCAGCTAATGCTGTAGAGATGTCTGGAACAGACGATTGGAATCCTGTGTCTGTGCCTATGTTGAAAAAAGGCGCACAACCCATTCCAACACCAGCAGCAGCACCGCCTGCATCAACGCCTGCATCTACTACCGCTCCTACACCGACAGCAGCCCCTATTCCTTCTGTACAGCAAGGACAAACAACAGAAGCAAAACAATCTACAGGAACTCCTGTGGAGTCCCCAGCTACAGCACCTGCTGTCACTCCACCGCCTGCTGGTTTCTTTGAAGACACAGGACCTCCTGCGCCTTCTCCGGCACCACCGGCTCCTGAACCTTCTCCACCCCCGCCTCCTCCTAGCGTTACCGGCGGTGGCAACGTCACCTTCAGCGAAGAACAAGGACGCACTGGCACACCTTCACCAGGCGCTGCTGCTGGTTTTACTCCTGCAACAACACCAATTACATCAGGGCAAGACATCTCGGGTGTAGGTGGTGCTGGCACTGCTAAGACGGTAACAGACATTAAGACAGCAACGGCTGAAGAAGCAAAGATGCCTGATGCTATCACAGCAACGACAATGGAGGCATCAAAGTCTGCTGAAGGTGTTAAAGGTGTATTAGAAGGAACAAAGCCTCTTAGCTTTGAAGAGTGGAGTAAAGATAAGGCTTTTCCGGCTGTTATAGAAATTGGACCTGATGGAGAACCTATCAACCCTGCTACAGCAGCTTATGAAGAATACGTCAGCACCTTCAAACCTGAAGGTGGTGTTCAAGCAGTAAAAGGAACTGTCAGCAAAGAAGCTCAAGTTGATGCAGCACAAAAAGAACCGACAGAGACTGTTCTGTCCGACTTAGAAGCAGAGCAGTTGGATAAAGCTAGAGAGGTTCAAGCACCTCCTGAACTCACTGTTGGTGCTGGTGAACTCTTGGACAAATCTGCTGTCAATATGGCTAAGGTTGATGAAGCTATTTCCAAGACAAAAGAAGAAGCAGCACAGGGTGTTGTATCTGACGACATGACCGTACAAGGTCAGCTTACGAAGCTCACAGCAAATTTTGATGCTAAGAATCCTCCTGGTTGGGCTGCCGCTGCTTTGCGTGTAGCTTCAACCACTTTGGCTCAGAGAGGTTTAAGTGCTTCTTCTCTTGCTGGTGCCGCTATTGTCCAAGCTGCTATTGAATCAGCGCTCCCTATTGCAACTGCTGATGCTAAAGCCTATCAAGCAACGGCTGAGCAAAATTTAAGCAATAGACAAGCAATGGCTGTATTAGCCGCACAACAAAGAGCCGCTTTCTTAGAACAAGAGTTCAACCAAGAGTTTGAAGTGAAGGTGAAGAATGCTGCTCGTATTGCCGACGTTGCCAATCTCAACTTCACAGCTAAACAACAAATTGCGTTAGAGAACGCCAGATTGGCTCAGTCTGTGGACTTGGCAAACTTAGAGAATAGACAAGCTGTTGTCATTGCTAAAGCGGCTCAGATGGCTACGCTAGAAACCACCAACCTAACCAACCTACAGCAAGCTGCTGTTACAAATGCTCAGTCTTTCTTGGCAATGGATCTGGCGAACTACGACAGAGAGCAGAAGACAACACTGTTTAAAACAGAGCAACTTGTACAGTCATTGTTGTCTGACACAGCGGCTGAGAACGCTGCTAAGCAGTTTAATGCAGCAAGTAAGACTCAGGTAGATCAGTTTATGGCAACGCTTGCTTCTACAATATCTCAGTTTAATGTAGCTCAGCGCAATGCTCTAACTCAGTTTAGTACAGATCAGCTAAATTCAGTCACAAAGTTTAACACTGAACAAGAAAACTTGAGAGATCAATTTAATTCTACGCAGCGTCTTGTCATTGATCAGAGCAATGCTCAATGGCGTAGAGAAGTGAGCACTGCTGACACCGCTGCTCTCAATGCTGCTCTGTATTTAGGTGCTCAGAATTTGCAGCAGATGACGTTGGCTGAGTACAATAATGAAACGCAGCTTTTCAGGGATCAACTTGAGAAAATGTGGCAGAGTTTTGAGAAGAATGAAGACAGAAGAGCAGAACTGTTAATTGCAGAAATTAGAGGTGCTGCTGCTGAAGAAGCTGCTGAAGCTGGTTTGTGGGAAAAAGTTGTTGACGGGTTTGTCAAGGCTCTCCCCTAACTAACAGAGGACAACATCAATGAAAAATTACAAATCCCTCATTGCAAGAATTGACTCCATCATCAGCAAAAGAAACAAGACGCTGCCTGTGTCTACGTCTGGGTTGCTTGCCCCTAAGATGAAGCAGCCTACAAAGTCTTCTGGTGCTTTGGATGATCAGCTTGCTGATTACATTGAGATGATTCGCAAGCAGCGTCAAGAACTCATTGGTCAACGTAAGGAAAAGAAGAAATGATTGGAGCACTATCACCCACCATCCCCGGTATGTCTTTGACGACAGAGCCTGGTAATAGACCCTGGGAACAACCTCCTCAGTACACCACATTGGATCAAGTGGTGTCTTACTATGTTGAGAGATTGACAACAGAAGAAGCTGTTGACAGCATGTTGCTGGCTATGGAGAACAACATCTCTTTGATGAGGCTGTCTCAAGGCATCATCAAGCTAGGCATCATGAAAGGTGTCCACACTGTTGATTTAGGCTTTGTTGTTATTCCTATCATCATCGAACTTATGAAAACCATTGGTGACATGAATGATGTTGGATATGTTGTTGAAGACGAAGACTTTGAAAAAGCAACAGACATCGATGAGAAGACAGCAAGAGAAGTGCTACGCGGTGCTGTTGCTACAGTGAAGGAAGCGCCTGCTGTAAAGCAGAGTGGTTTAATGTCTAAGGAGTAAACATGGGACTAGCTTTATTAGGAGCACTGGCAGGGTTTGCTCAAGGCGTGGGATCACGTGTTGAAAAAGAAAGAGAAGAAAACGCTGAACTTGTTAAGACTCGTCTTCAACTTGCTGCCATTAACAAGAAGAAAAGAGAAGAAGAAAGAAAAGCAATTCAGGAAGAATTGTCTGGTCGTTTGTCTGTGGTAACACCTTGGCTTGATCCATCAACTCCTGAAGAAATCAAACTGGCTCTTATCTCCAACGACAGCATTGCAAAACAATTTGCAGAACGCAGAGAAGCCGGTGACCCTATTGATGCTGCTACGTTCGTTAGATTAAATAAAGACGAAATTAAAAAGAGGCTTCCTAATGGGTTTGAGTCAGTGAGGAGGCTTATTGATACTGTGGGCGCTGCTCCAACACCAATGCCAGAAGAACAGATGCAACAGGCGTTTGGTCAAAAGGAAGGCTTCATGGGCTTCAATGTTGGAACCAAGCCCGGTAGAGTAGAAAAGATTGCTAGCGGCTTAGGCGTCGGTTCTGCTAGAGAACTGCTTGCGTATGAGAATATGCAGCCTTTACAGAGAGATCCTTTCTCTGGTATTGCTACCATCAATACAGAGCAATATGGTCCTATGGTTGATTCTGTTGAAAAGGCGTATGAGAAATCTCAAATGAATCTTTTCAACGCCGAGCGTAGGCTCAATAAAGACGATCCTCGTCTTATTAGACTCAGAGAAGAAACAGAGGCTCTTAAAGCTCAAATTGAAGCTCCTGTTAAGTCTCTGGATGAAAGAGCCAATAAACTGGCATCTCAACTTCAGATGGCTGAGAGTGAAGGAGATGCTGATTCTGCCGCTGCTATCAAATCCCAACTTGATGTACTTTATACCGCTATCAAAAATCACAAGACAGCAATGGAAGGAAATAAACCTAAGAGTGTCGCCACCATCACCGCTAGTGTTGAAAAAGCTGTTCAAACAGATTTAGAGTCTAAGTATGGTGTTGATCTGTTCTCTGAGCCTAAGACAATTTCCTTAGGAGATGGTGAATACTATGTAGCCCGTGGACTTAAGAGCAGTGTATCGCCTGAGGTTGAACAACAAATATTTAATGATAGAAAAGCATTTGCTAGAAACGCCCTTAAGGCTTATGGTCTTATTGATGCGCAAGGAAAGCCTATTTATACCTCTGTTGGTGATGTGATGTACAACTATGGTATTGATCGAGCTACCCCTGCTAGGGTTAATCTTGGTGGTGGAACAACAACACCGGCAGCAACACCACCCGCTACTACTTCTCCTGTTAGAGCGGCTTCAGCGCAGCCATCTCCCACAACAGGTGGTCCCATCACTGTAGAGTTGCCTGATGGAAGAAAGGCAGTTTTTCCTAATCAAAAGGCAGCAGACGATTTTAAGAAAGCTACAGGTATCCGCTAATGGCAACAGACTACGAAGAACTTGCTAAGAAGTTTGGAGGTCAGGTACAGACTGACTATGAAGGGTTGGCTAAGAAGTTTGGTGGGTCTATCTCTACAGAAGAGCCTCCACAACCCGCCAGAACAGCCCCTGTTCGTGCTACACAGGCTCAGCCTAACCGTCCTACACCAACCCCTATTGAAGCCCCTGTAGAGCCTTCTACGCCTATGCCTACAGCCTTCACCACTGAGGTAGGTGGTGTTGACATTACAGGCATGGGGTCTGCTCTGGAGATGGAAGCGCCCGTCTCTGTTTCTGACATTGCCTCACAGAAGGATAAGCTCGACATCATTCAGCGCTACATGAAGGAACGCTATCCTAACAAGCCAATGCCTAAGGAGCCGGTGAAACTGGTGGAGGAGTTTCAACGTTCTCAGGCTAAAACTGATATGGGTCTTGGCAGAGAATTAACATGGGCCCTTAATGCTAAGCCTGAGCAGAAGGAAGTGGCAAGACAGGCTTATGGTGTTGCTCAGGAACTTGGAACAACGTTTCCTCAAGAGTTTGCTGCAACTGTAATGAGTCCTTCAACATATGTTGGAGGTGTTGGCGGCTGGGCTGTTAAACAAGCTCTGTTGAAGCCTGCTGTTGTTAGCGCAACCAAGAAGGCTATTGCTATTACCAGTACGACAGCAGCGTTAGAAGGCGGTGCTGCTGGTGTTCAAGACGTTATAAGACAACGTACAGAAAAAGAACTTGGTCTTAGAGAAGAAGTAGATTATGCACAGACAGCATTGTCTGTCGGCATTGCTACTGCTTTAGGTGCTGTTGGTGGTAAAGGTGTTGCAGACATCAAGGCTGAACAAGCGCCTGCTCGTCTTGCTTCCTTGGTTCAACGTAAGAAGGGAGCGCCAGAACTCACTGACAAGCAAACAGCAGACTTCTTGAAGCAATTTGCTGCAAAGGAGAAGTCTGTTGGTGAGAACAGGAAAGCGTTGTTTACCGACAGCTTTGCTAGACGTGAAGCCAGAAAAGAAACACTGGACAAGATGGATGCTCCTGGTGTTGTCACTGAAGCTGTGTTGAATGAAAGCACTGTTGCTGACATCTTCAAAGTGGCTAAGCAGATTTACATTGATAACCCATTGCTTCGCCCTGATTTGAATGAAGTGAGAATTACACAGGCTGTTGCTGACACGCTTAAAGAAGCTGATGTTGATACTATTCAACAGGCAGCAGCACGCGCTGGTGTCAACAACAAAGAGTTCTTAGAGACGTTTAGAGTGACACTGTCTCAGGCTGGTGCAACGTTGAAGGAAGCATCTTCGTTGGCACAGTTTCTTAACAAAGCAACTAAGGGTGATCCTGAGCTTGAAGAGGCTTTGCAGAAAATGGCTAGAGCCTCATCTGGGACTGAATATTGGACTGGAAAAATTATACAAGGAGTATCCACAGGTGTTGGTGCCTCTGTTGGTGCCTCTACAGCCAGTTTATCAACAGCAGTATTAAATGCTATTGGTCTAGCTGGCTCTGTTCCTTTGAAGGTTGCTGCTGATACCTTGGATTCAGTCTATTCGACAGCAGGAAGAATGATTTATGACATGAGGGGCGGTGTTTTAACTAAAGACAGAGCTAAAGAAGACATATCTGAAGCCTTTGCTGATAGTTTTTATGTATTACATCGTATGGTAGATGCCGGATATACGGCTGAAGTTACAGACTTAATGTTAAAAAACCAACCACGTCTTAACAATTTGCTTAGCTCTGTAGGTGCTGAAACAGATAGTAGAGGGTTACCAGCATCCATTGCAAAGGTAATGAACACCATTAACATTGCCAACAGAGCCGTTGACAGTGTTGTTCGACGTCCTATCTTCTTACAAGCTGTTAAAGACAGAATGGATGCTGTTGGCTTGGACTACGAAGATTTCATTGCGAATAACAAACCAATTCCTGTTGCTCTTCTTAAAGAAGCTGCTGATGACGCTCTGAAACTTACTTTCTCATATGAATTTAAGAAGACAGGGGAGAGGAGCTTTGAAGGTATATCTGAAAATGCTGCCGCAAGAGTTCTTGAATTTTTTAATAAGAACGCAGGCCTTAGTATCGTAGGTAAGATAGCACATCCCTTCATGCGTTTTAGCTTAAATTCTATGCGTTATATGTACCGCATGACTCCCTTTTCATTACAGGGGGGTCGTCAGGAACTTAGCCAAGCTAGAAAGTTTTTGAATCAGGCTGAAGAACTGAGGGCAAATGGTAGCGAGAAAGAAGCAGCCGCTAAATTTGCTGAAGCTGCTGGCCTAGCCTACGAAGGGAAAAAGAAAGTATTAGATGGTCTTGTTGGAACTATGGCTATAAGTGGAGGAATAGCAATAAGGCTAGATAATTCTGATCTTGAAGCACATCAACTTAGAGACGATGACGGCAATGTTCAAGATGTCAGCGGTCTTTTCCCGTTTGTCAATATTCTCTATATGTCAGAAGCTGCTTTATTGATGAAAGACATGACACAAAATCTATGGTATACGTTGAAGATGTCGCCAGAAGAAAGACAACAAGAAGCATTTAAGTTCAAACAACAAGCAGAAAGTCTCGCCTTGAATGAGACAGGGCGTCAAGAACTTTTACTCAAGGCTGAGCAACTTGAACTGAATAGAGTCAGAAAGTTCGACGGTCAGAAATTTATGGAGATCATGACAGGTATGGGCCGATCTTCGTTCTCGCAAAACACTGTGTTTGAAAGGACATCCCGTCTTTTTGAAGAAGGCCTTACTGAAAACGTCTCTAAGAAAACAGGAACAGAAGTTGGAGACTTCTTAGGACGCTTTGACAACTTCTTCAACCCTCTATTTGACGCTGCTAATTTCGTGTTGGAAGACTACAGTGTCGTTGATACCAGAGCACCTGTAGAAGGATTAGGCACCTTTACTGGCGCTGTTGCAGCACCTGTCTTAGGGCCTATACCAGGCGCTAGAGGGTTCTTAGAAGAGCGTCCTTCGCTGTTCCAGACAACACCACAACAGGTTCCTACGGTGTTGCGACAGCTTCAAGGTGTTCGTCCTACCCCTCCAACAAGTGTGGCCGAGAACGAACTAGCTCGTCTGCGTATCCCTTCTTTCAGCTTGTACAAGTCTACTGGCGACCGCACCCTAGACAACCTAACCATTAGAGAAGCTGCACCACTTGTTGAGGCTGCTGTGGATGATCTTGTCAACAAAGACAAGGCTTATCCTTTCATGTCTATCAACGAACAACGTCGGGCTATGAAGTCAAGAATTAGTCAAGCCATTAGCATGGCTAAGACTAACGTACAAGATGCCTATTTAGAAACAAATCCTGAGAAGAGCATCAATAGGATGTTTGAAGGCTTGGGCAAAGAAAAGAGAGATGCTGCTGTTGATAGATTTATCAAGACAGAGAAGAGAAGACCAGAGTCACTGCGTGACAAACTTCGCATCATTCATGGTGAATTTGATGTTGCTGAAGCTGTTGGTAAAACCTTCAACAAAGGTGGGTTTGTTCTAAGAAGATAACGCATATTCTATGCACAACAAAAAGGCCCTTAATTGGGCCTTTGTTTTTGGTGCGGCTAACCGGAGTCGAACCGGTACAGCTTAATGCTGGCAGATTTTAAGTCTGCTGTGTCTACCAATTCCACCACAGCCGCTGTTGGTGCCCTGTGCAGGAATCGAACCTGCTATCTTCGGGTTACAAATCCGTTGCATCGCCAGCAATGCTTACAGGGCTTTGGCGCATCCAGTAGGAATCGAACCTACATCAGTGCCTTAGAAGGGCACGGCTTTATCCTTTAAGCTATGGACGCTTTTTGTCAATGCCTCTTATACTCGTCCGTCACATTGACAGAGTCTTCAACACCGCAATAGTGACACCAATCTAGCCACACAGGATAGGGTGCCATTGTTGTCTCTCTAGGCTCTCCACAGAGAGTGTAATGACGTCCACTGCGTGTCACAGCCTCCATCTTCTCCATGTCAAAGCTCTTGATTGTTGTAGACACCCGAGTTGCCCACATGTCTGTGAAGTCAAAGCCAACAATGTGTCGCTCTAGTTCTCCTTTATATTCAATCTCATAGATTGACCAATCTTGGACACAGACAGACTTGCAATGCTCAATGGATGTTACGGGAGTTAGAAGCATGTTTGATCCTCTGAATGTTGTCGAAATAGGCTCTGTCAAAACCACGTTGCCATTCTTTTCCGCGTGTTGACGTCAAAGAATATTTACACTCAAGCCATCCTCTGCTGAAGGCGTAATAGCCTTCCTTGAATGCATAGGATGGCTCTGTCTTTCTCATCTCCATTGCTGTCCTCGCTCTGGTGTTGTTAAGGAGCCTCGATGTTGCCACACCGAAGCCCTGTTGTCAACTCTTGTTCTTGATGTAGGTGGTGTCTTCTTCAATCGGGAACATGTCACCGATGAAGATGGTGAAGAAAGGAATCTTGATGATGATGCCTGTGTAGCACAAGATTTGATCGTGCTTGGTGACGTTACCGTTGTCATCGTAGTAGTCTGTACGATAGCAATTTTCATTGTTGTATTCGATGTCAAGACCGATGCCTTGACGCATAGTTATCATGATGCTCATTGTTGCTCTCCATCTTCATAAGTCATCTTAGCCACGATGTAGTCCTTCACCAGGCTACTGCGGCAGATGTCATCTACAGTGAACTCAAATTTACTGAATTGCTTCATAGCACCAGCAATGTTCAAGAACTTGTTCAAGCCAGACTTATCGTCTTTCTTCTTCAAATCAGTCTGACGTACATCACCACAGAAGATAATTTTACTGGTGTGTCCAACACGGGTGATGACGGTGTCGAGTTCTTCAAAGTTGCAGTTCTGGAACTCATCAACGAGGATGATGCTGTTGCTGAAGGTGGTGCCTCTGATGAACGACGTAGACAAAAACTCTACGTGTCCTTGCTCACAGAGTCTATCCCAAGCGTCCTTACGTGCAAACAAGTCTGTTGTGATTTGACGATAGGGTTGGATGTACACCTCCATCTTCTCATCAACACCACCAGGCAAATATCCCATCTCTCTGCTTTGTACAGCAGACCTGATGATGACCACTTTACCAAACGGTGTAGACCTGTCTAGAACGTCTTCTAAGGCTTTGTACAGGGCTATGTAGGACTTACCTGTACCTGCAACACCGTGAAGACACATGAAGTAGTGTCCTCTGGCGTAGGCTTCAAAGAAAGCGCGTTGTGTTTCACTCTTAGGCTGTATCGTTGACATGTCGTCAAGTTTCAGCTTAAGTGAATTTGTCCTCTGTGTTGGAGGCGCTTCACCATTTCCTTCAAACAAAGCAGCCCTCTTCTTCGTTACCATAAATCTCCTTCCTACAAATGAAAAGAGGGCCATTATAGCCCTCTGTTTGTTACTGATTAGCGAATTTCACAACTACCTGCGGTGCAGGACAACATCTGAATTCCTTCGACGTTGTCCGTCATCTCTAGGAAGCCATCCCAATTGATGTCGGTTGGCATTTGCTTCAGCATCTCTTCGTATTGCTCGCCATTGATTTCCTCATACGGAGCCTGTCGATAAGTGCCTCCGTCATAAGGCAGGAAACTAACTCCGGTGATTTCATCGAAGTGTTGCCACACCCAAGCACCAACAGCAGGCCATTCCTCTTCCTTCACCGAAATGGTCACAGAAGGCTTGTGCTCACACCAGTGACGTTGGAACATCAGCCACAGCTTCAGATGCTTCAGAGCATCAATGTGATCGCGCAGAACAGCATCCTTGTCCGACTTCATCGGGAAGGAAAAGACAGTGGTGCTTTCTGGCTTCATCACACAAGGCTCAGCAGGAAAGCCTGCTTGCTTCATGAAATCCGTCAGAGGATCTTTGTTGTCGCTGCGAACACGACGAACATAATAGGCAGAGTGTTGCGGATGGATTCCGCTGGCAGTGCCTGTCAGTTGAGACGCTGTTCCTTCAGGTTTGACACAGGTGATAGCAGCCGAGACGCTTATGCCAATGTCAGTAGCAAACTTAGCATTTGTTTCAACAGCCACAGCCTTCAGGCGCTCAAGAATAGCAGGCAACTCAGGATTGTCTGGGTTGTTCAGCAGAGCATTGTCAAGAATGCCTGTCATAGAAACACCCAACAGACGCTCTTGTTCTGTGTTGGTCTGCCAAATCTTTCGTAGATATGGGAAGTTGGTCATGGTCGATTGAAAAGTGCCCAAGATCGTTGCCATAGCCACCTTATCAGCCAATCGCTCCACACTATCACCGCTACGAACAGCAATGGTAGATAGATTGCAGAATTGATAAGGACGAAGAATAATCTCGCTGCAAGGGTTCGTACCCCACTCATGTCCTAGTTCTCTCCTTCCATTCTTAGCCGCCTGAAGATCGCTTGCATAACGGCTGAAGATGCCTCGTTCACCGCTGTGGCTGTCGTAGATGGAACACCATTCGCGCATGAACTTACCAACATCAGGCTTGCTGTCATACACAGCGCTGTTGTTTGCAAGGGCACGTTGACCGTTACCATCCCACCAACTACCAGCCTTAGCGTGCGCCATACGATCATCGCTGAGATCGGACAACGAAATCATTGCACTGCGACGAACACCACCAACCACAACAACTTCACCAATCTTGCACAGGATGTCATGTGCTTCAAGGCTGGTCAGCTTACGTCCAGCAGCACCTTTGAATTTGGTAACAACATATTTGAACAAATCTTCCAGAGGACCAGGACCACTAGCACGCCCACCAAAAGTCTTCAATCGAGTGCCTGCTGGACGCACAGAAGAGATGTCCCACTTCGGAACTTCACCAGCATAGAGAAGGGCAATGACTTGACGCAAAGCCTTAGCCCAGCCTTCCTTTGAATCCTTGACAACAACAACGGTGTTGGAGTCAAAGAGACGATCAGGCACTTCAGGGAGCTTGTTGACATATTGTTGCTCTACGCTGAAGCCCACACCAGTACCACACAGCAGGATGTACATGGCTTCATCAAAAGCCTTAGCATCATCAATTGGCAGATAAGAGCAGTTGTAACCAGCAACGTTCTGACGCTCAAGAGCCTCACCAGCAGTCATGATGGCACGCATAGACGGCAGCACCTCACGATTGACCATCTCTGTTTCCAGCTTCTGACGAAGGTCAGCAGGGATGTCGTAGTTGTGGTTCTTCTTCAGGTGCTTTTGCATGAAATCGAAATAGCGCTTGACGCTTTCATGCCAATGCTCACGACGTCCCTTGTCGTCAAGGAAACGGGCATAGCGGCTCTTTGCAATGTAGGTTTGATACGGTGTCATTTATTCTTCCTCACAGATACAAAAGGCAGCATCTCTGCTGCCTTAACAAAACGGGGTCGGCGGTTATATCACATGTCAGCGTTCGTCTCCACTACCTCCTATGACGTTTCGTTGTTGACGATCAAGCAGCTTGTCAATATTTTTCATAGCCACTTCAGACATTGGGAAACCGTAATACTTGGCAAGGCTTGAAACAAACCACAGAACATCACCAAGCTCTTTCTTGATGTTATCACGATGTTCTGCACCATAGCCATCTCTAACGGCTTTGGCACGCAGGCTGCATAGTTCTCCAACTTCACCGGCAAGACCAGTGAGTAGATATTCAGTGTTCTTTGCGGAGTCTTTAGCGAACGACCACGCCTGCGTCTGATAGATGTCAAAGTCTTTCATCATCATCTGTGTACCAATACTTGCAATAGAAGTGTTCACCAAATTCATCGATGAGTGAAGATGGATAACCATTTTCAATCAACCATGCTCGATGGTCTGTCACGCCATCAGGGATGGTCTTAGGAAACCCATACTTCCATCCCGAT
>Ga0222714_10003244_pt1 | contig 16710 bp, 13 predicted proteins | sample C33_3DmetaG_FD_165048 | JGI IMG/M metagenome (GOLD analysis project Ga0222714, IMG submission 165048) | Estuarine water microbial communities from San Francisco Bay, California, United States - C33_3D | ecosystem: Environmental > Aquatic > Marine > Unclassified | place: USA: California...
TCCGCCGTACCACCCCGCCCGCCTTGATGCAGCAGAAGATGACGCAGATCCAGGACGATGCCCTGCAGCAGCTGGTGGAGCGTCAATTGATTCTGAACGATTACAAGGTTTCCGGCTACAGCCTGCCCGAAAGCATCATCGATGATGAGATCAATATCCGTATCCGCAAGCAGTTCGGTGATCGCTTGAAGCTCACCCAGACCCTGCAAGCTCAAGGCGGTACCTATGAAAGCTACCGCCGGACCATCCGGGAGCAGATCATCGTCGATGCCTTGGCACAGAAGCATATCAGCTCGGTGGTCCTGATTTCTCCCTACAAGATCGAGCAGTATTACGAGACCAACAAAGAGACTTTCCGGATGGAGGATCAGGTCAAGCTGCGGATGATCGTGCTGAACAAGCCCGCTGGATCGGATCCGGCACTTACGGCCAAGCTGGCCAAGGAAATCCTCATCAAGCTGGATGAAGGGGCTTCCTTCGCCGAGATGGCGGGAATCTACTCCGAGGGTGCCCAACGCGCCCAGCAGGGTGATTGGGGCTGGGTGGAGCGGAACAAATTGCGCTCGGAACTGGATGCCGCCGCGTTCTCCTTGAAAAAAGGCCAACGAAGCGGGGTGATCGAGACGCCGGAAGCCTGTTACATTCTCTTGGTGGAGGACGCCAAGCAGGCCCAAGCCCTGCCATTGCCGGAGGTACGTGATGAGATTGAGAAAATTTTGATCGGCGAAGAGCGTGCACGCTTGCGTAACCAATATATTGAACGGCTGAAGAAAAAATCATTCGTCCGATACTACTAAGCAGTTTTTGTTGTCTCGGGGGCTAAACAGCCCCTTTTAGCCTTAATATACCGCCCCGGCCAGCCTCAGGCCGGTGGGTTTTCCAGCCTCCAGTGCCTTCTTCTGCATTTGTAAACCCATGTCTATCACCCATTTTGCCGAGGTGTTTGAGTTGAACAACCTGTTATATGGGCTGTCTGTTTTTATTAACCAAAGATGGATCAGGGTGTCCGGTGAAGCGGATGCAGTGGGAAAAATGACGAAAATTGTCCATAAAACTACGGAAATCGTGATTGCAGATGGGGTTAGCCGTTGCAATCAAGGGCTCCGCACCTATCATACGCGGCGCAACCAAATCTAAATGCGGCAAATACTGACCATAGCAGTCAATGCGTTCATGGAGCTTATCCGGCAGCCAGTTTTTTTGCTGCTGGCGACGAGCGCGGCTGTCTTCAATGTCTTTTTGGCGGCTGTTCCGTACATCGCCTTGGGCGATGATCCCAAGCTGGTGAAAGACAGTGTGCTGGCGGTCACTTTGATTACCGGGTTGTTCGGGGCGGTGTTGAGTGCCTCTTCCTCCGTGGCCAAGGAAATCCGCACGGGCACAGCTCTGGCCGTGCTGTCCAAGCCGGTCAGTCGTACTCAATTCCTCATCGCCAAGTTCATGGGGGTAGCCGGTGCCTTGACCCTGCTGACTTACATCAATCTCCTTAGTGTGCTGTTGGCCAGCCGCATGGCATATGATGCCTATGGGGATGCTGACGTAGCCGGGACAGGAGTTTATTATGGTGCGATTGCCTTGGCCTATCTGGTGGCGGGTATCAGCAACTATTTCTTACGTCGTCCCTTCGCCTCGGACGGTGTCATCGCCTTGGTGGTTACCACGACCATCGCTTACATCATCATCACCAATTTCATGGTGCTGAAGCACTCGGTAGAGGTGGAGCCCAACAAGGTGGACCCACGTATGGTGCCGGTCACGGTGTTGATCCTGTTCGCCCTTTGGACCTTGGCTGGAGTGGCGTTGGTTTGTTCGACGCGGCTGGAGACGATTCCCACGCTGGCCATCTGTTCCGGCGTGTTCATCTTGGGGTTGATGTCAGATTATCTTTTTGGGCGTCCGGCTGAGTCGGGTGCGCTCTGGGCGAAGTTCCTGTATACGATCACGCCCAACTGGCAGTTATTTTGGACGGCAGACACTTTGGAACCGGGCAAACCCGGCGTGCCGTGGAGTTATGTGGCGCAGGCATTCGGTTATGTGGTGGGCTATCTCGGAGCCACCCTCATGGTCGCGCTGTATCTGTTTGAAGACCGGGAATTGAACTAACATGAGTACCGACCGCAACGTGCAACGAAACGGGTTGATCAACCTGATGGTATTTTTGGGCATCGGCATTGCCGCCGCCGTAGCCGCGCAATATGTGAGATCGGCCACTGCCGAGGTCACCGCGCTGCTGGTGGGCTTCGGCTTTCTGGTGTCGCTGGTCTCCTACCTCCAGATGCGCCTGGAAACGCAGGAGCAGTTGGAAAAACTGGAGTTCGACGAACTGCAGAAGTCCAAGAACGCCTCCGCCTTGTTCGATACGGCAGAAGCGGAGAACTTTCCGGCCCAGCGTTCCCGTATCCAGTTCGAGCGTTTCGGTGTGCCGGTTTTCTCGGTGGTCCTGATGCTGGCGCAGGCGGTGGCAGCGTACGTTTTGTGGGTGCGTTACAGCAACGATTACCCGGGCTTGACGGTGGATAAGGCGCCCATCGGCATGACTTTCTTCGGTATCTTCATGCTCGTCCAATTTCTGTTGGGCAAGTTCTCCGCCGGTATCGCCCGGCTGGAGAAGCAGCGGCTCATGCGCCCCGGTTCGGCTTACATGCTGCTCTGCTCATTCGCGAGCTTGCTCTCCCTCACGGCATTGATTTTTGCTTATCTGGACAGCCCTCGCGCCGACGTGATCATCGCCCGCGCATTGGTCATCATCATGGGATTGTCTGCGGTGGAGACGCTGTTCAACGTGGTGTTCGAAGCGTATCGCCCGCGCTTGAAAGGGCAGGTCACACATCTCTTGTATGACAGCCGTGTGATCGGTCTGGTGGGTGATCCAGCCGGGTTCTTTTCCACCGCTGCCCAAGCGTTGGATTACCAGTTCGGTTTCAAGGTCTCCGAGACTTGGTTCTACCGCTTCCTGCAACGCACCATCGCGTGGATCATCTTGGCACAGATCGGTATCTTGTGGCTCTCCACGGTAGTCGTATTTATTGAGCCGGGTGAGCAGGCTTTGCTGGAACGTTTTGGCAAGCCGGTCGGGAGTGTCTTGGATCCTGGGCCGCATTTCAAACTGCCTTGGCCCATGAGCAAGGTCTATCGTTACCAGACCCGGGCTATCCAGAGCTTTTTGGTGGGCGTAGTGCCGGATGAGAACTTGGAAAAGGAACACGTCGTGTTGTGGACCAAGGCTCATTACAAGGAAGAGGTCAATATGTTGGTGGCCAGCCGCCAGCAACTCACGGCGACGAATAGCAACGATACCTCCACCGAGGCCGCCGTGCCGGTCAACCTGCTGACGGCCAGCATCCCGGTGCAATACATCATCTCCGATCTGAGCAAGTGGGCCGTCAACCATGAGGACGCCGGAGAATTGCTCGAGAAATTGGCCACCCGCGAAGTGGTGAGCTATCTCGTGAGCGTGGACTTGGATGAGATCATGTCCAGCGGCCGGTTGAAGGCAGCCAAGGACTTGCAGGCCATGATCCAAAAGACCGCCGACCAGCATGAGCTGGGCGTCGAGATCATCTTTGTGGGATTACAAGACATCCATCCGCCGGTTGCGGTGGCGGAAGCTTACGAATCGGTGAACGCGGCGATGCAGGCCCGTCAGGGTATCATCTACACGGCTGAAGGTGAAAAGGCGGAGTCATTGCCGCGGGCGCGGGCTGAGGCGGCCAACATCATCGCTGATGCCGAGGTTTATCGCCTCTCCGAGCAGGCCAAAGGTGTGGCAGCCGTGGGCCGGTTCCCGAATCAGGTCATCGCTTATCAGGCGTCGCCGGAAGTATTCCGCCAGCGCTCTTACTTGGACACTTTGGGGCGCGCCATCGCGCCGGCCCGCAAATACGTGATCGGGGTGACGAACACTACGGACACGATCATCATGAATCTCGAAGACAAGGTGCGGATGGACATCCTGGACGATGTGGCTCTGCCGCCGCCGACACCGAAACAGTAATTTTTAGCCAGCATTTGAAGAAAGTAATTTGGGTATGAAGAAGAATACTCTGTCATTAGTGGTCGCGATCATCTTGGTCGTCGTGTTCGCCTTTTTGTTGTTCTCCTTTCAAGTAAGGCAGACGCAGGTGGCGGTGGTCACCCAGTTCGGCAAATTCTCGGAGCCGATAACTGCGCCTGGCTTGTACTTCAAGATGCCGTGGCCCATCCAGCGGGTCTACAAGTTCGAGAACCGCACGCAGAACTTCGAGAAGAAATTCGAGCAGACGCAGACGAAGGACTCGCGCATCGTGCTCATCACCGTCTTCGCCGGTTGGAAGATCGCCGACCCGGCCAAGTTCCTCACCAGCTTTGACGGCGATGCCGCCAAGGCGGAGGTGAAGCTGGAGAACCTCATCCGTAGTGCCAAGAACGGCATCATCGGCCAGTATAATTTCAGCGATCTCGTTTCGCCGGATCCTGCCGCCCTCAAATTCGACCAGATCGAGAGCGAGATGCTGGCGAATGTCCAGAAGCTGGCCAAAGACCAATACGGTGTGGATGTGGTGCTGCTCGGCATCAAGCAACTGGGTCTGCCTGAGAACGTCACGACCAAGGTGTTCGCCCGTATGAAGGCGGAGCGCGAGCGGTTGGTGAAGGAGTTGACCGGTGAAGGTGAAAAAGAAGCCGCCATCATCCGCGCTGAAGCCAAGCAGAAACGGGAGGAGATCATCGCCGAGGCCAAGGGCAAGGCCGAGATCATCCGTGGCGAAGGCGATCGTGAAGCCGCCAAATCTTACGCAGTGTTCAAGCAGGAGCCTGATCTGGCCATTTTCCTGTTGCGCCTCAAAGCCCTGGAGCAGTCTTTGAAGGATCGCTCCACCTTGATCTTGGACCAGCAGACTCCGCCGTTTGACATGCTGAGCGGCGGCGGTTGGGAAGCGAACGACAAGAAAGCCAACAAGTAACCTTAGCCATGAGCGATAAAGATCCCCAAGGCTCTCACGAGCATGACCATTCTCATGGTCACGGGCATGATCACGACCACGATCATGGCCATGGTCATGGACAAGATCATGACCATGATCACGGACAGGGTTCGCATAAGGACCATCTGGAAGAATTGCTCGGCCAGAAAAAGGGCGCGATCGAACCAGAACCTGAGGTGATCAGTGATGTCGATGATCCGTCCACCCGGGCTCTCTCGGAAGCGCTGCGCAGCAGTTTCGCCATCGTCAAAGTCTTGCTGATCATCTTGGTGGTGATCTTCTTCTCCTCTGGCGTTTTCCAAGTGAAGGAGAACGAGGCGGGTGTCATCTTGCGTTTGGGCAAGCCGGTAGGGCAGGGCACGGATGTGGCCTTGAAGCCCGGTCTGCACTGGGCCTTCCCGTATCCGATTGATGAGATCGTGAAGATTCCGCTGGGCCAGAGCCACAGCGTGCTTTCCACGAACGGCTGGCCCGCGATGAACCCGGAACAGGAGATCAAGGGCGACATGCCTGCCGGTGCCGAATCCCTCCGCCCCGGGGTGGATGGTTATGTGCTGACCTCGGATGGCAACATCATCCATGTGAAGGCCACGTTGAACTACCGCATCAATGACCCGGTGCGCTACACGTTTGAGTTCGCCGACACCACGGAGCTCCTGCGCAATATCTTGGACAACGCCGTGTTCTATGCGGCCACGAAGTTCACCGCGGAACGTGCGTTATATGGTGACAAAGAGGCGTTTCGCGAGGAAGTCTCCAACCGGGTGCAGCGCTTGATCGCCCAGCATGACCTCGGAGTCACGCTGGAACCTATCAGTGTCGATACTTCGGCGCCGTTCAACGTCCGCCCATCATTTGAAGCGGTGCAGCAATCAGACTTGGACCGGAATGAGAAGATCAATGCCGCCCAGGGTGATGCCAGCAAGATGCTGCGTGAGGCTGAGGGTCAGGCACAGGCTTTGATCAGTGCCGGTATCTCGGAGAGCAATCAGCTCGTGCAGGCAGTGCGTGCCGAGGCGGCCACCTACAACGAACTGCTGCCGCTTTATCGCGAAGATCCGAGCCTCTTCAAGCGCCGGGTCATGACGGAAAAACTCCAAAACGTTTTCACGGCGGCACAGGATAAATTCTTCATGCCGAACCGTGCGGATGGCGCGCCTCGTGAATTGAGGCTACAATTAAATCGTGAGCCCGTGAAACCCAGGGGCAACAACTAGTTTTGAACCAGCGGCCTGGCAGTGATGGCCGCGTAAAAAGAATAAGTCCATGCAAGTATCATCACATGCGGACCACGACGGACATGATCATCACCACCATCATGATCATGGTAAAGACGGTTGCTCCAGTTGTGGCCACGACCATTCGCATACCGAGGTAAAGCTGCAGCAGGTCATCCTCGGTCTGGTCTTCATCATCAATTCTTTCATCGCTGACCAGGTGCTGGAAAAGGGCGGTGCCATTTCCTCCATCAGTTCCATGATCGGTGCGCTCATCTTGGGCACGCCCATCGTGCTGTTGGGTATCAAGGATTTGCGCAAGGGCGTGCTGAGCACGAATGAACTGGTGGCCTTGGCCGTCATGGCCTCGTTCGCCTCCGGTCATTATCAGGAGGCGGGCACGGTCGCTTTCTTTATGTTGTTGGGTGAGATCATCGAGACCCGCACGGCCGATGGTGCCCGGCGGTCCATCGAGTCCCTGATCAAACTGACGCCGACCAAGGCGCGTCGCATCCGCGACGGGAAGGAAGAGGAAGTGGCGGTGAAAGAGCTGACGGTGGGTGATGTGATCCGCGTGCGCCCTGGTGATAACATCGCGGCGGACGGCCAGATCATTTCCGGCCAGGGCTCGATCAACCAAGCCAACATCACGGGTGAATCTTTGCCGGTGGACAAAAAGTCTGGCGACGAAGTGTTCGCCGGTACCGTCAATCTGAACGGTGTGCTGGAGATCAAAGTCAGCCGTGCTGGTACAGATACCACCCTCGGCCGGGTGCATGACCTCATCCTTGCTGCTGAGAAGACCAAGCTGCCGATCATGCGCTTGGTGGATCAGTACATGCATTTTTACACCCCGCTGGTGTTCGTCATCGGTTTGATGGTATTCGCCTTCTCGAAAGACCTTAACCGCGTGATCGCGGTCTACATCGTGGCCTGCCCGTGTGCGTTCATCCTGGCGACTCCCACGGCGATGGTGGCTGCGCTCTCTGCGGCGGCCCGTCTTGGTGTGCTCATCAAGAACATTGCCGACCTGGAGTTGGCGGCACGGATCAACGCCTTCATCTTTGATAAGACCGGCACATTGACGACTGGTAAACTGGCGGTCAGCCGTCTGGCTCCCTTGAATGGTGTGAAGCCGGCTGAATTGCTGCGCATCGCGGCTTCCGCCGAGCGTTACAGCAATCACCCGACGGCCAAGGCCCTTTCCCAGTTGGCCGAAGAAGCCGGGGTGCCGCTGGTGGAGCCGCTGAACTTCACGGAAACTGCCGGCAAAGGTGTGCAGGCTGACATCGAAGGCGCGCGCATCTATGTGGGCCGCGCCAACTGGCTCAAAGAAAACGGTGTCACCGAAGATTTCTTGAAATCGGTGGACTTGAATGAGACCGAAGGCTTTAGCTTGATCTTCGTGGCCCGTAGCGGCCAGTGCATCGGCTGGGTGGGGCTCAAGGATCAAACGCGAGCCGAGGCGAAGGAATCCCTCGCTGACTTGTTGGGTAATGGCGTGCGCCGCGTCGCGATGGTTTCGGGTGACCGTCAGCCGGTGGCGATCCGTGTGGCCAAGGAAATCGGTTGCGAAGAAGTCGTGGCCGAGTGCTTGCCGCAGAACAAGGTGGAATTCGTGCGCGCGATGAAGAAGAAAGGTTATCGCGTAGCCGTGGTGGGTGACGGTGTGAATGATGCCCCGGCACTTGCGGCCGGTGATATCGGTATCGCGATGGGTGCGGCCGGTTCAGAAGTGGCCATCCACAGCGCGACCATCGCCCTCATGAACAGTGATCTGCGTCGGCTGCCCTTCCTGGTGCGACTTTCCCGCCAGACCCGGGCGGTCATCAATCAGAACTTCCTCATCGGTGTTCTGTTCGTCATCGGCGGTCTCGTCCTCGCGGCGTTCGGTTATATCAATCCGATTCTCGCCGCTTTGATGCATGTGATGGGCTCGCTGCTCGTGGTGTTCAACAGCTTCCGCCTCGTCCGTCAGGGTGAGGAACTGGAGCCTTTCGTCGTGGACACGCCCAAGTCGGAAAACAAAACGCCTGAAGCGCCTACGGGCCAGCTCTCGCCCAAGGCGGCCTGATAATCCAAGACCATGGTTGCTCCCACTGAATCAATATCAACGCCTGAGTCCACGTCGCCCAACGCCGATCTCGTCGTGGCCGTGCGCGGCCTCTCCAAGGTGTTCAAAGACTTCTGGGGCCGGCCCAAGGCGCGCGCCGTGGATAATGTGGATTTTGATGTACGCCGGGGCGAAGTCTTCGGTTTACTCGGGCCGAACGGTTCCGGCAAATCCACCACGGTGAAGATGTTGCTGGGTTTGTTGAACCCGACCAAGGGGCACATCGAGGTCTTTGGCAAATCACCGAAGCACGTGGCGACCAAGGCCCGTATCGGTTATCTGCCTGAGGAATCTTATCTCTACCGTTATCTCAATTCGGGTGAGACGTTGGATTTCTTCGGCAACCTGTTCGAGTTGCCGCCGGGAGATCGTGGTGCCCGGGCGGAGCAATTGATCGAGATGGTGGGCTTGAACCAGGCGCGTGGTCGTCTGGTGGGTGAGTTCTCCAAAGGCATGCAGCGCCGCATCGGTCTGGCTCAGGCACTCATCAATGATCCCGATTTGGTGATCTTGGATGAACCGACGGCCGGTCTGGATCCGATCGGCTGCCGGGAAGTGAAAGATTTGATTCTGGCGCTCGCCAAGCGCGGCAAGACTGTCATCTTGAGCAGCCATCTGCTCTCGGATGTGGAAGATGTCTGTGACCGCGTAGTGATCTATTACGGTGGTAAAATACATGCTTCAGGTACGCTCAAGAGTTTGCTGACGAAGCCGGATTCCGTCCGCATCACCTCACCGGTGTTGCCGCGGCCTACGATGGAGAAGGTGTTGGAGCTGATCCGGCAAGACGTCGGACAGGACAAACTGCGCGTGGATAACCCGACGCAGAATCTGGAGAATTACTTTTTGGAAGTCGTGGAGCGCGCCCGGGCGGCGGCTTCGCACACTTCAGGTGCCACGTCTGGGGCCAAGGTTGCCGCGTATCTGCGCGGTGACGCTGACAAGGTAGCTTCCGGTCAGGCTGATAGCGTGCTCGACCGCCTTACCCAATCACAGACGGCTGAGCCTGAAGTGAAGCCGACGGCAGCAACGGCACTGGAGAGCAAGGTGGACAATGCCCGGCTCGACAAACTCTCGGCAGCGGAAACGCCTGCGCCGGTTGCTCCATCCAAACCTGCAGCCAGCCAGGTGACCAAGGAGCAGATCGACAAGGCCAACGACAAACTGTCCTCGCTGCTGGGTGACAAGGAGTAGATGGTAAAAGTCGATCAGACATGGAATTTTTAGATAAAATTAGACGGTTCTTTCGCTGGCAGGCGTCGTTCTACGGCCTCATTCCTTGGCTGTCCCGCAAGATATTCGGTGCCCGGATCACAGCGGTGGCGGCCGTCACTTTACAGGCGACTTATCGTTTCCGCCTGTTTCCTGCACTGCTGGTTTTCTTGCTCCTCACGGTGGTGGTGTTGCCACTCATCATCAAGGATGATGGCACCGCACGGGGACTGACGCAGATCCTGCTCACTTACACCTTGGGCATTTCCGTTTCGTTGCTGGGGTTCAGCACCCTCTGGTTAGCTTGCGGTGTGCTGGCCCGTGATATCGAAGATTGCACTATCCAGACCTTGGCCGTGAAGCCCATCGCACGTTGGGAAATTTGGATTGGCAAGTGGTTGGGTATTCTTGCGCTGAATGCCAGTCTGCTAAGTTTTACAGGTTTTTGTGTCTATGCTTCAGTGCTGTATCGGGCAGCCAAATTGCCCGACGAACAGAAGCAGGTTTTAAAAAATCAGATATTGGTCGGTCGTGGTTCAATCAAAGCCCCGATTCCGGACCTTACGAAGGAGATCGAGCAGACTTTGCAGGAACGCTTAAAGGAACCGAGCATCGCGGCGATGGACCGGGCGTTTGTGAAACAGCAGGTGGAGGAGATGGTGAAAGGGCGTGAACAATATGTGCCGCCGCTGATGGGTAAACGTTGGGATCTTGATTTCGGTGCGCTCAAGAATTTGGTCAAGGACCGTCAGATGCAGGTGCGGCTGAAATTCAACAAGGGTGCGTTATCGCAGATCACCTCCTTTCCGATCATGCTGCAAGTTGGTCCTCCCGGTGATCCCCGGATGATCCGCGTGGAGACAGCCGTGGCGGATGACAGTTTTCATGAGATACCCGTAGGTACGGACCTGCTGGACGATCAAGGCCGTCTTAACGTCGAGTTTTATAATATGAGCCCGATCCCTTTGATGATCCCGCTCGATGAAGGGATCGAGGTGCTCTATTATGAAACCGGGTTTGGGGTGAATTTCTGTCGTGGTCTGATCATTGTTTTCCTTTGGCTGGCCTTGTTGGCAGCTTTGGGATTGGCGGCGGCCAGTTATCTGTCCTTTCCCGTGGCAGCATTCTTGTCGCTGGCGATGCTGGTGGTGGCCCTGTCGAGCGGAATCATGGAGAGTGTGGTCCGGGAAGGTACTGTCACCGGGGTGAACCATGAGACCGGCCAGGCAGCGGGTTCGCTGGTGGACTTGGTGATCGTACCGATGTTCCGTTTGATGCTCCAGGGCATCAAACTCGTCAAAGAGTTTTCACCGATCGATTCCTTGAGCAGCGGACGCAGCGTGTCCTGGTGGCAGTTGCTCCGTGCCTTCGGCCAGATCGGCGTGCTGGTGACGGGCATGCTGAGCTTGATAGGCATCGGCCTGTTCTATCGCCGCGAACTGGCATCGGTACAGCAAACTAGTTGAGATGACTGAGAGCCGTTTATACAAGCCGTTGTTGCTGCTGCTGGCCCTGCTGATGCTCGGCACGGCAAGCATCACGCAGCACGCGCTGAACGAGGAGCGCACCGCCATGGGGCTGACGCGTACGGAGCCGCTGGAGAATGCCCCGCCGGTCTTGGCTTTCACTACCGTCGCGCTGGGTGGTTTTCGCGGCCTGATTGCTAATGCCCTCTGGCTGCGGGCTAATGAGATGCAGCAAGACGGCAAGTATTTCGAGATGGTCCAGCTCTCGGACTGGATCACCAAGCTGCAACCGAATTTCGCCATGGTCTGGCGTCATCAAGCCTGGAACATGGCTTACAACATCTCCATCAAGTTTCCCGACCAGCAGGAGCGTTGGATGTGGGTCTTGCGTGGTGTGGAGTTGTTGCGTGATGAGGGCATCCGCTTCAACCCGCACGAGGTCACGCTCTATCAGGAGCTGGGCTGGTTCTTCCAGAACAAGATCGGTGGTAACATGGATGACGGCCACATGTATTATAAGCTCACTTGGGCTTATGAGATGGACCAGGTGATCGGTCATGCACCGTATAATTTCGATCATTTGATCAAGCCCCAGACGCCGGAGGATGAAGCCGCGCGCCAGAAGCTGATGGATGTTTACAAGATGGACCCGGCGATGATGCAACGGGTGGATAATATCTATGGCCCGCTGGATTGGCGCATGCCAGAGACGCAGGCGATCTACTGGGCGTTTGTGGGCATGCAAAAAGCGCCTCATGGGGTGGACCTGATGCCTTTGCGGCGGTTGATCTATCAATCCATGCAACTGGCCTTTCATCGTGGCCGTTTGGTTCTAAATGTGGCGGATGGCCGGGCGGAGTTTGCGCCCAATGTGGACATCGTCGACAAGGTCAATTCTTCCTACTACCAGATGATCAAGGAGGAGCCAAACGTCGAGAATCTCAAGCAGGGGCATCAAAACTTCCTGAAGAGTGCGGTCAGTACGTTGTATCTCTATAACCGGGAAGCGGAAGCGGCCAAATACTGGAGTGAACTCAAGCGGGTGTATCCAGAGACCGTGGTCGATTGGAATTCTTACGAAGAATATAGCATCTGGCGTACGACGGAGCTGTTGGCCAATGAAGGCAAAGACAAGTTTCTGGCGGTCATCGAAGGTTTGATTGTCCGTTCTTACACTTTATTGGCCGTGGGCGAGTATGACCGGGCAGCGGGATATGACCGCATGGCCAAAAAAGCCTGGCAGATCCATCAGGCCAAGGTGGACGTGGATACGAAAGAGAATATCAAAGCCCGTATCGAGCTGGAACCGTTCCCGAACATCAAGCAGCGTGTGCTCAACGATATCTTGAATCCGGAAAAGAAACTGATGAGTGCGGAATTGGCTTTGCAGTTGCGGACGGAGTTGGGTCTGCCGATGCCGGTCGTGGCCGGTCAGAAGCCGGGCACGACACCTGAATTGACCGACCCGGAATCTTTGCGCCGGTTGCCGCCCAAGGAATACATGATTCAGAACGCCAAGCGCACGGGCATGGTGTCCTTGCCGAGCGGGGTGCAGTATCGCGTGATCGAGAAGGGTGACGGTCCCAAGCCCGGTCCCGGGCTGAAGACTTACATCCATTATTGGGAGCAGACGGCGGCGGGTAAACAGATCATCAACACTTACACCATCGTGCCGGCTCCGGCGGTGGATATCACCAAACTGGTGCGTGGTTTGCGGGAAGTGGTGCTGTTGATGAATGCCGGCTCCAAGTGGCATGTCTATGTCCCGCCCGAGTTGGCTTACGGTGAAAAGGGTAATCCGCCGGATATCCCGCCCAACACCGTGATGCGCTACGAGATTCATCTCGTAGAAGTGAAGTAAGTTCCCGCATCAGTCCACCTTGTCGCGATTGCTCAGCCAAGAGCCTGTCTTTGAACGGGCCTGATTCCAACCTCGGTGGTGGACATAAAAAACCCTCCGCTGCGCAGGCAGCGAAGGGCGCAGTAACCAGAGGATCAGTTGGTGTTTTCCACTTTCACTGAACCGGTCTGGGAATTGTAAACGAACTTTTCCCCAGCAGGCAGCTGCGGCAAGCGTATGATGTGACGCGAGGCCACGGCTTCCTGAAGGTTTGCCGGGTAGCGACCTTTCTCATCGCGGAACATGGTGACGCCGTAATTGATCAGCATCATCTCTTCCTCGGTAAGGGGGCGGCCTTTGCCTCCCAGCGGATCGCTTTCCGACAGTTCGATGGGGGCGGCTTCGACCTGAGCCGGCTCAGGCGCGGCTGCTGTTGTCGGCGGAGTGACCGGTTGCGAGATGTCTACGCTCTGCACTTCCGGTGCTGGGGTAGGTGTGGCGACCGGGGATTCTGATTCACCACCACAGCCGACCAGCAATCCTCCGGCTGCCAGTGTCATCAATAAGGTTTTTCTCATGATTGCCTCCGGGTTGAGGGTTAATCGTTGGGCAGGATGGTCCACATGCCCGTGCGTTTGCTGGTATCCGTATTGGTGGTACCCAAGGTGGCAGTGGGGGCCAGGAATTCCACATGCCCATCGCTGAACAGGTAGTTCCACGAACCGTTGGGATGAAAATCCCGGGCGTTTGGATAGGTGTAATCGCCATTGCGGGCGGTCACCGTACCGCTCTGGATGTGGCCGTTAGCCGCATCGATACGGGCTTCATCCGGGTGGCCCATCATGTTGCTCACATGGATGCGCTCGGTGATGAGGATGCTCTCGGAGCTGTCCCGTAACATGGCGCTGCGCACGGCGTATTGGCGGCGCCGCACATTCTGGGGAACGCTGCCACTGAAAGCCGTAGGCACCGGATCACTGGTGTTCCACGGATTATCCGAGGAGGTGGTGTTGCCATTACCGAAGTTCCAGCTCAAGCCAACACCGGTCTGGGCACTCGGAGAAGGAGGCCATGGAACCGTGAGGGAGGCACTGTTGCCCTGGATATAGCGGGGCATGGCGTAGGAACGTTTGTTTTTGTTGCTGGAAGAATACCAGGTCGGCACATCTGTCCGGTCTTGCGGGCAGACGATCACCTTCACTTTGGCATTGCCGGTATAAGGGCCGGACCAGAGATCATTTTCACTCAGGCTGCCACCGATATACCCGTTCAAGAGATCATCCCAAGTCTGCTCGGAACCGTATTTGAAGCGGAGCCGGGCGTAGGGGAGTTTATCGGCATTGTCCGTGGTGTACATGGCGTTGCCTGTGCCCAATTGCTTCAGGTTGTTCAGGCATTGGGTGGAAAGAGCACGGGATTTTGCCTTTGCCAAGGCCGGCAGGAGCATGCCTGCCAAGATGGCGATGATGGCGATGACGACCAAGAGCTCGATCAGGGTGAAACCACGCCAAGACTGGCGGGACCGAAAATACGACTGATACTTCATACGACTTACAACTTTCTTTACGTCTGCTGGCGGGATTTCTCCGGCCAGTTTTACGACTGGTTACTGCTTAGTGAATCAACTGTTTGAGCCGTCCTGAAAGACCAAGCGGGGTTAACTTATCCGCTCGCGGAGCAGTGCGGCATCCTGTTTGTAATTTGCTGACAAACAAGAATTTGCAGCGATTCGGAACAAAGCATTATATACCCTAAATGAGGTGAGCTCAAGGGTGGGGAGGGATAAATACGTACGTTTGCGCAATAAATTTTCCCGGAAGATAAGGGGTGGTTATCTAACGGTGTAGTTCGCGTAAGATTTGATACTTACGATGAACTTCGCGGGCGCAGTAATTGGCGATCTGCCAACCTTGACGGCCATCCAGAAAACCTTGGCGCAAGACATACCCGCGGAGCCAGCGGAAGGCAGCGTGACTGTAGGGAGAGAGGAAATTGGCGGAGCGTCCCGCTTCGGCCTGTGTTTCAGCCCAGAGTCGGGCGTATTTTTCACAGCGCTGCCAGTGGTCTTCGGCACTCTTGAAAGAGTAATGGTGCAAGTCACCATGCAGCGCGATGACCTGCCCTTCGAGTTCGAGTCGCTCATGGACTCTTCCTCCGGCGAATCGTGCCCGGTTGCGGCGGAATAAACGGGTCAGGCGATCGGGATACCAGTCACCATGGCGGATCCATTTGCCTTCATAAAGCACGCAACGCGGCACGCTGTAGCCGCTCACTTGGCTGGCAGCATCGGATTGTTTAAGCGCCTGCACTTCGGCTCGAAGTTGCGGGGAGAGTTCCTCATCGGCATCGATACTGAAGACCCATTCGTTTTGCGCGAGTGAGAGGACGACGTTTTTCTGGCCGACATAGCCCAGCCAGTCTTGATGCTGCCAGCGGGCATTGAACTGACGGGCGATGTCTTGCGTGCCGTCCGTGCTGCCGGAATCGACGATGACGATCTCATCTGCCAGATCCGCGAAACTTTTCAGGCAGCGCTCCAGGTTTTCCTGCTCATTGAGCGTGATGAGGCAGAAGGAGATCTTCATTTCTGTTTATCGGCGGCCGCCCGCTCAAGAATCGTCATCGTTTCCGCCACGTTCCGTTCCAGGGCAAGCTGGCTGAGGTCGGTGTGGGGCAGATGATGATGCCGGGCAGACATCCAGTAGAGCGTTTCCACCAACGCTGCCGAAACGTCGTCCGGCCGCTGGATGACACTGCCATTGACCCGCTGTTCAATCAACTCCGACGCACCGTTGCAGGCAGTGGTGATGACGGGCAGTCCGGAAGCGAGGGCTTCACAAACGACATTGGAGGAAGGCTCGTAGATAGGCAGGAAGAGGAAGAGATCCGCAGCGGCGCAAGCCACTTCGACATCCTGCATCGGTCCGGTGAAAATCACGTTCTCCCAAGTTCCAGCCGGCCGGCTTACTTTGCCGACGACCAAGGTTTTGATGGGCCGGGTTGGTGCCAGTTTTGGCATCAGGTCGATTTGCCAGTCCGAGCCATGCAGCCGCTCGGCCGTGAGATGCTCCGTCTGCAGATCGACCAGTGACTCCCGCACCTCTTCCACTGCAGCGGTGGTGCGCAGGACATGCTTCAATCCTTTGCGCTCCTGGCCGGAGCCGATGAAGAGACAGACGAAATCGTTCTTATCAAAACCGAACCGCTGCCGGGCTTCGGCACGGCGGACATTATGGAAGCGTTCGACATCGATACCATTGCGAACGAGATGGATTTTTGCCGCTGGAAAGTCGAAGTGCTTCAGGATCTCGCGCTCCACCATGTTGGAATTCACGATGATGCGGCCGGTGTTCTTCGGGTTCAGCGTTTGAGCTTCCAGTTCGAGCATGTTCCGGTGAAAACCGCCCAACCCGATGAGCGGGCGCTTCCACCAGGGGGCGTACTTGCGTCGTGCGGCGAGCCATTCGCGGTGCAGACCATCGCCCGCGCGATAGACATCCTGCTTCAAGGTGCGTTCGAGGCTGAAGACACAGTCGAACTTCTCTGCGCCTACCATCCCGTCCACGCGCCGGGCAAAATTGACCGGGCCCATGGCGCGTGAACCGGTATCACCGACAGAATGGAATTGCACTCCTTTCGGCGGTTGTTCCCAGCTCTCGGCATAAAGATGCACCTCATGCCCCCCGGCGACGAGGGCATCCAGCAAACGCTGCAGATATAATTCCGCCCCGCCCGTAGCAGCAAAGCGGCGGCGAATAAGCGCCAATTTCATGATTGGGCAGGAGCCGGTGAGACCTTGCGCCCCCAGGCAAACCAGCAGGCGATGATCAGTCCGGCACCATTAAATGCGGTCAGTGTGCGGATGATGATACGATAAGCTTCGAAAGGTTCCAACTGTGGC